>Ga0196905_1000010_pt1 | contig 69780 bp, 96 predicted proteins | sample CB_VirMetaG_3_FD_169098 | JGI IMG/M metagenome (GOLD analysis project Ga0196905, IMG submission 169098) | Freshwater to marine saline gradient viral communities from Chesapeake Bay - CB_1508_1S Viral MetaG (v3) (version 3) | ecosystem: Environmental > Aquatic > Marine > Coastal | place: USA... | reverse complement strand
ACTGAAGATTGGATTCAAGATGAAATAGTATTTGATAACCCAGGTTTATAAATATTTAAAAATGAAAACAGAAAAAGAATTAGCGAAACATAAAAAACAATATATTGAAGTAAAATAAGGAGGATTAATTATGAACTGGTTCATACAAATTAGATGTTGGTGGTGGCGTATCTGGACATTTAGAAACGCTAAATTTAAAATGGATACTTATCCACCTAATTATTTTATGCCAGGAGATACATTGACATACGGTAAAGATAATAGATATGCAATGTATATTGGTAAAGGCTATTACATAAACTGTCATTATGGAAAAATAAAATACCCATTAAATTAAAAAATCATGAGTAAAATAGACGAAAAAGCAAAATCTTTATTAGATGAATTAGGTGAATCTCCAGCTATAGTTTTATATGCAGAAGGAGAAGAGCAAACCATGTCGTTTCAAGGAAATATACAAGAGATAATCTCACTATTAATCACAACAATGCTTGAATACCCAGAGTTTACAGAGTTCGTAAACTTAGCTTGCATTGGGTATATGGCAGAAATGGAGGAGCAAAATAAAATCGTAGAGCAAGCTAAAAATAACGGAGTAAACTAATGTTTCATAAAGGAGCTAAGTGGGTTAATTCGGCATTGCATCCAACAATGAACGATACAATAATACCAGAGACTAATGTTACAATTAAAGGTCAAGGAGTGCTAGAGTTTGGTGTTAAGTATTTAATTAGCGGTTTTGGAGAAGGATATCCTGATGAAGAAGGAAACAGAAAAGAGCTTTGGGTTATTATTAACAAATACAATACCGAAGTGCCACCTATACATATATTTAAAAAAGACTTAAATAGTCTTTATGAAAGAGAATTAATTACAGTATTATAATAAATATTAAAATATTTTTAATATATTTGCTAAAAATTAAGTTAAACTAAATTAAATTAAAAAATTATGGCTAGAGGAAAGCAAGAAAGCAACGTAATATTCTTTAAGGTTGCATACGAAAACAATGATAAAGACGCTGGGAAACCATTCTTCGCAGAACAAGTTAAGAAAGGTGATTCATGGGTAGATTCTGGAGACGATACGTTTCTTGAAGGTCGAGTAATCGGCATTGAAAAAGGAAGCTACGAGTACAAGAAAGGGAAGAAAACATTAACTCAAAACACATTTAAATTAAAATTAGATGGTGGAGGCGAGACCTATGTTATAGGATTTAATTATAATTATTATTCAAGAAACATTCTTAATACAATTGCAGCTATTGATGATTTAGGTTCAGCTGTAGTAAAGATGTCTGTTTACAGAAATAAGGATGGATTTGTCAGCATTTACACTACCGTAAATGGAGAAAAGACAGATTGGGCTATTGATGCTAAGAAACTTCCGTCTAACGAGGACGATAAATGGGAGGCTTCTTTTGACCATTTTATAGACACTATTTCAGCAAACATTCCTGCTAAAGTTGACGGCTTAGGAGGCTCTTTCGATGACGCTGTAGATAGTGTGGCTGCTGAAATGAGAGCTCACACTGAGGCTGCTAATAGAAGAGCTTCAAAAGATGACGTTGTTGTTGATGACCCTCAAGATTTGCCTTTTTAAAAAGGTAGAATTAAATTTTACCTTTTTAAACATTTTAACTATCTTTGTTGTGAAAATCATAATTAATTTATAATGGAAGCAACAAAGATTTGTTTTAAATGTAAAAAAGAAAAACTACTATCCGAATACTACAAGCATAAGAAGATGTCAGATGGTCATCTAAACAAGTGTAAGGATTGTGCAAGGGTGGATGTGCGTAAAAGAGAGGAAAATCTAAAAAAAGACTCAGAATGGGTTGAAAATGAAAAAGCTAGACACAGAGATAAGTACTATAGATTAAGATATAAAGAAAAGCATAAACCTACTCCTGAGCAGAAAAAAAAGAGCATGGATAGGTATAGAAATAAATATCCTGAAAAGTATAAAGCTAAAAATGTTACTCAAAGATTTCCAAGAAAGGAAGGGTGTGAGCTCCATCATTGGAGTTATAATAAGGAGCATTATTCATGCGTTATAGAACTAACAACAGAAGACCATTATACGGCTCACAGATTTATGATTTATGACCAAGAAAGAATGATGTATAGAAGGTGTGATAACGGAGAGTTATTAGATACAAGGGAGAAGCATTATGCTTTTATATCCGCAAGAATATTAGAGGAACAACAAAAATGAAAGAATTAAAAGAATTAGAGAAATACCTAAACAAAAGAAGTCAGCCTAAAACCTCGACTAAAACAGCTGAAGAATGGGAGCTACTAGAGTTTAAAAGGAGATTAAACCAACCTCCCCCAGAATCAATACTACGTAAAAACCCTGAGTACGGGAATCAGTATATCCCTTTACAATATGTAGAGGTAATGTTAAATATACTCTTTGATTATTGGAGTCCAGTAATGACGCATAAACCAGACTATATAGATGGACAAACTGTTTCTTATATAGATGTGATAGTGGGGCATCCAGTGTTAAAAATAAAACAAGTATACTCAGGAACAGCTATCGTAGGCACAATGCCGAATAGCGAAAACTATCGTGACGTACATAAAAGAATACCAGCTGGAGAGAGTTTTGCTATACTAAATGCTGTTCAAAAGATTGGCAGGTTATTTAGACCACAACAGGAGGTTTTCATTTCGGCATTGGATAATTATTTTGAGAAAGAAACAAAAGAAGAAAGAAGCGAGATGTTTGAGACTCTTGAGCGAATGATAAAAGGAATTGATTTAAAGATTGCTAAAAACAAAATAAAAGTAAGCGGATGGATTAATGATGCTCTTATAGATAAAAATATAACTGAAGAAGAAAGAGACGAATTATTTAAAAAGTTTTTATAAAAATAAAACAATTAACATGGGTAAAAAAATAAGCTGGAGTAAATATAAATTCCGCTGTTCGGCATTGTATAATATAATGTCAGGAACAGTAGGAACAACAGAAGCTGAAAACATAGAACTTCAAGAGCTTCTTCAAAAGGAAAAAGAGGTAATAGGCCTTACTGATAACCAAGTAAAAGAGCTTGATGACCTTAAAGAGAAAGAAAAGCTAACTGTTAAACAGAAAGCTAAGATAGCTGAATATGAAGAAAGGAAGACTAAAAAGAAAACACTAACTCCTTTACAAACCAAAAGAAAGGAAGAGTTGATAAAGAAATCTAAAAGTACGGAACTTCCGCAAGGAGTAAAAACATACTTAAGAAATCTTTACAGAGAAGAGACGTATAATAGAAAAAAGAGGTTAGAGTCTAAATACATCTTAAAAGGAAACCTTCAAGAGAAAGAGGCTACTCAAATGTATAGTGTGTTCAAGCAAACCCCATTTGCAAGAAACTTTGATAGAGCTTATAATGACTGGATTTCAGGAGAGTATGACTTATATATTGGTAAAGACATTTATAATGTAAAAGAAGGATTTGATACTAAATGTAGTTTTGATTTATCTACATTTCCTTTTAAAGAAGACCCTCTTGATTGGAACTACTACTGGCAAAACATGGGGTACATGTGGTTGTCTGGAGCTAAAACCTGGACGACTGTTTATTGTCTAACGAACACTCCCTCTTCTATGATAGAAGATATGATTTATAGGGAAAAGTTTAGATGGGAAGGAAATGATATTCCTTTATGGAAAAAGCTAGAGATTATAAACAATAATGTGTTTGACGATAAGTCATTTGCTTCAGAAATTTTAAAGCAAGACGCAATACCGAATCCTGATAGTGAAGACGAGGACAATATTAAAGCAGTTGATATTGTAAATAATTTCATCCCTATGGAGCTTCACGAAAGAATAATTGAAAAACAAATGCATTGGGACGAATCTATTCCTGACAGAATAAAAGAGAGGATTCGGCATTGTAGAAAATATTTAGTAACTTTAAGCAAACAAAAATGAACTTAGTGGAATTTGAATCATACATGTCTATCATGGCTTTTATGCTGCTAGCCTACGTTATCTACAAAAACTGGAACGGAGATAATTCTAATCAAAAATAAATATTATGGGTAAATCAACAAGGATGACCAAGAAAGAGGCTGAATACCTCGGTCTTGAGCCTAAAAACCATAACCAATATAATCTAGGTGAAAAAAATCTCAGGAAACTTTACAAATACAGAGGATATGACGATGAGCTTATTGAGAGCTGTATAGAAAGAGGTATAAATCCTAATAATGTCGGGCAATATTGGTATAAGTCTAAGCATATTTCCATAAATGTTAAAAAAGACTTAGAGAATACAAAGGAACAGATTTTAGATAAGTTTGAGCAATTAATTAGCGATATTAAATTCAAACCTATAAAGCTAAAGCCTACAAAAGGTAATAGTAAGGCCTGTAAGATAACTATAAGCGACTCTCATGTAGGAATGAACCCAAGCCCTGATAAATCTCCACTATTTAAATACGAGTACAACAGTGAGATATATGGAGAATCCCTAAATAAAGTCTATGAATCAGTTATAAAAGAGTACAATATTCATGGAGCATTTGATATTTTATTCTTGGATGACCTTGGAGATTTAGCTGACGGATGGAATGGGTATACGACCAGGGGAGGACATAAGCTTCCTCAAAACATGACAAATGCAGATGTATTTGAGGTTTGCGTAGACGCTAAAGTAAGATTAATAAGAAATCTAGTGGAGAGTAGAGTTGCAAACAAAATCATTCTTAGATGTGTGACAAATGATAATCATAGCGGTGATTTTTCCTTGTTAATTAATAAAGCGATAGAGAAAATAATAAATCTAATATACGACAAATCACTCGTTAAAGTAGATATACTTACTAAATTTATAGACCACAGGGTTTATGGAAACCATTGCTTTATACTTACTCATGGTAAAGATAAGTCTCAAATGAAGTTTGGGCTACCAATTGTTTTAAATGATAAAGCTATAAGGCTTATAAATGATTATATAGACCATTACGACATAGATAGCAAGTATATACATGTTGAAAAAGGAGATTTACATCAAATAGGATATCAAAGAACAAAGAAATTTGACTACAGGAATTTCATGAGCTTTGCCCCTCCTAGTAGCTGGATACAGCATAATTTTGGAGATAGTTATTCTGGATATTCTATTCAAATAATACCTAAAGATAGCAATGAAATTAGTCATACGGACTACTTCCTTGATTACAAGAAAATTAGCGATAGGAATTTTTAAAAAAGCAAAATAAAATTATGGAAAAAGAAAATAAAGGATTAAGATTTAATCAAGGAAAAATAAGGTACGACCTTATCCCTCAGTACGCTCAAGAGCAATATGCTAGAGTTCTAACCAAAGGGTCAGAAAAATATACAGAAAGAAACTGGGAAAAAGGAATGGATTGGAGCGTAGTTATCGCTTCATTGAAAAGGCATGTAGCAGCATTTGAAAGAGGAGAGGATTTTGATAAAGAGACTGGGCTACTTCATACAGCTCATGTGATGTGTAACGCAGCATTCTTAACTCAGTACTATAAAATATATCCACAAGGAGACAATAGGCCTCACAAATATTTAAACGCTCCAAAAATAGGATTAGATATTGACGAGGTATTAGCAGACTGGGTTGGGCATTGGACTAAAAAACATGGTCAAGAAGCCCCTGAGACATGGAATTTTGACAGAAATATATCAGATAAATTTGAAGCATTAGCTGATGATAAAGATTTCTGGCTTAGCATTCCAGTAAAGACAAAACCAGAAGACATTCACTTTGAGCCTCATTGCTACATCACATCTCGCTCTATTCCTGTTGAATGGACTGAAGAATGGTTAGATAAAAATGGATTCCCTACAATGCCAGTTTACTCTGTTGGATTGGAAGAAAGTAAAATAGAGGTAGCTAAAAGAAGTGGTATAGATATATTTGTAGATGATAGATTTGAGAATTTTGTAGAACTAAATAATGCTGGAATATGCTGTTATTTATTTGATGCTTTACATAATAGAAGGTATGATGTTGGGCACAAGAGGATTAAATCTTTAAGGGAATTAAATGAATATTAAACGTAAATAAAAGGTGCTTTTGTAACCAATGTAATGAAAATAAAACTGTAACTTTATTAGTAATTGACATTAATAAACAAGAGCAAATTGGAAGATGACCATCAAGATATAATACCTAAAATACTTATAGATGTATATATTCCTGTTGAAGAAGAACAGTATAATGTTCTAACCGATTTAGGCATGGGAGAGTTTGAGTATTATTTTACCGTAGAGTCTTTATTGAGAAAAGAAGGAATAGATTCTCCTTACACTAAAGACCAGCTTCCAATATTTTATGATTTATATGCAAATTAATTATTATATTAAATAATTTTTAATATATTTGCAATGAATCGATACATAATAAAAATATCTGCTAGAAGATAAACAGTAGGTGGATGTGGATGCTGACTTAGTTGAAGCGTGTTGAAGCCTATAAATCACTCCAACGATTGTTGTTTATTAGATAGTGCTTATTACGTAGAAGCGACATACAGAAAACGGCAAAGGTATGTAACGTGCCGAAGAGTATCCGATGGAAAGGACAGATATTTTTTAAATTTAAATTAAATTAAATGAAAATAGGAGAAGTAGATGTTGAAGAAATCAACTTTCTAAGAGACCAAATAAATGTTCACTTCGGTGGATTGTACTGTTTTTACAGAACCTCAAACATAACAATGCATTACAGGCATCTTGTTAAATTCTTTGACGAGCTGCAGGTTAATCAAGAGTTTTATGAGAAGATAAAAGAAACCTTTTATGCATGCAAAAAAGAAAGGAAAATCAAATACATACTTGACAGAGATAGAGAGTCTATAAGAAAATGCTTAAGAATGAATTTTGATAAGTATTCTCACTTCTGCGACAAGCACAAGTCTTTCAACAACAACTACATTACAAATGTAATTAAAGGAAGGCTTAAGTTGGCTTCAAAAAAATACGAGAAATTAGTATTATTATTAGTTAGAAAATATAACCTAGAATTAAATTAAAATAAAATGAAAGAAATTAAACTTGAAGAAGATGCTATAAGCACTCAATTAAAAGGTATTAACACTGCGGTTGACTTGGTTAAAATATCGATGGGAGCAAGAGGAAGATTAGTTAATATAGACCACGCAGGCGGTATTCATTCTACTTATGATGGGTTTACTATATTGGCTCATACGGCAATGAAAGACAAATGCGAGGACATGGGGGTAAAGATTGTCCTTGAGGCTGCATCTAAACAAGTAAAGGATTGTGGAGACGGAACAACATCTGTGTCTGTATTGCTTCAAGCAATAATAAATGAAGGAGTTAAAATGCTGAAGTATGATGCTGATAGGATAAAAGTTATTGAAGGAATAAACTTAGCGTCAAAAGAAGCTATTAAAATTATAAAAGAATTGGCTAAGCCAGTAAGCAGAGATTCTCATGAGATAGAGCAAATAGCAAAGGTGTCTGCCCATGGAGACGAGGATATAGCTAAACTGATAGCTGAGGCAATATCTATAACAAACCATAACTCCATAATTAGGGTTGAAGAGTCTAAAGGGAATACCAGTTATGTTGACTTAGCAAAAGGAATGAAGGTTGGTTCTGGTTGGTTATCTGGTCTATTTGTCAACAATGGCTCTAAAGGAACTGTAGAGTATGATAACCCATTAATCCTTGTGTATGAGGGTAAGATTGAAAGGATGGCTCAGTTGCAGAACTTATTAGAAAAATGTGTTAATGCTAAAAAGCCTATCGTAATAGTTTCAGATGATATGGATGGAGAAGTCTTAGCATCTTTAGCTTTAAACGCTAAAAAAGGCCTTCCATTTGCAGCTATTAATCCTTTCGGAGAAACAAGAGAGGACAGAAAAGAAAGATTAGCTGATTTAGCAGCTTATGTTGGAGGGGAATTAATCTCTCCAGACTTAGGGCATAAGCTTGAAAATATAGATTTAAATCAACTAGGAACTTGTGATAGGGTTATTATAGCTAAAAACAACTCTATATTTCAGGACGGAGCAGGGCTTGATACTGAAATTCTTAATGAAAGAATATCTAATTTAGAATCGTTGGTAAAAATAACAGACCATACTGTTACTAAAACCTTCTACGAGGCTAGATTAGCGGCATTAAACGGAGGTGTTGCTACTATATACGTTGGAGGTATAGTTAGTACTGATGTGGTTGAAAGAAAAGACAGAATAGATGACGCTGTTGGTTCGGCATTGTCTGCTCTTGAAGAGGGAGTTGTTCCAGGAGGAGGAGTATCTCTATTACATATATCAGAAGAACTACGTAAATTATCAAGTGATGATAGTGATGTTAATATAGGTATAAGTATATTTAAGAAAGCTGTCACAATGCCGATTCGACAAATTTTAACAAACGCAGGAGAATCTGTTGATTTTATAATAGATAAAATTAAAAACAAAAAGTCGAAGAGCTATGGATACAATGTTCATACCAAAGAATATGTAGACATGATTAAAGAAGGTATATTAGACCCAGCTAAAGTAGAAATAAAAATAATAGAAAACGCAACAATAACTGCTACAAACTTCTTAAATACAGGTGGATTGATAGCTGTTGTTCCTGAAAATAATTAAACCATGAAATCATACTTAAAAGACAAATTAATAATATTTATATGGTTCCCTATATTGGGTATCCTTTCCATATATAGCATGGATTCATTTGACCCAATTGAAGTTAGAATTGGAGTTCCAGCATTCATGTTTGCTGTACCTTTATTAACGTTTATTTACGGATACCTAAAACATAGAGAATGACACTGATTATATTTTTGATAACGAGTGCATTTATAGTGTTTACAGCCTTAATAGATGCATCTCACATATTAGAAGGTCAATATTTCAAAAGCCATAACTACAGGTTTTTACAGAGAGCATGCTTCTTTATTGTTGTTTTTATTTATAATTGGCAAATCGGCATTGCATCAATATTATTATTTATAGCTCTATTTGATTCTGTATTAAATATACTGTTGGAGTCTCCTTTATTTTATCTTGGAACCACTTCTAAATGGGATAAGTTCTTTAGGAAGAATAAATGGCTTCAAATACCAGTTAAATTAACCGCATTTATCATTAGCATTTATTTATTTATAAATGAAATGTAAAAACTGCGGAAATAAGTTTGAACAGTATGAGTTTAATAATAAGTTCTGCAAAGATATAGATTGTCAAACTCAAAAAGCGCTATATCTTCTTAGTAATAAGAAAAAGCAAGACCAAAAAAAATGGAATAAAGAGAAGAAGCAGAGAAAAGAGAGCTTAATGACAAGGGAAGACTACTTTCAAAAAGCTCTCAAAGCTTTTAATTGGTATATAAGAGAGAGAGATAGAGATATGCCATGCATTAGTTGTGATGCTCCAGCTGGGGGATACAGGATAACTTCAGGTCATTTTTATCCTCAAGGCACTTACAGAAATCTTGCTTTAGATGAAGATAACGCTCATGGCCAGTGCTGGTACAATTGCAATAAAAATAAACATGGCAATCTTTCTGAATATAGACCAAGACTTATCGATAGAATAGGCCAGGAAAGAGTTGATGCTTTAGAGCAGAGAAGGAACGGAACTCTTAAGCTAAGTATTCCAGAATTAAAAGAGCTAGAAGCCTTCTTTAATAAGAAAGCTAGAGAAGAAATAAAGAAGAGAGAATCTACCTCTTCCTGAAAGAAATCAATCTTTTATACCCAAGACTAATCATGGGAGCATTATTTGATAAGTTGTACCCTACACCGAGCTCTGCTTGCCATCCTTTTTTACTAACGAAGTCAGCGCCCATGGATATAGAGTTAAATCCAGGATAAACTGTAGCGTTACCGCCAAAATAAACTTGATTAACCCTTACTTTCTCTACAATTATGCTCTCTATTGTGTCTACTCTTGTTATTTCAGGTATCAATGCCGAATACTCAAAACTAATTGAATCAGGCCTTTCTTTAGCCCATACACCTAATGTAGCATTGATTACAGAATCATTTTTTTCATACATGTATCCTACGCTGAAATCTGACGAATCGGTATTGTATACAGTATCTGTATGATAATGATGAAAATCCCTATCTCTATAAACTACTGTATCCCTCCATGTGAAAACGGTATCAGGACTACCTTTTATATAAATAGTAGTTGTGTCTCTCTTAATAACCTCTGAGCCTCCATTTAATATACTTCCAATAGGAGATTCACACTTATTAATTAATAGTAAAATTAAGATAATTGATACTATCCATCCAATATTCTTTTTAAGAAAATCCATTATTCAGAGAAGAAGTTAGTCATAAATTTACCAACAGCCCCTAAAAGCACAGCCGTTAGTGCTAACCATTTCATTTCTTCAACTATAGCATAAGTAGTAATAGTAGTACTTACAGCTAATAAAGCATCCCCTAATTTTCTCCATTTAGCTGGAGTAGGTTTTGCGTAACTACTTGTTGCTTTTTTTATTGTATCCTTCATGTTATTTTAATTTTACATATATGGTTTTACCTTTTTGTTTCTTGGCTTGTAGGATTTCACCTCTATTCTCTCTATTAGCCGTATAGCTAACATGCACCCAGTCAGGCTCATTATCTGTGCCAAACTCCCAAATTAATTGGTCAAAAACTAAGTTTTCTTTTATGTATTCATAAAGCTCTTTATTAGTAAATCCAACCGCATCCAAATCAATAGCTTCACCCTTACAGTGCTGAGATGTTGTAGAGCCTCCAATCCTTTTATTAAGAGTCGCACTCCTAAAAAATGAATTAATCTTTATTGGTTTATTAAAGTGCTCTCTGGCTGGTTGAAATACTTTTTCAGCAACCAATTTCATTGCTGCTAACTCAGTTTTTCCTGGCGTATTATCTATTCCTCTGCGAGTCGCAGTATTAGAATGCGTTGCCTCTTTATATGAGATGTGTTTACTTATATTTTCCATTACATTGGTGATAATGTTATACTATTTCTTTTGCAGTAAAAAGTTCCAGACTTCCACTCTTTATACATCTTACCTATTTCTGCTGGAGCTATCGTAGGAAAAACTCCCATCTGCTCAGATACTTGAGTTTCAAAATTAACACTTTCGGCATCTTCTTTAGCTGCTTCTAATTTTGCTTCTTCTCTTTGTTCTTTAGCAAAATTCTGTATATCAGGTTGTTCCAAAAACATTCTAACATAAACAGGGTTTGTCATGTTTTCTGTAAACCTTGCATCAATAGCATTATTTATTTCAACCTCTCCCCCAGTTTGTATCAAATCCCATACCTTATTTCCTATGAATGGAAGTGCTGCTACAATTAACATTGGTAGATATTTTCTTACTAGATTTATTTTCTCTTTATCTTCCATTTATTTATGATTAAAGAATTTAGCTATAGAGTCAGCTTGATTTAATAAAAACATAACTGCCATACCTATTCCTATTGTTATAAAAGAAACCTTTTTAGCTTTCTTTATATAACCTTCGTTATCATTAACTCTTTGAACCAAACCTTTAATACCAGCTTGCTCGTCTCCATACAATCCTATTTCTATTCTTTTAACAGAATTATATAGCTCTTCTTGTTTTTCTGGTGTAAGCATTAGTCCTCGTTTTTTAAAATACTTAGCGATTCATTAAACTCTAAAGGTATACTTAATACTATATCTTTAAGTGCTTTATTTTTAGGAATCTTAATACAAGGCTTACCGTTCACGCTCCATAAGTCAGGAGTATCGTCATCAATACCACAGTATCTTGGGCTTGTATATTCCCCACATTCCATATCTACTCCATCACCATCTTTTATTTTCTTACCAAAAGCTTCAACTAAAGTCGTATGGATTAGTTGATTTTTCTGTTTCCAGTCTTTTATATCATTACATTCGTGTATCATTATAATCCTGAATTTAATATTTTAGATACTTCTAAAGCAACAGTATTATCATCTACCCATGCCGTATGGAAAGTTCCTTTATCAAAAAGATTTCTGTATAGTATACCTGACCTAACAATAGCTCCTTTAGAGATGTTATCTCTATTAGTTACAGATGCGAACCAAGATGCTGCTGCTGTATCAGTGTCAAAATCGGTTAATTTTACTCCATCATAATACATAAAATTATCAGAGCCATTACAAGCAAATGTCAATACATGGAAACCACTTGTGTAAGCGTTTGTGCTAGTTAATAAAGATGTAGCTCCTGCCTCAATATATCTAGCCTCTAATTTATCATTAGCATCTAATCCAAATCTTAAATTATAATTATTAGTAGCTGCATCAGAAGAGGCAAACCCAGCATTTACCGAACTCACCATTTGCATATAACAATGAATAACACCTGATGTATCAGCACTTCTATAATTAGCAATGTTATTTATAATATAGTCCGCGGAACCATCAAACTCTAAGTTTGTGGCATTTAATGTTGGCTGGCTTCCTGCTCCTGGATTAGCCATGTCATAACTACCTAATAAATCGTATTCAGTAGTAGTTGTTCCTATTTCTGATAGGAATTTGTAATTCCAACCATGTAAAATTCCGTTGATTTGGTTTAGTTCACTTATAGCAAGTTCCACACTCATTCTATAGTAATTCATTAAATCTTGATGTAAAGAAACAATGTTAGCATCACTCAATACTGAATTAGTATAACCAGTTAATACCCAATCCATAGAGCCATAAGTAATTGAGGTAGAATGTACTAATCCTATAGCTATGTTATCTAGTGTTGTGTAGTCATTAAACCATCTACCATCATCATTTAGATTACTGGTATTTTGCTCAATACCATTAACAAATAACCTAAAGCCACTTCCATTACTAATAATAGTACAAACTAATTGGGGTATATTTCTAACAGTAGAATTAGCAGTATTTTGAATAACTGCTGTTCCCCCTCCATTTTGGAGTCTTCCAAAATTTGTTGAGCCAGTTCCTCCAGCTGATATATACCTGGTTGCTGTAGCTTCGTCTGAGCTTGAGAAAGGAAATAAATCTTCCCCAACTACAGGTCTGCACACAAAAGTAATCATCCCTGTATTATCACTTCCCCTGAAATTAGAAGTTGTTTTTTCTAACCCCTGAGAAGAGGCAAGAGCAAAGGTTAAAGATTGTTTGTTATTAAAGTTGCTATCAGAGCTATTTATAGTAGGTTTTGCATGAACTCCACTAATTAAATTATGAGATTCCCCATAATCATAAGCCACTAGCTCTGCTTGAACACTAGCAGACGTTATATCAGCTTCTTCGCAGTTATCAGTATAACTTTCTATGCTTGAGATTTCATCATACAAATTCCATTCGTTTGCTACATCGCTATTATAATTATCAGACACATTATTAAATCTGTAATAAGCTACAGCATTAGATATACCACTTTCATCTTTTGGAACACCATCATTATAAATATCTGCTATTCCATTAGCATCCTTGGCATCACTTGTGAATAATATGTCTGTAATAGTTATATCAGCAAACAAATCATCTCCTCCTGAATTTACATTCCTACAACCAATTCTACCGTTATCTAAAGTTGGATAAGTATTAAACCAAGTAGTAGTATCTGTACTAACATTAAATGAGCCAACATTCACGTTGTTTACATAAAGTTTTGGTGCTACACCGTCTTGTGTTATAGCTACGTGATAAATAGTATTATCACGTAATGTAGCTGTAGTCCAGTCCAACTCCCACGCTTTAGTACCCCCTACTCTTGTGTTTATTCTTAATAATGTACTGCCAGCACTGTTCACCATAAACATAGCCATATAGGTATCAGCATCAGTATCTCCAAAACACCACAAACTATTACTTGTTGCTGGTGTTATATCAGGAGTTTTAAACCAAAAACTTATAGTTCCAGTTGTAGTGGATGCTAGAGCAGTCAATACATCATCAATATTCAAAAGCTCATCAGTAGCTATAGTTAAAGCATTTTGAGTAGAAGGAGTATTAATGTTCTCAGCACTCCACATATTAGTGAAGTAAGAAGAAAATATACTATTAAGGGTTAATCCTGATGTATAAACACCAAATAACGGACTCCCTAATCCGCTACTAGCTCCAATATGTCTCTTATTATTGAGACCCATAATTATTCCGCTGTTACGTTTACTGTATTGCCGTTTGCTGTGCAGTCTACGATAAATGGATGCATTCTTCCAGTTCCGCCCATTCCGTTACTCTTGCTGTTACCATAAGTATTGGATGTTGAGGCTGGAAATTCTACGCCATTTATTTCAGCAGTATTAGCAGCATCAATAGCCCAAGAAGCTTGCCTATAACCATTTTTCTTAACTATCTTAAACGCATCTCCAGATAGCGCATTAGAAAACTCTTGTCTCAAGTATAAAGTTGTATTACTCACAACAGTTAATACCTCAACTAATTCGTCATTTGTTGTGTCCCAGATAAAATCTCCCTTCTCAACATCTGTATTAAAAACAGTAGAAGAGCCTACCACTAAATCTTTTCTTGTCCCAGTAGTAATTGTACCAGCTGTCGGTGCAACAGATACTGGAAAAGTTTCTTTTTCATTGCTATATTGTACGTGAGTGTTTCTTCCGTTTGTAGTTACTGTAGCCATAATTTATTAAAATTTATATTACAAAGATACATTTTTTTTATTCAATGCCGATTAGCTATCTAGAATTTCTTTCCGACCTCCTAGAACTTCTTCCTCCACCTCTTTTGCTTCCGTCCAAATCCTCTCCAGTTATAATCTTCCATAGTTTATCATTTTTATCTGGATATTTAGCAGCCTCTTCCTCTGTTGTCCAGTTAAATACTGCATCAAAGAAATCTTTTCCATCTTCATCTTTAGCGGCCTTTTCTAAATTAGACCACTGCTTCAAGAAAGAGTCAGCAGGTATTAGTTTTATTATTTTATTTTTTTCAGAATCACTTAATTCATCCCATGGCTTACCTATAGCCATAACCTCAGCAGCTGTAGATATAGAGCCACTAATGTTGCCTATTTCTTGAAGCAAAGGAATGGTATTTTTCCAGTCCTCACCTCTTAAGTTGTTGATTGCGAAGTTGGTAACTATACCAGTCATACCAAAACCATTAAGTATAGATTGAATATTATCTGCAATTGTAGCATAAACGCCTTTCTTAGCTTCCTCTTCATCGTCAAAACCTTTAAATAATTCTTTTATCATCCCATTAGTAACCATAGCGAAACCAACGTTAGCCACAGAGTAATAAGCTATATCATAAACAGCTTGAACCTTCTCTTCGTTAGATAACTCTGATTTAGATGTTAAAACTCTTACGGCTGCCTTTAATTTATTTGTTGTTTGTGTTTGAGAGGTTGTAAACGCACTAAACAACCTGAATACTCTATCTCTTTGCATGTGAGATGTTTCTTGAGCTCTTGTAGATTGCTGTGCAGACTCTGATTCGTTAACAAATTTCTCATAAGCTATATCTATAGCCTCTTCATGGCTTTTTCCTTTTGCTTTTTCCTTTCTATAGACAGCTAAAGCTAACGGAGCCCCGCCTAAAAGAACACCACCTATATCCCCAACGGTTATTGGAGACATGGCTATCCTTGTGAATGTTCTAGCGAATCTTTTACTTAAAGACCCTTTAGATGAATTTAAAAGTCTATTTACCTCTATATCAAAGCTTCTTCCTTGCATTCTTCTTTTAACGTATGGAGAAGTCCATATTTCAGCAAATACTTTTGCGTCATTTCTTGTTATAGGAACAAACCCTGTCAGCCACTCGTGAAATCTGACTCCGCTAGCTGTAGAGAAGTGAGTGAATGAAGTAAGCTGCTTCGGTATTGAGGCTAATTTAAAAGCAAGAGACCCAAATATCTTGTATGTCATCATTTGATTAACAATAAAGTCAAATGAATTTGATTTTGCAGCCCTTGGGTCTTGGCCAGTTATAACTACTCCTAAATGGTCTCTAAGTTTATTAAAGTTGACAGTACCTATTTTCTTAACTATTTCTGCAGAGTTTACTGAGTTAAATATAGCGTTAACCTTTTCTCCAACTGGAACAAACTGTCTCGCTCTCTCCATTGTTGAAATGTAATTCATGGCAACCTCGTGAGCTCCTATAGACGTGTTAACTCCTAAGTTATGATTAACTCTTTGTTTTAGATTTCCTGCTACTGCGTCTTTATAATTTAGATTGCCATTATCATCCATTAATTGACCATTATCTATTATCTCTCTATTGGTCGTCTCAGCAAACCTTGGGTAATAAACTCCCTCTGGAAACTTAGTGTTAGTTAAATGTATGTATGTTGGCTCGTAATCATCTTTCATTGATGGGTAAAAATCCTCTATTAAATAATCAGAATACTCTTTGAGCTCTTTATTTCCTTCAATGTATTCAAATAATTGTTTTATCCCGTCCTTATCGAAGCCAGACTTTAATAATTTCTCGTAACCTTCTGTGATAGGTATTCCATTTGAATCAGTCTTAGATTCCTTATTACCAGAACGAGCTATATTATAAAGGTTAACAAGCGTGCTATTTGAAGGAGGCTCAAGGTAATCTTCTATTGGATTTATATCTGCATTCTTTCCTAGAATGTTTAACGCAATAGATTTTTTTCCAAATATTTTTTTAATGTCAGAAAGGTATTTGTTTTTCTTTCTATACACCTCTTCTTCCATGTTAAAGTCAGCAGTATTTACACTTTCCTTTAAATCAGTCATCTCTTCACGTAGTGCTTTACTGCCTTTAAATACAGGAATCATATTATTCCATAAGTTGTTCTTTGCTGTGAATGGATTTAGCTTTTGATAAAGAGCTCTCAATGGACTCTCGTTTACTTTAGCTACAGACATTTTAGGTGTGCTATATATGTCTATATCCTTGAAGTCACTATCATGGTCTTTTAAATATTCTTCCAATGCCGATTTGCTAGATATAAGCTGGCCATCAAGAACAACTGATTTATTTTGCTTTTCTAAATACTCTACAACTTCTTCTTTAGAATTAGCTTTTTTTGATGGTTTAGAGCCTTCCTTTAGAGCTAAAAATGTCTTTGCTGATTTTCTTCTTTTTATAGAATTAGTAAACCTTTTATTAACAGCAACCTCTTGTCTTCCAGCTTTAAGAATGTCTTTAATTAAAGAATGAGTCTGTTCTAATTCCATCAACGACATTCCATCCAACATGCTAAGGTCAAAATTAGATATAAAGTCCTGAACCTCAATAGGAACCTTTCCTTTCCATTTTTTACCAACCTTTCTTGCTATCGATTTTTTGTTAGTAATTAATCTTGCTATTCTGTCTTTCGTTTTTTCTGATTCTCTTTTAGATACTTTTTCAGCTATTTTATCTATCCTGTCTAAAATAACGCTTGGGTCAGCCCCATTTTCTAGCTCTGTTATTAGCGGAGTCCATTCATGTTTATATTGCTCTGCTTTAGGTATAACGCCTCTAGCATAAGCCGAGAAACTATCAACATCTTTTCCATCTCCATCAAGATTAGGTCTTTCAGTTGTTTTTGGAGGTTTTGGTGGCTCTTCTATTTTCCCTTCTTTTGCATCACTTTGTTTTAACTTATCAGATAAAACAACCCTATCTGGCATTACAAAGTATTCTGGATTGAATTGCCCCCATTCTAAACTTCCATATATAGTCCCTTTTCCTTCTGCAACTTGAGGAATAGCCTTTTGGCCTGTTTCAGATAAAAACTTCTTCATCTCAACGTCTGTTAAAGGTCTTGATAACTGTAATGAAAGCGTAGGCTCTGTTCCAGAAACCTCTGTTGATTCTATTATCTCTACGTCTTTTGGTAGTTTTGACTCAATATCTGATTTAGATATATCCTGGTCTGTATCCCCAATCTTCATTCCAACGTTCAGGTATACGCCTTTTGACTCCATGTCTACATCTATAGGCTCTCCTTTTAATACCTTTGTGTATTTCTCTTCTATATTTGAAAACTCTTCTGGCAACAAGCCTATTTTTTGTTGAGCAAATGGCTTTTCAGTAGGTGATAAGTATCCTTTATCGCCTTTCTTTTTAATTGAGCCATCTTCGTTTCTTAGGTGCTTACCAAAATTTACCCATGAATTTTGACCTCTAGTCTCTGTAGTCATAGCTCTTCTAGCTTTGTCTGAAAACATTCTAGCGTGTATATCCCATGCGTTCTCTTCTCCTATAGCGCCAAAACTATTACCTCTTTCAGAATGACCAAAGAAATCATGCACTCCTCTAAATACATCATTTACTAATAATGGAACTCCATTTTTATCTTTTACTCCAGAGTCTTTTAATAATGGGTTTTCATTTCTTTGTTCATCTGTTATTTCAGTTTCTCCAAATTGTTTTTGAGTCGAAAGAATATATAAATGCTTATTATTCTTTAAGTCATTAATCATTTCTTGAGAGTTCTTATATGGCTCTCCTTCTCCTTCGTAAATCTCAAAAGTATACCCTTTATCTGATATTGCATTATATTGCTCTACAGTCTCGCTTGCCATTAACTGATAAGCTTCTTTTGTCTCAGGGTCGTTAGGGTTATGTTCCATAGCTTCGAAAGCATCAGCTATTGATTTAGCTCTATCTACATCTATTTCTGTTATTGGGTCGCTATCACCCGTTTCTAATCCTTTTGATTGTTTATATTCAGAAACTATTTCTTTTGTTTCAGGATTTGGCTCATTAAATAATCTTTTCCCTGGAGGAGCTTCTATGCCAGCATTTTTAGCCATCTCCTCTCTTGTAGCAGCTATCTCTTCATCTGTTTTTGAAACCATCTTCTGAGATATTATCTCGTCAATAGACTCTTCATCTCTCCTTCTTGCTTCAAGCTCTTTTAAATCTATTTGATTCATAGCTATAAGAGACTTTTGGTTTTCGCTATATTCTTCTGGAAGAGCTTTATATATTTTACTAAATTCTTTTACTTGCTCTTTAGCTTTAGCTATTTTCTCTTTACCTAGGTTATTTATATTAGACTCTTCAGACGTTGCTTTGTCAAAGTCTGGTTGATTATTCATGGCATTAAAAAATGACTCAGCTCTAATTTGGTCGCTACCCTTAAAACCTCCAGTAGAGCCTATACCCCCAACTATAGCTGTAAGGGTTACTAATTCTAGCATTTCGTCTGCCCCTACACTTGTTTTAAGGTCAGCATCAGTTAATTGGTTAAATATATAATTATTTAACAAATCTCCACCTTCTTGTGAAAATTCCTGAACCACCTCTTTTCCAGCCTCTTTAGCTCCAAACACAAAGTTTTTATAGATAGCTTTACTTCTAGATACTCCGTTAGCAATATCTTTTACAGCGTCTATTGATGCTTTTCCACTTAATATGTTTTTTGTCATATATTCTTGTGGAGAAATCATCTCTAACATAGATGTGGTTGTTGCTGATGTTAAACTGTAAGCCATAGCCTCATCATTACTGATGGATGGATTGGATTTAGCATCCATATAGTATTGATTCTGAGTGCTTAAGAACGAACTTGTAAACAGTCCCATGTTTCCAGAGAACTTGGAAGCAACACCAGCTCCTTCTAAAATAGTTGAGGCCTTGCCTCCACTAAGTATTAAGGAGTACATCTGAGCCATTGTTTCGGATAATTTTGGAGTCAACTTTTGCAGTTGTATTTCCCCGTTTTCATACAAAGAGCCTTTTAAGTCACTTGGTAATTTGTATATTGATGTTGATTTCTCTACATCAAAATAATCATTCATATCGGTTATGAATCCATTTATAGATTCTTTTTCCGCTTCTGTCTTACCTATAGCGGACATTCTTCCCGCTGATGATATAAAATCAACACCAAACTTCATGAATGCAGACGCAGCTGGGGCAACAACGTTGTAATATCCAATAACTGCCTTTGCTTTAGATGATTCTATTGGGTCGCTGCTATTTATTTTAGATAAAGCCTCATTGTAACTCTCATCTATTTCAGTTTGTTTTCTTATTCTTGCTTTTAATTCCTTATTGTATTCTGGAAAATATACAAAGGCTTTCTTGTTCTTATCGTTTAGCTCAGACACTTGATATCTGTAAGAGTCTTCATCAATAGTTCCGTTGCTATATTTAGCGTCCAATATCTTTTTTTGATGCGTTAAAGCATTCATGTAAAAGTCAGCCCCAGTCTTCCCTTCGTCATCATATCCTCCTGATACATACTTATTGTAGCTTTCTGGGTTAGCCTCTTTTAAGTAGTTGGCATAATCATTGTAAACCTTGTCATTTGGTATTGATTCGGGTTTAACGCTCTTCTCTACTTCAGGAATGTTTTTGTTTATTCTATTTGTGTTAAATTCCTTTATTTTAGACAATGCCGAATCAAACTCGGTTGGACGTTGTTCATTTGATTGTTCGCTGCTTAATATTCTTTGATTCTCATCAAGCCTATCTAAATAATTTACAGCCTCGTCAGCTATGTAAGCGTTCTCTGTTTTAGATAACACTTCATTCCTAAGCGCTATTCTAGCTTCTTCTGGGTCTAATGCTGAAAATCTATCGTAATTATCTCTGATAACCTTTTTAACGTTATCTAGTTTAGTTCTAACCTTCTTGTCTCCACGCATAGATAAATTGCCAACAGCTGATATAGCTGGAGCTAAAGAAGATAAAACTGGATTCTCTGATACCTCTCTTGCTGCTTTCTCTAAAGCTGGAATTTCCTTCTCAGGAGTTGTATTCCCAGAGAAAGGCTTCCCATGAATCTTTGAGTCTTGTCCAGATTCTTCTTTTTTTTTTACACCCATATCAGATTTAAACTGCTCATAAGGAACAGAAAAACCTTCCCATTTACTTGTTAAATTTGAGTGTAATTTTTTAAGATTATCTTCATCAGACATATCAGAAGCAAACTGCTCATAAGGAACAGAAAAACCTTCCCATTTTTCCGAAAGATTAGCGTGTAGTTTTTTAAGATTATCTTCCATTTAATTTTATTTAGTATGCTCCACCAGTGCTAGACGAGCCATTAAAATATTGCTCGTAGTCGCTAATTCCGTATTGCGCAGCTATTTTAGCAGCCATATTCTTTTGTATAACTTGGTCTACAACATCTCCAGGTTCAGCAGTTTGAAGATAATTATCTTCAGAACCATACTTCTCTTGCTCTTTAGAAGTTAACTCATTCCATGATTTATTAGTAGCCTTACCTCTTAATTTCCATTCTCCTTTCTTGTTTTTGTATATTTCAGAAGGCATAACGCTTAATACCTTCTCTGGAGACTTCCCTGTTTTTGGTACAGTTATAGACACAGGGGTTAACGCTTTCTTAGGGTTAGCGAATGTTATTCCTTTGACTCCATTTGGTAATACGTATGGAACTACATTTATGGTAGCTCCGTCTACACCGTCTTTAGAGTCATCTTGAGCTGCATACGATGTAACATCTTTCTTATAAGTCTCTCTAGAGGACTTGTAATCTTCGTACATACGCTGCATTCTTTCTTCTTCAGGAACATCGGAATATTGGATATCCATATCTCTTATAAGGCTAGGGTTAGCCTTTATTGTTGATTTGAATTTAGGGAAAGCTTCTTTGTCATCTTTCCATATCTTAGAATCAACCTCATAAAATCCACCTTGAGCATTTTTAGACCCAGCTTGCTTTATATCATAAAGCTCATCACCGCTATTTAAAAAAGCTCCATCTATGTTCTCAAATATGTTTCCTATTATTTGGTCTCTGGTAGTTATGCCTTGACCAACAGCGTCTGACCACATTACGTTTTCTGTAATAGAGGCCTTTAATAGCCTTTCCTTTGCTGCTTCACTAAAACCAGAGTCAGGCTCTTCCGCAGCTTTAATTGCTGCTTGAAACTTTTCTTTAGAATCAATAGAGTCTCCTATAAACTTCTTTTGAAGCATTACATGCTCATTGTATAGATTGGAGTAGTAAGGGTCTCCTTGATAAACCTTATCCCAATTTCCATCTAGTTGTTCTTTTGATTTTTTGACCATATTAATAAGATAGTCTACATCAGCTCTCTTCATTTTGGTTGTATCATAGTCACCAAACTCTCCTCGCATTTGCTGGATAGCTTTTCTTTTTTCATCGTCAAGCTCTTGCTGTCTTTTTTCTGCTACAGCTCTTTTTTGCGACACAATGCCCATGGCATCACGCATAGCGTTATCTATACGAGAGTAGTCATACACTTGTGCAGCACCTGTGCCTATTCCTGCTGACCTTGGGTTATTAGCCATTCTTTAATATGTTTGATTTGCATTTTTTCATTTATAAGGCTAAGGAGTAGTTTGAACTTTATTTTGTCCACCACCACCATAAGTAGCGGCTCCAACCTGAAGCATGGCGCTACCTATACCTTGAATACCACTCATTGTATTTTGCTGCCCAGCCCCTATCATACCTTGGGCTGACTGCAAGTCTTGCTGGTAATTACCCATTTGCTCTTGATATCTTCTATCTTTAGCTCCAGCAATAGCTTCTCTAGCCTGCATAACAGACGCTTGCTTTCTTAATTCAGACTCTTTTCTAGCCGCAGCATCCATACTTGTTAATCCAGAATATGCTGATGTTTCTTGTTGCATCATAGCTTGAAGACCCATTAAACCACCTTTTCTATCAGCTTGAGCTTTAAGAGCAGACTGTTGAGAACGCTCTACATTTTGGACAAAATCTTTTTTTTGCTGAGGAGTCAGTCCTTCAACCTCCATTTTCTCAGCATCAGACAGGTTGTCGTAAAGCTCTTTAGGTATTTCGTATGTCGGCCTATTTAAACCGCTCATAGCTTTTTCACCTTCTCTTCGCTGTTTTTCTCCTTGCCAGATTCCTATACCTGAACTAAGTACTGACATTCCAGCTCCTATCGCTAACAGTGGCATAATCTATGTTTTTTATAGCGTTATCAATTTGATTTTGACTTGGATTTATCTTTAAAAAATCACAAACCTCTTTAATAACTGCTTTTTGGTTACTAATTATATCTTCAAAGTTAATAAAAATATGTTGTTTATACATCACTATTGTATCTATAATTGTATAGCACATATCATAAACTTCCTCTGGAGTGTAAGATTGTTTTAATATTTTATGTATATCTGAATAACTATTCAATGCTGAATCCTTATCTCTGACACATACTATTATTTTATCAACAAGGTCTTGATTGGTTCTGTATAGTTCTGGAGGGAAAAGCTTTATACACTGACCTTTGTATTCGTTGGTATGAATGCCGTTTATTATTTGGCTCGTCATCTCATAGAATCCTTTTGGATTTCTATCGATAATTTCCTTATGTTCGTCTATGAATTTTTCAGCAGGCGTGTTAAAACCTAGCTCTAAAAGCGTTTGCATCATCATGCTCGTTCCAGTTCTAGGTGCTCCAGTTACTACAATCATTCTTTTTTTATTAATTCTATGAGCAAATATAGTAAAAAAGAAGATAAACTGCCAATAAAAATATAATATAAACACTCTTTAATTTCTTGTGGAATAAAGAAATATATCAATCCAACCCAAACTCCCAAACACATTTGGCATGAAAATAGCTTTCCAAGGAAGATTGATTTCCTTGATAAAAACTCTCTAAATGGTTTTAATAATTTAGATGTAGTTAGTATTAAAACTATAGATGATATTGTTATTAAATCTAAAATCATTTTCCTGTTAATTGAGAAGGATATAATCCGATTCCAACCTCAAATAATTTAACTAACTCTGTGTCAGAATTTTCTAATGTTATCGCTAGGGAGTGACATCTAATATTATCTCCCTCTATTATTGGGTTGTCTACATTAGGAGTGTTTTCATCCATTAATAACTCAGATTTAAAAACACCTTCATCATCAACAAAATCATTAGAAGTTAAAGATGTTTTCTGCCCAAACTGATTGGTTGCTTCAGGCATAGAAAATGGGTGTGTGGACTCTGTTAATATAGTGCTGTAAAACTTAATTAACCTAGGCTCTTCGTTGGAGATGAATTTTATCTTTTGTGTGAATTGCTCTCCATAAAAATTATTATAAGTATCGTTGTCGTTGTGCTTATATAACTGACCATCTTTAAACGATATTAAAGAAGTATTGTTTGTGGAGATGTAATCTGGAATGTAAGAGTAAAAAGAAACCCATCTTCTTTTATCTATACTGAAAGCTATTGTCTCAAATAAATAATCAGTGATTTCTTCTGTAGGTGTTAAATCAACTATTGCAACCCTACTTTCTGATGAGTCACTATCACCAGTGTTGTCAACAAATCTTGGTTGACTAAATGAGTCTGGAACTGCAGTTTGACTTCCTGTGTAGTTTGAGTCATTAATATCACTATCGTTAGATTGAGATGGAGCTCCTATGTCTGTATCATTTAATATTTCTATATCTTCAATATTACCATGTATAGACAAAATGTATTCACCAAAACGAACATCATGCGTGCCTATAACCCTATAATCTCCACCGCTATTTATCAGTTCTTTAAACGTGTCTGTGAAGTAGTTATGCATAAATATGCTCCCTATATCAGTAATTCCATCTCCACCAAGACTTAGCACTGTTCCTCTAGGAACGTCTACAAACCTTTTTGTGTTGCCTCTTACTGAAAAGCTTTCAGGATTGTTTCCAATGCCGAACTCGCCTGAATAATATACTATATCGCTAAGCACATTGTTCTGGCTTTTTACTGTAGCAACAGAAGTCCCTTCATTACTATATAATGTATCTTGACCTACCCTGACTTTACCTACCTTTAACCTTTGAAATATGGTTAAATCCTTATCTTCAGGAAACATTAGTTGTATAGAGCCGTATTGTTGGTCGTATTCTTCAAATGAAAAATCATTAAATGTAGATAGTCCATTTATGTTTGTATCTGGTAAGTACGGATTAGAGTATCTTATCGTAGACTCTCTTTTTACTTGTTTAATGTTTACGTCATCTATATTAGCTCTTCCTTTATTCCAGTAATCAGAATTATAGAAGTCAGAATAACTATAACTTTCAACTATCCTTGATACTGGAGCAACCCTGTACCTTAAATATACATCACCTATGTCTAATAGGTCTACAACAGCTGGGGAAGAAGATGTTTGGTTAGATATATTTCCAGTATGTATTCCTCCGATTATATCATAAACTTCTCCAATTTCATAATAAACAGCTTTTTCAACCCTTTTTTTAGGTGTGTACAACTCAACAAGACTTCCATCGTCAACAGTTATTCCGTCTGGAGTTTTAAACTCAATATATTTTGTGGTGTCATCATAAGATATAACTTCAACGTCTGCGTATTGTTGGTAGTAATCACCATTATTATCTGTGATAAATCTTATTCTATCACCCTTTGAAAATGAATAGTCAAGCTCTACAGCCTCTGGTATAGTGTTGTTGTAATTATCTATATTTGTTAGTAATGCGTTTTGAGCTCCAGAAGCTACTGATGTTGTAGCGTTTAAGCTAGTTATTCTAGCGTGTATAAAACCTTTATATGCGTTCTCTTCTCCTGGTAAATATTCTATTGTTTGATTTCCAGTATAAACAAATTGATATCTTTTAGCCCATGATGGAGGTGTGTGATTAACTGACACTCTGAGTGTTGTTTGCCCAGGTATTTGCCCAGACTGCATGTTCATTTCGCTGAAAAATGGAACATAAAATGTTTTAGAATTAGAAACATTGGTTAACCCAGAACGATTCGGTGTATCATAATAAACCATACCTATTCCATGTCTAGCCCCTTTCTTCAATGTAAGCTCACTTCTTGTAGTCCATGATGCGTATGAATTAATTCCAACAGAAGTGTAATATATAGCAGGCATAGTGTTGCCAACTTGTACTGGCCACCAGCTTCCAGTTATGTCTATTATATCCGCTTGAGGCACAAATCCCCTTACCCATACCTCTACTCTGGCTCTATCCGCTGGGTCTGAAGCGTCTACATAAGCGTAGCTTCCAGTAAAATCAATATCAACAAGTCCTGTATTTATTGTTCCTGCGTTCTTATAGGCTAGAACTAACGCATTAGCAACATCCAATGCCGATTCACCGCCAACAGATGTATACTGAACAGTTTGAACATGTGTTTTTAGTTCATTGGTAGTTCCCCAATCATAGTAAGATGTGGTCATTTTGCTTATATACCTAATTCCAGCACTTGAAGGTTTGTCTACATAGAAAATACTTCTAGAGCTATCTGTAGCATATTTGACTGGGTTTGATGCGCTATTTATCTTTAGGCCTACTACTCTGTTTCCATAATAATACCCAAAGCTATTAGCATTTGTTTGGTATGTACCTACAGACCAAAGAACTCCTGGTGTGGCTATGTCGGTTGCGTTTACACTGTTTTTTAATGGAGTTGGAAATGGTGCTGGCCTGCCATTAGCTTCCCTAGCTCCAGCTAAATAAAACGTTGTCCCATTTATTACTTTTGAGTAATTAGATGGGCTTCCAAAAACATAAACCCACTCTGGGTCAGAGAACCCTGTGTTTGGTGCCGCTAAAGGAGTGCTACTGCCGTATTCATTCCATGTGTTTGTAGCATCAATAGTTCCAACTTGAGGTGCATCAACATCTTCATTTATATCTGAATTTACCTCTATATCGATATCTATGTCTACTGGGTCGTAATTTTCAGTTATACCTCCATAAGCAACTCTGTTTCCATCTATAAGTGCTTGACTGTCAGACTTTAATGGAACCCAATCTTGATTTCTCATTCCTTCATTTCCATCATTGTCAATAGCTGTATATATTTCGTCATTATAAAACTTGTACGTATAGGTTGACAAAACAGATTGGAATGTGTTGTATTTATCTTTATCTATTGTTGCTGCCAAATAAAAATCTCCGTCATTACCCTCTCTGAAAGCTATCTTTATATATCTAACATAATCATCACTGTTTTCCACCTCTATGTTTATAACATTGTTCAAGTCAGTAGGGTAGTATAGAAAAGGTCTGTATGATGCTTCATCTTTTGGGAAAGCTACCTTTGATACAGGGCTCCATGCACTTTCTTGGTTATCTCTATAAACATATTTATATCTAAATTGAAATAACTTATTTCTAACATTATTTGTCTTTATTGAAGAGTTGCTATCGTATTCTACAGATGGAGGTTTCCCTGGAGCGGTAGCATACGCATTTATATGCTCTCTCTTTAATGGTTGTGGATATCCATTTGATTTAGCCCTATCTACATTTATCATCCCAGGCTCATTGTATCTATCGTTAAAGAACAATAAATCATCAATCATAAATGGGTCGTCAATAAACTTGTTAGATTTAAAATTTAATAAGGGAGTTTGTAATACGGTTGTAATTACATTTGTTATAGAATCAAACTCATATATAGTATGATTACCCCCATTATTGAATAAGAAATAATAAACTTTATTAGTCTCAAGATTATCATAAGAGCCTATGACTTTATTTACCCCTGTAGGTAGCTCAATATTAACTATAGTGTTTCCTTTGGTATTTTCAACTGCACCTTGGTTTGCCCCGTCAGACTTTGATAACCTACAGTTTAGTGCATACCTATAGTCTCCGTTAGGGACATATCTGTCCTCGGTGTCATAATTTAAGCCTCCTAAAAAGTTTTTCTTTTCTAACGCCATTGTTTGTTATATTCTTGGAGATGACCTGTATCCTGTTCTAAATGCACTCATAAATTCAACTGCATTAAATCTGTACACCCTTTTCTCTGATTTTTTCTTCTGCTTCTCGTAGTTCATTTCAGCTAGCTGCTTTACCCCTAAATCATAACTTCTTTGATTTTGAACATACTTCCACCAAATCCAATCCTTTATTGCTTCAGTGTAATACTCCTCAACCATAAAGTTTCCGTCAATCTGCTCTAATGTTGCATAATATCTAAGGACTACAGATTCAGCACTTACTCCGCTTAATGAAATATACCCTCTATCTTTATAAACTTTAAATAGTCCATGAGCATTACCTCCTCCTCCAGCACCATAATGCCTGCCGTTAAATTGACCGTCTTTAGTGTAATGAGATGAATTGAACCCAACAAAAGTTCCTCCAGCACCGTCACTTGCGCCAGCCACTAGGTCTCCGCATTCATCATTATTTCTTGGAGCTAAATTTCTACTATGCCCTATTGCTGATACTACTCCATTTTGTATAACACCTAAAACAAGATAATCAATATAGTTTGACGGAAGGTCTACAGTATCGTTATCGTTAACATCTAGTATTACTTCAGTAATAGAACTCTTTATATCGTAAGTCAAGTCCTTTAGTCCAGATATAGCCATTTGAATAAACATAGGGTATCTATTATCCATTTGACTAGAATGTAGTCTTTCAATATAAAACTCTCTTACTATTTCGTCTAATTTTCTCATTTATCTATAGAGTTGTTTTCTTCATCATCCTGAATACCAAGAGTTCTTGCGTACTTTTCAAACACTTGTTCAATAACCTCGTTAACCATGTCTACAGGAATATTTAAGTCATCATCCTCTTCAATGCTATCTAAAGGAAGTGTCATTGTTATATTCACCGTTTCTGGTAAATTTGTTTTTGTCATGTTAACAAAATATATCCTAGCTCCTTCTCTGTAGAATCCAGTATTGCCCTCTAAACTAGAAGACTGAAGATTACTGTAAAGGTCATTAAATCCTAGCTGAACTTCAACAAATCCTCTACCTCTTGGAGTTCCTATTCTTTTTATATCTACTCCGTAAGGAAGAGATATAGTTGAAGATGGAACTGATGTGTAATATTCTTTTCTTATATTATCTTTCAATACCGAATTGCCAGATATAGTGTAATAAACACTTCCGTCAATCTCGCTAAAATCCACACTTTTACTTTCAAAGAATCTAACTCTTATGAGGGACGCTAGAGACTGATGAACTGATAGCATTAATTCTCTTTCGTCAATACTAAATTCGTCAGTATAACCTCTGAGTCTCCTTGATATTTGTTCCGCTATTTTAGATTTACTTGTTAACATTATACTCCTTTATTTTCCATTCCAGACGCTGCCTGTATTAATTCCTGCTCTCTTATTCTTATTCCTATAAATTCAAGTGTAATCATAGCTATTTCATTAAAAGCTTGCTGAGGGGCATCTAAATTAGTACTTTTTGAAGAATCGTATACAGGTCTATTATTTGTAACATTATATCCCCAAACTGGCGTCTCTGGAACTCTTATATATGTTAAGTTTACCATATTTATAAGATTAGATGGTTCTATTAAAAACTTATCAGACTGAATATTAGCTATAGCTCTTTTTTTTGTTGGAGCTATTATGCTGCTGCCTAAATTCATAGCCCATTCATTATCTTTCACAACTACTATTGGCTGTTTAACTATATTTCCATTAGACTGATACTTATGTGTTAATCTAGATAATGTCCAATACTCAGGCATTGATTGGTTGTTAATGTCTTTGTTTAAGCCATTAGGTATTGGCATTTCGCCAGAAGTAACTCTTATATCTCTTGTTTCTTTTAAATGTCTCAACCTATCAATAGATGTTTGGTCTAAATCAATAGATGTTCTAGCTATCGGCTGTCCTGGCTGGTATTCTTTTTGGTTGCCTATTTGGGAATTTGTCCATGCAAACAGCGCTTGCTTAACAGCTGAGTTAAATTGAGCTGGAGTTAAAGTGCCTCTTCCACTCTTGTTTGCAACAAGATAAACAAATGTCTTAAATTCATCAATATTAATCATAATACAAAGATACTTAAATTTTTGTTCCGTATGCTATTATATTAAACTCAGATATACCACTAGATAAATTATCATTAACTCTAAATAATAGTTTATCAGTAGTACCTTTCTCTAATCTTATCCCCCATGGGTTACCAAATAGTTGTGCCAAATCAACATACACAATAATGGCATCAGCTCCACCTCCAGATAAATCTATTATCTGAGGCACATATCCTCCATTAGAAAGTCTAAAGAATTCTAGGTTATCTTTTATACCATCGTGGATTATTTGTTCTCCTACTCTTATAGACCTCCAGATAAATTCTACCCCATTGGTAAGAGCTGTTAAGTTGCCAAACTTATCCAGTTGTGCTGAAGGGTCTGCTAATTTTATTGATAAAGTTTTTATGTACTTATCAAATTCTCCGTCTGCATCTATAGAAAATTCTACTGGAGTAGTAGCACCATTCACTCTCATATCATTACTACCAGCATTTTCAAAATAAGCTCTAAGAGGTAAAGACTCTACTACCTCATCAGTAGGTGGATGGGTGTGTATAGCAACTGCTATTTCACCCTCACCATTTATTTTGAGCTGCTTTCCATTAGCTCCTACTATTCTAGTTGTAATCATTATTCTGCGTCTATATCATCTTTAAAATAACCTATCAAAGCACAGTAGTAATTAGCTGAACCTGAGCTTACTCCTGCATTTAATTTTACAGCAACACTAGCTCCTTTTGGTAGGATGAAATCTATACCGTAGTAGTCTCTTGATGTTGGGTTAACCTGTAAGATAGCTATATCATCACCACCTGTGATAGTTCCTCCAACCTTACCTTTATAAACATCTACAGTAGCAGTTTTACTAGAACCAAAGTTTCTATTTTGATTCATTGATACAGCAGTTTCATCTGTAATCAAATCTCCACCAGTAGGATTTCTAATTATTGTTATATAAGGACTACTAGAGTGGGTAATACCAGTAAAAGAACCTATAGCAATAGCTTTTAATATAAAGTTATTGTCTGAATTATTTTTAAAGTATAGTAATGTAGCATCTGCTGTTATTGAAATTAATCCAGTATTAAAGTTGTAAGTGCTACCTAATTCTCCATTGTGGATTTCTTCATCTTCAGATATTGCTCTTACCTGTAATCTTTTGTCAGCCCCTACTGTTGCTCTAGCACCAGTTCCTGAGCCATCTAATATTTGTTCTGCCATTTTATATTATTTTTTTATTTTCAAACCAACATTGAACCTCAATACAAGCTTCTGTTGCATAACTAGGTTTTACTGCTATACCTGCTGAAGCACCACCCGGAATAATTAAATTACCTTGATATTCTTGTATTGTATGACCTGGTAAATGTACTGTAAATTGACTAAATTGAGTACCATCTGTAATAGTTTTACCATCTCCTGAAGCAGCATAAACTGTTCCTGAAAAATCAACATTACTACCTAAGTTAGATGGAACAACTATTCCTGCATTGGCATCAGATATAAGAGTTCCTGTTGTTGGATTCTTATAAAATTTAGCTTGTAGTGAACCCATTGAAGCTCCTGTTCCACAAACCCTAACTCTATCAATGAATAAAAGTTTATCTGGGTCTGTATTCTTTACATACATAATCCCATTGAAAGACCCTGTAGTGGTTAAACTAACAAAATCTGAAGTGATAATAAAACTTTCTCCTTTTCTATTACTGATGTCAGCAATTCTACTTTCAATTATTGAAAAAGTTTCTAATCTATTGTTTTCATTTACTCTTGCCCTGTAACCAGAACCTGAGCCATCTATTATTTCTTGTGCCATATTATATCTCTACTTTTTCTTCATAAACTGTACCTGCAACAATAATACTTTGAGAAGTATTCCCTGAAGGTGGGGTATATTTAACTCCTATTGAATTTCCTTTTCTTAATACTATTGGGGCTGCATCAAATGATACTATTTGAGCAGAACCATCTCTTCCAGTAACTGCAAAAGTTTCTCCATCTGTAAATGTATAACCTTCAGCTCCTTTATAAGCTGTAGCTGGTAATTGGTTAAAACTTGAGAAATCTCTATTACTAGCAGCACCAACAGGAACTGCATTTGAAATTATAGTTCCTGATTTTGGGTTCTTTAATAATGTAATTGTACCGTTACCTGTACCACCTGTTGTAGCTCCTAATATAACAAGTATCTCCTTTATAACAATAGCAAATTTACCTGTATACTGAAACCACCCAACGGCTGATTCACCATCAGTTGTTAATGTCATACTCCCTGTTGATATATTGTACCCATTACCTGTAAGCACAGCGTATTCTAACTGCTCTCTTGATATAGAATCTGTAAATAGTCTATTCTTACTATCTACCTTTGCTCTATAGTCAAATCCACTACCATCTTCTATCTGTTGTGCCATGTTATTCTGGATTATAAATTTTTCTTAAATATTTTGAACAAAGTTTTAATTCTTCAAGCATCTCATCTTGAACCTCTGTTTGTTTTCTTATTACCTCTAGTAGTTCATTCCTCTCTTCATTCGATGTTAATATATCACTTAATATATTTACCTCCTCTTGGTTTTCTGGTATTATATTATTTATGTATCCTTGTATTATCTCTACTAAGTCTACTACACTCTCTTCGACTGGCACTAAAACTTCGTAAGGAAATGCAGACAACACAATAACTCCTTCATTTTTCAGTACAAGCTTTCCATTATTAGCTAATACCTCTAAATTGCTTTTAGAATAATATGTCGAATCTTTTTCATTATTAGTTATTACTCTTAATAAATTTGTGTCATTTACCTCAAATATCCTTATATGTTCTGTTGGATTTGCCACATTAAGTTAATTGTATTCTAAAGCTAATTATAGCCTTTCCTCCAGCTGTTGTTTTTGCTGTTGTTAAAGTCATAGTCTGACCTTCAGTAAATGTATTATTAGCAGAAGGTGTTGATGTAAATTGAGTTCCTATAGCTGAAGAAGCAGTCAATGTTAATGTACCGCTAGTCATAGCTGTGCCTGCATTGTTTTTAGGAACAATAGTAGCGTCATCTGTTGCTGCTATAGCTTTAGATACAGAAGCGTTAAATGACACAACAGTACACTTTGGCATAGTAACCTTCATGTCTCCAACTTCTGATGTCTCAAATGAAACATTTACATACTTCCATTGGTGCTCTAAATTTGATTCAACCTTAGCTACAGTAACACTATCATCGGTATAATCAGCAGTATTTAATTGAAATGAATAAGAGGCTCCTGGGTCTAAATTCGGAGATACCCAAGAGTACCATCCAGCAGACCTGTATTCTGCCCTAAATATTAACCCTCCAGTTAAAGCCTGCTCGTCTGTTAGAGTTATTCCAAATATTGTTAAATTATTACCGCTTGTAGTTATAGATGAGTCAAATATTAATTCAAAATAATCTCCATTAACTCCAGTCCCTAAAGCGTATGTGGTGTTTCCAGTTAGTGTAGCTGCTCCAGTTAATTTTTGAAGCTTACTGTCTGTTCCTCCATTAAAAGTAGTTGTACCGCTAGTTGCTGTTGCTGCTGTGTTATATGTTTCAATACCGAAAAAACCAAATCCAGCCGTTCTGTAATCAGCTGTAGCGCCTAATGCAGAAGATGTTCTGCCTAACTCATACCATGAGCCATCTGCCTCAAGTTGAAGCCAAATAGCGTCCTCTGTATTGCCAGTATCGAAATCTAAATCACTTGTTAACTGTATGTTTCCAGCATTATCTTTTACAGTTGTAACTCTTCCAGAATCAGCACCCTTAATAATAACTATATCGTAAGTAGCAAATCCTTTATTATTAATGCTATTTAAGTCGTCAGTAGATGCTGCACTCTCTGTGTCTACCGTTAGAACACTTATTGTTGATGCTCTTGTAGGTGAAATAGACCCACTTGATATAGATATGCTTTCAGATGCAATAGAACTATTCATTGCTCTTCCCACGATGTAGTCTGTTATTTCAACAGCATTAGATAAACTGTCCTCTGTAGCAGTGCCCAACCCAGCACATCCGCTAGAGTTGTAATCTGCATCTAAAAAGAATCTGTAACCGTAATCGCTATTATAAACAGTTGACCCGTCAGTACCTCCATTAACTTCAGTTGTCGTGTATGTCATATTACCAGTATTGGTAACTATGGCACTAAGTGCGTTATGAGCAGAACCTATAGCTACCTCTCCAGTAATAAATACTGTATCTCCAACAGATACAGCTACATAATCCTCTCCAGCTCCGTCATCATAGCTATTCATGGCTGTAGCTATAGACGCAGCTAAAGATGAAGCTGTTGTTGCTCCAGTATAAGCTATGGCTGCTCCTATTTGGTTTATACTGTTTACTGTAACTGCGGATATAGAACCAACACCTGTTACTCCTGTTATACGTATTTTACCTGTAGGTCTTTTATTTAATCCAACAGACCTGGCTTGAACGCCTTCTACAAGTACTGTTCTAACAGAGTCACTGCTGTTTATTCTTGCCTTTATAATACTGGTTCCATTTGGGTCTACAGTGTAAATAAAACCGTATCCAGAACCTAAATCATGTATACCTTTAGCCATTATGCTTGTATTTTAAATATTAATTCAAATGACGTGTAATCCTGAATTGCTAAACCAGAAATAGGCGCTCCGCTCATATCTGAAAATCTCATAGTAAAGTCTGAGCTATTCATCTCAACAATGTTTGCTTGAATGTCCTGTATCCAAGATGTAGCACTACCTGTTGTTGGTTTTACAATATTTACTATAGACACCTCTGGAAAATAGTCAACCGCTGCAGCTGAAAAGAAATTACTAATTGTAAAGTCTGTTAACTTTGTAGTCCAGTCAGAGAAAGAAGCGTTGTTGTTGTTTAACACAAACTCCGTTCCTCCAGTCTGATTAACAGAGCCAAATGTAGAACCGTATTCCTTTTGAGCCTCTATGCTTATTGTTGGGACAGCAGCGCTGTTCATTGTAAATTTAGCCTTAACAAATATAGACTCAACGTACATTGAATCAACATTGACTTTGTAAGTTTTTGTAACTACACTTCCACTCACTGAAGGTGTAACATCTACTGAAGAAACATTGTCTCCAGCAGACACATCTGTGTTGTAAGTGTTTGCTAATTTATTTATATTCTCTGTGTTTAAGCTTACTGTGTATGTTTTTGTTCCTGCTCCTGTTGTTGCTGTAACACTTGTTCCTAAACCTTGAGAAACGATAACATCAGTGCCGTTTACCGCTAACCCTGTAACCAACTGAGGAGTTCCGTCTCCGCAAGCACATCCTGCCTCGCAGTCCGCTATTTCTAATATTTCAGAAACATAATCAGAAACATGAGAACTTTTTCCGCATCTCACTGCGGCTCCAACTAAAGAGGATATAGCTATTATTTCTTCAAACTTTTTATATTCTTGTGCAGCCAATACCAAATTGGTAGATTTGGCCGACTGATATCTATTCCATTGGCTTCTTATGCAACAATATATGTCACATATATCTCCATCGCAAGCCACTTGTATAACCTCACTCCCAGACACCTCGTCAATAAGATAGATTAAATCATCTGATGACAGAGTATATGTTAATGTAGATGTTAAAGAGCTAGAATGCTCGACAGTAGAATCTGCAACTGTATAAAATTCTGAAGTAGAAACAGAAGCTCCAGTTCCACTAACATCAGCTGTTGGAATGGATGGAGGGTAATGTATCTTAAAATCTCTAACAACCGTAGGCGCTATACTATTAACTGTATAACTTGTATCATCCGTAGCTGTAAGCAAAGGAGTTATGCAGTCCGCCTCCATGCTTATATCTACTGTTGGGGAAGCATAATTTAACGTTACTGTTTTTACATCAGTTATAGTTACTGGTGTTGATGAATCGTAATACTCTAATGTAATAGTATATAGCCCTTGCTCTGGTAATCCTGCTCCGTCTAATGGTAATGGTATTAATTTTACACTATTTAAAGAAACATCTGGGTCTATATCTGGGTCTGATGTATTGCTAAGATTATTATAGAAGACCCCTGAAGGAGACTCTACTTTTATTGTAACAACTACATTTGTATCTGCAGTACCCTGAGCATTGTAGTCTGTTGAATCAGTTACTTTTATATCCTTGATACCTTCGTCATAATGAAAGTATATACTATTTTCTACTGTACTAAGTGCCATTTTTTAATTTTAATTATGCTAATACTGGTGCTGATGTTCCATCTGCAGCATTACCTAACTCTAAAGCAACCCAAGCCGAGCCGCTCCATTGTAGCAAAGCAAAGTCTCCTGCATCTGCAAAAGTTATAGTTGTTCCACCAGAAAGACTATTTGGAGTTAATGTTCCGTCTCCACCATCAGAAACTAACTGTATTTTCTTTAATTGACCCTTCATTACTCCATCCGCTAAAGACCCAGCATTTGCTGCTGTAGTAGTCCATGCTGTGTAATATTCAGTAACAGTTATAGCTCCAGCTCCTGATAAGTTTTGCTGTGCAGCTATAGGTGTTAATGGAGCGAAAGTTGAACTAGCTCCTCCTATAGCACTCCCAGATAACGCTTGAAATAGGTTTGATGTAATCTGGAAATCATCAGAACCAGAAACCTCTATTAATATAGTGTCATCAGTAGTTGCAGATATAGATGTGTCTCCGTCAGCGTCTAATTTAAGAGCTTTACCAACTCCGAGTAAAGATATAACTCCATCCTCAAGTTTAATGCTAGCTATATATTGAGCGCCAGAAGTTGTTGATTGATTAAGTCCCATTGTAAATTTTAAATTATTATTCAATACAAAGATAAACAAAAAAAGGGTACTACATAATAGTACCCTTAATTATTTTAAAAAACTAACTCTGACTAATAAATATAGCTAACTATATTATCTTCATTATCTTCTATTGCGGAGATTAAATTCTTCTTGCCGTTGAATTTAAATTTAGGCTCTTCTTCTCCTTCTACTGGAACTAAAAACCAGTTTCCAGATTGAACCACCTTACCATTCTTAATGGCTCTCTGAACTATTTGCTCTTCTAAAGATTCAGTTTTAGGGACATCTTTTTCTCTAGATTTCTCTCCTATAGCGATTTTAATGTTTTTTATTATGTCGCCATAATCTTCATTTTTATCAGCCAAATCTGCAAACCAGTCTACAACACCCATTCCATGAGGAGCGGTAACAAACGTATCTCCGTCTTTCCATGACAACATCATATTGTCATCAGACATTTTGATGACTCCGTTTTGCAACGCATTGTAGATTAGAACTTTGTTCTTTAATTCTGGACTCTTTAAGCTGTTTAAAATTACTTCAGGTTTAGTTAAAGCTAAGTTTCTCATTTTAAATCTAAGAGTAAACTCTTCTTCAGTTCTAATTGAATCAACTTCGGATTTTGATTTAGCTAAAGCCATCGCTATTCCTCTTAAGTCTTGTATTGGGGCTGTGTTTATAAAGTATTCAGCCTCGACATGAACTTGTCTTTTCTTAACTGCATCTTCAGACCTTTTTTCAAGGTCTACAATCTCAAACAATGTGTCTGTTATAGGCATCTTTGTTTCCTTGTTAGCCTTGTTTTGACCAGAATAATAAAGATACGCAATAAGATTTGTGTCAGATGTTGATGCTTCAAAAGACCCGTATCTAAGTTTTATTTTTTCTGGTCTTTTCTTTTTATCTTCATCAGTCCATTCGTCAACAAAAATGCTAGGCATTCCTTTAACATATCTTATTAATCTTGTTCTTCCATCGAAATTAATCTCACATTCGCATGTTACCAATTCGCTAGGAGCCCAATAAGGATATTTATGACTTGGTTTTCTTGCCGTTTGTATTCTTAAAGACGGCTTTTGCAATAACCCTTTTAGTTCGGGTGAAAATTCTGTTTTCATTTTATTTAATTTAGTTTAATATAATTTAAAAAGGGAGGACAAACTTAATTGCCCTCCCAGTATTATTAAGCTCTCTTAATGTAACCAAATTGGTTTAAAGCTTGAGCTTCTAAAGCAACATGAGATAAGTATCTTACTTCCTCGTAATCATATCCTTCAGCAGAATCTCTTAACGCATCGAAGTAACTTACAATCATCTCTCTAGACTTGCCTTTTCCAGCTAAGAAACGTTTTCTTAAAGAAGCAACTCTTGTTCCCATCTCTTTTCCTCCAGCAACTACTTGAGAACCAGAAGGAACAGTAAATGCTTCCCATTTAAACCCGTATCCGTCAGCACCTAAAGTTTGAACATCATTAAATGCTTCCATGCAGCGCTTGTCGTAAGTATAAGAACCAACTCTAGCTTTAGAGAAGGCTAAGTTAACAGCTTTATCTTGTTCCATAGTAAAAGAACCATAAGAAATAGAGCCGTCTTTAAATCTGTCCCCAAGCTCTCTGTCTAATTGTTGGTCTAACTCAATACCAGCATTTAAGATGTTGTTCTTTTGAGCTTTCTCAGCATCAATAGTAACGTTGTAATCATAAATGTCATCTATTGTTAAACCAGAAACAGCAGAGTAGTTTAAGATGTTTCCACCATCGATGATTTGATTCAATAAACCTTTTGTTAAAGCTAAAGGCTCATGAGTGCTGTAAGTACCATCAATAAAGTCATTTGCAAGACCAGTATTAGCTAGTTTTTCACCAACCAATAAGTTCATATCTACAAAGTTTACGAACTGAGCATAAGCATCACCTTCACCGCTAATAGCGAATTTAGTTTGTCCTGAGCTCTTCTCTTTAAACCATTTTTTAGTTAACTCTTCAGAACCAGTTGTTCTAATTCTATGTTTAATGATTTGTAAGTTCTCTGTGTACTTAGTAGATTTAGTTGACATTGGAGTACTGAATCCAGAGCCTTCACCATGTCCGTTACCAACGATGATAATTTCGTCAGCAGAAGCAATAGAAGGAATTGCGTCAGCAGAATTTACTGGAGTAGCAGTAAACGCAGTGTTACTTGTTGTTCCATCAACTAAAGCTAGAATATAAGAACCCATAGAGGCAGTAGTTCCTGAAGCTGGTTTGATTAAAATCAAATCACCCAACTTAACAGTAGTGGTCGCCTGGTCAGGAGTAGATGAAGTGTCATAAGGAGCCGCAGCAGGAATAGCTACTTTAGCGTCAGCATGAACTGTAAATGAAACCTGAGCACCAGCTGAGCCAGCACCTCCATTTGTAGCCTTAATTTTAGGCATAATTCTATCTTTCTCGTAACGAGAAAACTCTAAAGATTCTGTAGCTTTTTTAGCGTTTACAAAATCCAAAAACCCAATCATTGAGTTTGCATATCTCTGAACCAATTCATCTTGAATATCTGGTTCGTGTCCCTCATAGTAAGAGACAAAATTGTGGCTGGTTGCAACATTTAAACCGCCTGTGTTAAAACTTGACATTTTTTAAATTTTTTAAAATTAATAGTTAATTAATATCTCTCATAACTTGCGCTGCCTCAGACAACATTGCATCTTCTTTTTTAAAGGATTCTCCTTTTTTAAAGTCGATGTTATCTATGCTTTTAACCTCCTCGCTTAATTTAGCGTTAGCTCCCTGAGTATACGCTATAGCGACATCTCTTTCATAGTGTATCATCTTGTCTGCGTCAGCAATAAGTTTTTCTATATTTAGTTGTCCATTATCAAACCATCTTCTAATAATCCAAGAAGACCCATCTTGACCATTCGATATGAAATCCCTGATTTCATTATGGTCGTCTTCGCTAACTGATAATGTTAGCTCTTTTGGTTCTTTCTCTGAGCCTACTTGAATCTTTTTCTCAACAAAAGATGAAATCTTTTTGTTGTAAGTTTCAGCTTCTTCCTCTAATTCCTTTTGGGACTTTTGAGGCTGTTTTTTTTCAGATGGATTGGAATAAACCTCCAAATCACTTATGTTTACTTCTTTCTGAAACTCCTTTAATTCTTTCTTGGCTTTTGAAACGGCTCTAAGAAATGACATTTCAACATCATCGTAATCAGATTGTTTTATGTCTCCGTCTTCAATCATTTGCTCAATCTCTTCTTTAGATTTTTTAAGCAAATCATATTTCTTCATTTCATACTTGAGTAATCTATCATCTATGTCTGGTTCTTGAAGGTAAAGGTGTTCTTCAATTAAATCAAACTCATCCATGTTATCAAAATCCTTGTTTTGAAATTCTATCACATCTGCTAGAGTAATATCCTCTCCAAAATTCTCTTTAATAACACTGTCTAAGTCTTCAATTATATTTGACGCATATATCGTCTCATATTCTTCTTCCTCTTCTTCATCAGACTCTTCATTCAAAGAACGCTCTTCTTTTTTAACATCTTCTTCTTTGGTTTCTTCTTCTTCTTCCTTTTCCTCTTCTTTTTCAGTCTCTTCTTCTTCTTTTTTAGTTTCTTTTTCTTCACTTTCCTCTTCTTTTTCAGTCTCTTCTTCCTTAGCTTCTTCCTTCTCTTCTTTTACTTCTGCCTCAACCTCATCTTCTTTAGTTTTTTCAGTATTATCGTTTTTTTCTTGACTTGATTCATCTTCTTTAATTTCCTCAAAGTCACTTTTTGGTGTCCAAAAATCGCTCATTTTATTTTAAATTTAGTTTAATATAATTTTATTAATACAAAATAATCAATTACATTTGTACATATTGGCTACTATAGTAACATTTTTATGGCTAAATTGAATTGTAATAAAATAATGAAATTGCGTCTAGCGACTGATATTCCTGTTTGGAGCCTATCTAAACAAACTGGAATATCTAGAAGAATGATTTCTAGAATGGAATCTGACGAGAATTATAACCCAGGAGTATTAACAATACTAAGGGTTTCTGAATTTTTTAAAGTTAGGATTGACGACCTATTAATTAAGGATTAACGCTAGCTTGTCTTTCTATTGCTTCTACTGGATTTTGATTAACCTTTGGTTTGTCTACCGCAAATGATTCTGCTTCAGATTTTCCTTGCTTCATTTGAATCTCTAGCAATTTTTGTTTATGATAGCTTTCTCTATCTAATAATTTTATCTTATTAGTAGTTTCGTGGTCATCAAGGTCTTTCTTCAGTCTATTTAGTTCCGCTTGTTTTTTAATTTCAACTTCAAGCTCTGTTTGCTTTTTAACCTTATCGGCTTCTGCTGCAGCCATGGATGAAGAAGCTTCTCTTTGAGCTGTTATTTGTTCTTTTTGAGCAAACTCTTCCATTTGTCTTTCAGCATGTCTTTTCTTTCTGTAAATTAGAAGTCTTTCTGCCTTTTTTATATTGTTTATCCTTTTAACCTCAAGATAGTCTTCAGCACCTATCTCTTTATTTGCAAGAGAAAGTTCTAATACTTTCATTAAGTCTTCTATCTCTTTATCGGTAGGTAATGCTTCAATCTTTATTCCAAGTTGAGCTATAGCTATTTCGTTAGCAAACTCTATAGCTTTTACTCCAAGCTCCCCTATTATGTTCTCGTATTCTTTAGCACCATCTCCATGCTCAAATTTTGCCTGAACCATTCTAGAGATTACTTTGCCCATATTGGAAAGTATGCCTTCTGAGTAAGCTTTGTATATTTCTCTAGTCGTGTTGTTTGATGCTAATAATCTCATTTTCTCAATGCCGATTAGTGCATCCTTATCTGGGGACGAGCCATCTCTAACATCGTTTATACCCGTATTATCTCTTATGTGTTGTATCTCAGCTATAATAGAAGAGTCTAGTGCGGCTAAATTTTCAGCAAACGGGTTGTTTAATTCTTGGACAGGTAATCCGTTGGCTGGATTTCCATTTATATCTGTCCTTGTAAATAGTAGCACACCTTTTTGCTTGTATAGCTTTATTATTCTCATTGGGTCTTCTTCCTTAAGAAGACTCATTACATCAGATATACCTGCCACATCTATAGCTACCCCAGTAGGAGTCATTTCCGCTATAAGATGTCTCTTTCTTAAAACCAACTCTTGAATATTGTCAAGATGAGGCTTCATTACATCAACTATAGATTTATTGCCCCCACTTCTTAGGTTTGGTTGAAAAACAATATATCTTCTTAATAGTTTTGATGAAATCTTACCTCCAGACTTAGTGTATGGTCTTATAATATTTTTACTTCTTCCATAGCCAATCATTATATCAGAATCAACAACCCACATACCTTCATAAGACATTTCTATGTCTTTATCTATTAAGTCATAATTCTTGCTGCTTCTTTCTGGAGTCTTATAATCGTATCCTCTTCTTGATATTTCCCTTCTACCAAATCTGTCATCTCTTTCCGACCATTTATACTTGTCTTCTGTATAAAATATGAAGTCTAAAACCTCTACCCTAAAATCATTATAAGCATAACTGAAACCGTTATACGTGTGATGCATATCATAATCAGACCCGAATCTCCACTCTGGATTTCCGTATTTCTTTTCAGATTTTCGAGCTATCTTAAACCAGTCTTCTTCTTTTATTTTCCCTGATAAGTCTCTCTTTTTAAGTTCTGCTATAGATAACAACTTTCTTTCTGCTTGATAATCAGCATCACTATGGTCTTGTTCGTCTGTTGATGACGAGTAATAATCCATAGGTATATCAGAGTAAGATATATTTATTTTATTGTTCCTGTCAAAATACAGTCTAACTCCACCTGCTCCGTTCTCTACTATGTCATGTATGACTCTTTTTTTAACCTTTACATCCCAGTCGTTATCATAAAGTATGAAGTCGCATATTTGCTCCATACCTATTTCTATAGCCTGCTTATACTCAAGACTCATGTATATCTCTATCTCTTCGGCATCCCTAGGAGTGAAGTTACCCCTACTCTCCAGTATAACACCAGAGGCTTGTTCAAGCATCTTTAGCTCTTTTTCTCTAGCTAATTTAGCGTAGAAGCTATCTCTATCTTTCTTTACTTTAGCTTTTGAATATTTGTCTATTGCGTTGAATTGAATCTTATGGTCTTGATTCATCATGTCTCCAACAACTGTGTCGACAAACTTTTTACCTGGAGCGGCAATACTCCAATCTATATTTATGTGAGACTCATTTCCTTTGTCATCAATCTCTGCGTCAAGGAATGATTTAAACTTATCTATATCTTGTCTGTTCGATGCATAGGCTCTGTTTTCTGCAGCAATACTTCTTCTGTTTGTACTTAAATCAATTCCTAACCCAGAGTAATATATATTTTTAGCAACTCTCTTACCGAAAGAATCTTTTTCTTTTTCTTTAGGGTCTACACTTAGTACTGGAAAAGGATTTTCCTTTATTTTATCCTTCAGAGAAGATTCACTGTATTTGCTCATCTAACAAAATATAAATATTTTAACAAAGATATGAAAATATTCTGTATATTCCCATTACTATAGTTTATAAGTCTTAAAAAGATTGTCTAGCGTTATATTTTTATACGCCTCATCCTTGTCTCTAATATTTCTTTTAATTGGTGCGTTTGGTAGAATTGATAACATTGCTGCTACAGTTCTATCGCTTGGAGTCCAATTGTTAGCATCAAACTTAAGCATATCTTCGAGTAGTGCGTTAAATGGGCATAGTCCGAACATATTCTCTATAATGTTTTCATCTGTAAACCCAAATTCATTTTTCTGTATTTCTGGAGAGATTTTACCAACGTATTTATAGGTGTGTCTAACTAGCGTGTTTATCATTTGATTTCTAACTAGCTCTCCAGCTGTTGAAACTCCATCGACTAATTTAGCACTATCTGATTGAGTGTAATCTCCTTGTCTTGTTTGGTATATGTAATTTTTTAAACCACTTCTAATTGCATGATTATTTAATCCTGGTTTTTGGTTCTCTGACAAAAAAGGAAGGCTGTAGAATATTGAGGCCATTATTATGTCGTCATAAAAATCATCTGGATTCGGTCTTCTTCCAGCGTACTCTAAGACCCATCCATTACTCATCTTAATGTCGTTTACATTAAATCTTTTGTAAAGATATGCTGCAGCGTCAGACTTTTTATCTCCTGCTGTTTCTTTGTGGTCGAAAGGGTCAACACCGATTTGCCCTGTATGAGCAAATTTTGGCTTAGCTAATCCTCTTGAATCAAAATCATGTGCACACCTCAGTTCTGGCGGTGGCATCCATGCTACATTGAATAATCCTTCTGGGTTGTCATAAAATTCAACCTTCAATTTGCTTTTATCCTCCCACACAAAATCTCCTGTCCTTATTATGCTTGATGGTTGTAAATCGTTGTAGTCTTTCTGCTCGTATATCTTATAAGTAGGAAATACATCCCCTTTTCCAGATATTATAAATGCATCATCTATTGTTCTAGGGTATTTTCTTCTCCTTGATATTAATTTTTCTCCAGTTAAAGTTTTTTCGATTTTTATCAAATATGCTTCAGCTGCAACTATGTCTGAGTAACCGTATTTATCTATAAATGTAGGAGTTTCATCTCCAGTCTTATCAGAACCTCTTAGTCCGTAATAAGCTGGTTTAAAATATCTTTTTAGTCCAGACTCTGTTTGTTTTGTTCTCTTAAAATATTCTGAAGATATGGTTGATTCGTCCCATAGCTTTTTACAGTTTATACCCCCTTTCTTCTCCATGTCCTCTACGGTGGTAGTTAAAAGTGCCTTTCCCGTTACATCTGCACCGTCAGCCAAACATTCTTTTACGATATACCATCTCTCATGCACATCCGCAACTCTTGTTGCTGTTTTACCTATCTCGTCATGAAATATAAATGCCAATCCATCCCCATCGTAATATTCTTCTTTAGCATTTCCATAATTAATCTCGGAATCCAAAACTTCAGAATATATTTTTATTTGTGTTTTGGTGCTTCTTTTCTTAGGGTTTCTATACTCTAGTGCTTTCTTAGGGTCACTATCACCAGTATCAACAGGTTTGAAGTATTCTGGTAACAATCTCCATGACCTGACTAATTTTTTAAATACTTTTGCTCCATCGGTGTCTGTTTTCGATTGTATGCCACCAATAGAATCTGGAGACCTGGATATGAGTTCATTGTTGGTACAATTAGCTCTTTCTGTCTTTCCGTCCCTCCTGTTGGTTATCTCAAGCATTCCGTAGCAATTAACATCAGCAACCACGTCAGACCATATATAGTAATGGTCTCTATCTGAATCTGTAAAGCTTGGAAGACCAGATACTTTTCTTGTTCCTATAGAGCCGTCAGGCCTCTTTACTTCTTCTACACGAATAATGTTCCATGCTGTTAAATAATAATAATGAAGTCCTGTTATATATTCTAAGTATCCATTATTAAAAAACCAATATCCATTTAGTCTTCTATGCCAATGAAGCTTTATGTGTTCTTTGTCTTCTTGGGTTAATTTGCCCAAAAGGAATCTCGAATTAACTTCTTTTATGTATTTTTTATCGAAAGGCCTAAACATCTGGTCTTCCTTCTTCAAGCCATAGCCGTCTATTTCTTTTTTTGGTGGAGGCTTGGGTAGTGTAAATTCAAATTCATCGATAATCCTATGTCTATCGAAATCCTCATAAGTATATCTTTGAGCTATTCCCTTACCCATTGTTATAGTTAATAAAACTTTCTACAGACATGTCTCCTTTAAGCATCTCTTGTTCTTCTATAATCTCTTCTTCAGTTATATTTTTTTCTAATATCTCTGCTTGCTTTGTGTATTCTGGTAGTTTGTCTATGAATTTCTGAACTCTTTCAAATGCTTTTTCATCCTTATCAGTCAATGCCGATTGGCTGATTATGTCTACATGGATTTTAGTTCCAGGTTCATTTGGATTATCTATCTCTATGCCATTAAGGACGAGCTTTGTTGTGTCGTCAATAATCTTTTTATAAGTAAGATAACTCTTAACTCTTAGTTTTTTGGGGGAGAATTTACTGATTTTATCTTCAAGGTATTCTATATATTTACCCTGTTCTCCAGACAGCTTAGTTGGTCTTTCCATTTAAATTTAATTTAATTCTAAAAACAAAGGTAATAAAAAACCCTGAAATTAATCAGGGTTTAAAACTTAAAAAATAAAATATGAAATTAATCTAATAATGACCATTGAATCCACACCTCTCCAGCTATGTCTCCAGTCAAGTCTGCACCCGCTGTGTCTGCCCAAGTAGCGGCAGCATTAAAGTAAAGAGTGTGAGCTGCTGCAGCCTCAACTACTAATGCAGCTGCTGCTGTTTTTAATGTAGCTGTTCCAGCACAATCTGCGGCTGTTTGACCAGTTAAATAGTCTTCAAAAGTAGCCGTACCACTTAAAACAGAAACCGCTCCTGTTGCTTCAACAGAACCTAATCCTACGTCTGGAGTAGCTGTTGTATCTTCAGCTAAAGTGATTGCCATATCCATCTTGATAGATGTTACAGAGTATGCTCCAGCAGGGAATGTGTATAATAGGTATCCATCTCCTAAAGCAGCATTATCAGCAACTGTTAAAGCGTCTGCCTGACTTACAACAAGTTTTGTAGTGAAGTTTTTACCATCACCAGTATAGTGAGTTGCTGTAACACCAGTGTTAGCTGTTCCTGGAGAATAAGTAGAAGCAACTTGATTAGCTTCAGCTAAATTAACCCAAGCGTAGCCTGTAGCAGTAGCATTTGCTGTTGGTGTTTGAGAAACTGTTACTTTGGTATTTGTTCCATCAAAAGTAGCAGAAACAACTGTGTAAATATTGTCATTTGAATCGTCTTCACCGAAAACAGTGAAAACAGAACCTGCTGCAAAATTAGCAGCAACATCTCCAACTGTAGAGTCAAGAACAACAACGTTTGGAGAAGCTGTAAATGAATCAAGTAAGTAAGCTAAATCACCTTCTTTAGTGATTGCTGCAACCTTAACAGCCATAGCTGTTTCAGATACTTTAATTCTTTCGTTAGAAGCTCCAGCTGAATCAAAATAAATGATAGCTTTAGAGCTTAACTCTCCAACACTGTTTATTCTGTTTTTGTTAATCCAAACTGTATCTCCGCTGTTATCTTCTGTTAAAGAAATTAACAAGTTAGATTGTGTTCCAACGTTAGTTAATGATTCTTTAACTTTTGCTGTTTTTCTGTATCCATCTTCATTTGATAAATACTCTACATTAGTCAAAGAGTTTGACGTGTAGGCTTTTAAAAGTAAGCTATCTTCGATAGATATCGGATTGCTTGTTAAGTTGTCAGTTAAAAATATTTTAGCCATTTTAAAATTAGTTTTGTATAATTATACCACAAAGATACATTTTTTTTTAGTATGCAACTATTTTTTACCTCTATTTCTAGCTCTGTTTTTTGATAGCCCTTCTAAAACCATGCCTCCTGACTTTGTGTGAGACGCATCCTTACCATCGCCTACTTTGGAGTTTGGGTTGTTTGAGTTGAACCTATTTAGACTAGACCTGTAGATTCTTCTTGATTTTGAACTATGGTATTCTTTGTTATATGAATTTTTCTTAGCTCTAGCCTCTGGATTGTTTTGATAATACAATGCCGACTTGCTATTTCCGTTGGTTGTCCCTGCTAATTTGTTTCGTGCCATTTTGTAAAATTACGAAATTATAGCACAACATAAACATTTTTGATATCCATTAGCATGCATTCTTTTTCTTCTATATCAACATGTGTTGCTGTGCCCTTTCTGAATAATATTTCATCGCCTTCCTTCAAAGAGGATATGCCTTCAGGTACTGATATGACCTTACCTTTCTCTGGGTATGCTTCTTCTTTTGTTGAAACGACTATCTGACCATGTGTCATAGCTTTTCTTATTGGTTCGACAACAATTGTAGTTCCTAATGCTTTCATTTTATCTAAATTATAAATTATATCTTTTGTGTTTATTCTGTAATAAGTGTGAATACCTATTGTTATTTCGTATTCTCTTCCAGTTTTAAATAAAACCTTGTCACCAGGATAAAGTCCTGACTTCCTGTTTGGGTGTTGAACTATCGCTGTTCTAGCTTCCTTTTTGGCCATCACCTCTAACATTATTCCGTTGTCAGTTTTCGCTATATCTTTATCTATAGCTGTAACAAGGTTCCATTCATTAAGCATCTCTATTTCATTGTCAGAAATCTTACAATAAAGGTCTTCGTACTTTATCTCATAATAGGTTTTATCACCAATGACTCTCTCGTTATCCTCATGTGTTAAAAAATGATGAGTATAAACAACGTCTCCAGGCTTAACTTCAACATCTATCTCATTACCGTAATAACTATTAAAGGCTTTAAAACAGGCGGAATACACAACGCCATCTTGAGTTATGTTGTCTTTATCCATCGGGTTATACCTAGTGTCTATATGTATTCCGTTCCTTACTGATTTCTTATCTTTATCAGCATTAACATAGACCATGCTTGCTGACGGATGTATAACCCCATCTCTTATAACTCCTCTTATTTCTTCCTCGTATATGTAATACGAATCATCACTAAAGTTTGGAGCTTTATCAAAAAAGGAATTGTCAGCCATAAAAACCTCATCTCCTTTCACATACACAGAGTTCGGACTAGACTCTATAATTATAGCTCTTTGATATTCGTATATGGAGCCGATGTCCATTGAAAGTTCTGATGGCTCTGCTCTTTTAGCTATACAGTAACCCTCTTGAACTGTCATACCTGGAATGTTATATATACTGGAAGACCTATAAAGACTTTTGTGACAGCGTGATTCTCGTTGTTCATGTCTGTAGTTATAACTTGATAAACAATCTCTCCGTCTATTTTCTCTCTAACGATGTCGGACACTATTCTTTTAACTTCATCTCCATTAAAGCCGAATGGTCTAATCTTTAACACTTGCCCTAACCTGAATGAGAAGCCTTCTCTTATTCCGTCTACTTTAATTTCGTGGATTGTTTCTTCCCAGAGTAATTTTTTATCTATCATGCGATTTAATTTTATTCAACATGACAAATATAGTTATTTTTTTTACATTAGATTGAAAACATGTATTTTGTTTCCTTTTTTAATAATGACCTCGCTTGTTAGATTGTTGAAAGAGCCCTTCCATAATGTGTCGGATTCTCTTAGGTATAGAGTTTCGTTTTTGTTTACCTCGTAAGTTCCAACAAACATTCCTGCCCCGTCCTTTCCTCCTCTATCTTGATATCTTTTTATTTGCCCTTTCTTTTTCTCATAAGCATAATTGAAGTCAACAAAATTACATGAGAACGATATGTTTTTATTTGTCACGCTTAACTCCCAGTTGTAAACCCAGTAAACATAAACCGTATCATTGTATTTTGACTGATAGGCTATTATTAATTTATCTTCACCAGGAGTGGATTGCTCTCTAAAAAACTCTACGCCACCCTCGTCTTGTTGAGGATAATAGTCTCTTTCTTGGATTTTAGCTACAATGTTTTGTGATGATACTGTGTTTAGTAAAAAAACACTCAATGATAATAATGCAATCTTTTTCATAATATTCTTTTTTTATTTAGTGAAACGCATGTGTTTTAAAAAGGTTACAGTTTTTTTAAAAAAATAACCCCCAGAGAAAAGAATAAAGAAAAAAACTCCGAGGGTTATAGTATTGTTGTGGCTTATTAAAGCCCGTATTTCTGTCCTTTTCTAGCGTTAGAAATTATCTTAGATTTTCTATCTTTAGAAATATACTCTTTATTAGCTTCGAGACCTTTTATTTGTAATTTCGCTAATTTTTCTCTTCTATCTGCAGGATTTCCGCTACCTTTAGCTTTCTCTTCTTGGTATTTTTTAGCCGCAGCTTTTACAGCTTCTGGAGAATCATAGGCCTTACCCATATACATGTACTCAGTCTTGGTTCCAATACCTTTAGCTTTGTTCTCTTTAACTTTGGCAGCCGCAGAGTTATTGTTCATTGATGATTTATAAAGTTTTGATGGCATCTTTTAAAATTTAAATTACATAGCAAAGATACAAAAAAAATAATTCACTGCAAGTTAGTGTGAATTTTAATTTAAATATTCTTATCTATTAACACAAATTTTTTCCCAAGGACTTCAGCTATTCTTTCTAGAGAGTCTATAGACATGCTTTTATTCTCGTCTTTTATCCATCTAAGTAGAGATGTATACCCAACACCTGATTCTTTAGCCACTTCTTTATAGGTCATTTTCAATTCACCTTTAAGTTTTTTCTTCAGGTTTAATTCCCCTATTATTTGTTTTTTTATGCTCATTGCTTTAAATATGATTGTTCGGTACTGTGTTGTGAGTTTCTAATGTTTGTTTTTCCATTTCAATTAGTTGCATAATTCATAAGTATTAATAAAGCTATATAATAAGCTAAAGTAGTTCCTGTTATTATTGCTAATATTATTGTTATTTTAGTTGGGGGTTTCATTTATTTGTTTCTATTTATCTTGTTTTTTTACTACATTATATTTCTGAACAACAAGAACAGTATAATCTCCAACCCTCCAATTATCAGAGGACTCTAAAGGTATTTCTACTTTTGTTGTTTGTTTTGCTGTTTGAATATATAGAACTGTTGGTCTATATGGTACACCATACATAGATTTATTTCCAACATCTATCGCTGATATAACACCTTCTACAACACTTACATTTTCTAAATTCTTATCACAAGATGATGAAGAACATCCTGCAATAAATATTAAAATTATTAATACTATTAAATTTTTCATAACTTCTTTTATTTATTTGTTTTGTATTATCTCTATTGTTTAATCTGTTTGTAATCTAAATAATCTTCTAATATCTCACTTAATTCACTTTTTCTAATATTGTGTTCGTTGCTATCTGATAACCATTCAAGTAAATCTAAAAGTAATTTCTCCTCTCTTTGCTCTAATTGTTGTTTTAGTTCTTCTATTTGCTTTGCTTGATGTAGCCAAGCATCAAAACCGCACATCCTTTCTAATGTAGTCCAATTATCACTATCTTTAACTTGACTGTTAAACCATTCTGTGTATTGTTTCTTTATCTCTTCTATTTCCATAATCTTATTTTTTATTTTTAATAATATCACATTAAAACGGTTTTTATGCCGATGTTAGCAACAATACTAATAATCGCTAAATCCACCAATCGGCTTACTGTCAAATCCTGTTTTATCATCTTCATCTTTCCAATGTTGATGTAAATTAAATTCGTAATCATCTACTTTTGATGTCTGTTCAAATATTTGGTTGCAAGTACTGTTGCTAACACCCAATAAACCCAATAAAATAGTTCGTGCTTTCGTTTCAGTAATTGTGCCTTGTTTAAGGTCTTCTGCTATTTTGATAATTTTGTCTTTCATAATCTTTTACTGCGTTTATTTGTAGCCGTTAATTTTGTATTAAAAATCACATATATACCTCTCGGCTCGATTAATAATATCACAAATGTACCACTTTTAGTTTGATTAATGCAAGCTTTTTTGTAATTATTTTATAGCTTCGTCATGCATTAAGTGTGTAACCCTTGTGTTTTAAAGGGTTTTTAATCAGAAAAAAATTTCAAAAATTTTTGGGAGTGGGGTTATGGTGGGTGTGTCGGGGGTGCAATCTCGAAGGGAAAACGGTTCTCAACATACCAGTGGGGTAAATTCTTGCAAGCCTAATATTTTCAAGCGTTTTGTCTATGTTCTATTTATGATACAAAATGAAACTAACTATCTTTAAATCACTGGTTATCAGCTCGTTAATGTATTGATTGATAACAAATATAGTTGAAATTTGCCAAAAGAAAAGCTATTTTGCATAGTTGGAGCGTTTAACGTTTGTGTTGCGTGTAGTTTTTATATAAAATATGCGCTTATTTGTTTGTGGTAGCCTTTCTCCCGATATTTCTATGCTCTTTACCTATTGTTTACCCTTGTTGTATTCCTGCTTTGTTCTTTTGTGTTGGTTGTTATGTTAGTATGTTATTGTTTATTGTTTCTCTTATGGTATTTAGTCTTTTGCCTATATCATACAATGCCGAACAGCCGAATATATTTACACGTATTTTTACACCTAAAATAAGCTAGTTAAAACCTCTATTTTTTGCTCGATTACCAATAAAAATCACTTTTACAGCGATGAACATAAAAATTATTCTCATTGATACTCAGATAGTTACATAGTTTTATCGAATTTTTTTACATTTTTTTTATTTTTTCTGCTTCGTAAATAGAACATAGACCACTTAAATAACTAATAGTCAGCACGTTATCCTCGCCAAATCAAAGCAAAATGAATCGATGCAAAATCGTTAAGTCACTGAGTATCAGCACATTTGTTTTATTTTGTTTGTTGTATCTTTGAATTGTCGAAAGGTTAAAACGTTCTTTACATACTGATAAACTAATAACACATAGAGTAACATATAGCACCTCTTACTTGTTATAGTTCTTAAGATAGACAACATTAGAAGTAATGGTAAAACAGGCACACTAAGATAGTATTAGAATACAATACCGAACTGACAAATTTAAACGTTCATTGACATACTAGAGTAATTAAGTTAGGAGCACGCCAAAGGGCAATGCAATGAAGCAACCCAAAAGAGTAAGCCCAACTATGCTGAAAAACGCACCGCCTCAAGCCTTGTATGAAATTGTGGGAGCAAGTGGAAGGGTAGTAAGTGTAAAGTAGTTGACAAGCTGAACTTGTGTAACCGTTAAAGGCGGTTTTAAAAATGCGATAAATATATAATTACGAAGGGATTGACCAACATTGAAGCCTTGTGGGTAAATTTAAGACCCCCACCTAGCGCAATGAAATAGCTAGACTCAATACGATGGTAAAGAGGTCTGTAAACTATGTAACAACCGCCAGTATAGTACTGGTCGAGTAGAGCAGATGAGCAATGATGGTCGAAAGTCAAAATAGGTGTGTTTACAACTTCGCACCAGTTAAACACAAAAGTTAGAGCCTTACTTGGTAGTAAGGGGTTTGAAAGGCTTTATACCGAAACTACCGTTGCCTCTTGATAGAAGAACTATTTTATAGGAGTAATACCTACAAGAGGAGCTAATCATAAAAAAGAATAAGTTATGAGTACTAAAATATTAAGAATAGAAGGTAGTTATGAGATAATTGGCTTCTTTAGAAATGGAGTAAAACTACGTGAACGTAGAAGAAGAATATTAAATTAATACAATACCGAATCGTAAAATATATTTGTTATGAGAAAACAATATAAATACCCGTTCAGAAATAAAAAACTGAGCAGAACGCAAGTAAAAAACAATATACTTGCAGTGCTAAAAGAGGCTGACAATGAGAGTTATATTAATGGCTCGATATGGTACGATGTAGCCAATGGAATAGCCAAAAAGTTAATCGTAGCCTCTGAAACTGAAATAAACTTGGCTCAAGCTGTAGGGTTAATAGCTGCTTTGAGTCCTTTAAAAAGTTGGGAACAAAATATACAATTGGCTTATGAATTTGTTATTGGTAAAAGAAGTGGGCACACTAAACTTTGTGTTGGTAAAGCAAATGATATACTAGCTTTAAATAACCCAAGTGTTGATGAGGTGGTAGAAGTTTTGAGCGGGCAAAAAACAGTGAACTTTTTCTTAAACATATACTATCCTAATGAAGATGCAGCAATAACAATAGATAGACACGCAGTAGGAATAGCTTTGATAGGTACTAAGAAAATAAAACTAACTGAAGAGGAGTGTAAACCTACTAAGGCACAGTTTGAGTTCTTGGTGCACTGTTACAAATGGGCTGCTTCTGAGTTAAGTTTGTCTGCAGTACAGTTACAAGCTATTACTTGGGAGCACTTTAGAAATATAAAAGTAAAAAGATAATACAATACCGAACCGTAAAATTTAAACACTAGAAATTATGAGTAGATTTAAAATAAAAACAACATCAAGTGGTAGATGTGATGTAACACTAACGATATTTAATGAACATGGCACTGTCATTGGGCAAAAGGCATCTACATACGATATTAAACCGACTATTAAAGAATTATTAGACTATGCTAAAACATACAAAAAGGATGGTGCTAAAACAGTTAGAATAACAACCACACCAAGCTTCAGTGTAAAAACATATAGATTATAATTGTATATAACGTTGCTGTATATGACACGTAGCATCACAGACCTTTGAGATACGAAATAAATTAATAATTAAACACATAGTTTTAAAATAGCCTAACAGCTATGTGTTATATACTTTGTTAGGCACAGTTAATTATGAAAAGATTTAATTTGAAATACAACGTAGGAAAAGTAAAGTATTTAGTTTCTTACCATGACGGAGAAAAGAAACATAAAGACGGAAGCGACTTCTTTGATATTGCCTGCTTCAAGAATAAAGTAAAACTAAATGCTTTCACGAATGAATTACTAAAACAAGGGTACTCTAATTGTGCCTAACAGTCGTATAAATACAATTCAACAAACTAAACCTCAGAAATTATGAAGACTTATAAATACCCATTCAGAAATAAAAAACTGAGTAGAACGCAAGTAAAAAACAATATACTTGCAGTACTAAAAGAGGCTGATAATGATAGCTTTATTTTTGGGCAACAATGGTACACAGAAGCTAATAATATAGCTAAAAAGTTGAAAGTTAATACAATACCGAATAGTCAAATTTAAAACTAAAAATCATGGAAAACTTAAAGGTAAAACAATTTTCATTTCCATTTAGAGTGGCAATGGTTAGTAGTAATACCAATTCATTTGGATTATATCAAATGATTGTAATGAGTAAAAAAGGAGAGGCTTATAAAACACACGCCTCTATGTATAATGTTAAGAAAGTAGGTGAAGATATTAATTTAATAGTCACAACTAAACAAAATGAAAAAGGTAATGATGTAGTTACTAGTTCTTACTTTAGAGGTTGTGAAATGACTGTTAAATTACCAAAAGTACCTAAAGAAGTACTTAATGAAGTGTTTCAATAACACAATACCGAACTGTTAAAAATAAACATCATGAAGAATTTAAGCGAAAGCACAGACTTTGTATTGTTCGATAGAGCAAACAATAGTATAGTTAAGTTTGAGGAAGATAGTAGTATAATTTTTTACGGCAACGAAGAAGAAGCTATTGAAGATTGTTTTGGCAATGAGGAAGTAGTTAAAGTTTCAGAATTATACAAAACCAATAAAGAACTTTTTGATTGAACTATAATTAACACAATACCGAACTGTTAAATTTAAACCAATGAAAACATTAGAAGAAAGAGTAGCTATAGCTGTAAAGTTTATAAAACTGTATAAGAAAAACATACGTTTTATTAAAAGTAGAATTGAAATACAGAATAAAGAAGGGTATAATCCTTACTATTATGGCAGCTTAAAAGAAAGGCAGTACAATCAATTTGATATTGATTTACAGTTAACCAAGCTAAATAATGTTAAACAAAAACTTGAAGAGTTATGAATTTTCTATTTGAATTAAACAGAATATTATTAGCAGAAGAATTGTTTTATTATTCTTTCATTGAGCATAATGACATTAATAGTGACTATTCGGCATTGGCTGATACTGAAACAACATATTTATTAACTAATTATAAATTCTCTAAAAACTAGAAATTATGAACAAAGAATTAATAGCAAGAGCAATCCTACGTGGAGATGAGACTTACACTGAAAATAAAATCACTATCACGCTTCCTAAAGGTCAAAGCGCTGGTACTGAAACTCAGAAATTATTCTATGCTAGAAAAAAAGCAGACGAAATAGTTAAAGGTGCTGAGTTTTTACAAGGTTAACTGATGAGATTTTAATAATCAAAACTAGAAATGACACAAAACCACCTACCATTAAATTACTAGGTACGGTGTGGTATGTCAAATGGGATGAATGGGGTTTAAGACCTGTAAAAAGTCCTAGCAAATTTAAGTCGCTGTCGGAATTGTCTGACAGCGATTATCAAAAAGTATTAGAAACAATTTAAAATAGGAGGTACAAATGAACAAATCAAAAATCGTTGGTGCAGAAAGAACATTAAACTTTTTGTACTATTTATACAACCATACAGGTATGACAAAAGCTATTCAAGAATGCTTTGCAGACCTTGGTGAAAATATGGTAAACCATTTTTTAAACAAGTTAGATGGAATGATAGGGGATGATTTTGTGTGCAGACCACAACATATATTGTCTTGGTTCTTTGAACTTAGCACAAGTTATCAATATCAATTCCTAGAGTGGGTTAATGATAATTACGACAACCGTGGAGTAACAAGGCAACACACGTTTGACTTGCCCGATTGTTCTTGGGGTAGAACTCATAAATATGTAACAGAAGATTTTCATTATGAGATTGCAAGCAGCAAAGACTACTCAAATGGTCGGCACGTAATACCATCAGAGATTAATCAATCATTAACCTCTTGTATCAAGTATGCACAGGAGTTGAGAGATAAAAATGATGGGCGAGATGCTTATTGGAATAATCAAGATGAGATTATCACAAAAGTTACAACCACTAAAGAGGTTGTTCATATAGTAAGAAGTGAAGATAAAATATCAACTAAAAAAGAGGAGGTTTAAAATGGAATCTACAATTGTAAGCAAGGGAGACCTTATGAAGTTAGTGTATAGCGAAGAAGAATTAAGAAACATTGATTCGGCTATACCTGCTAATGTGTGGGATGAATACCCACCAATCAAACACGTAATGAACTACAACGAGATTAGTTGACCTAGTTGGTCTAGTTATTATTAATCTAGCAACTAAAGCAGTTATCAATTTTAGTGAATTATCATCACAAGTTAGAGACTTGATAATTCACAACTTTTATTAACAGGAGGTAGAAAGCCACCCCTTAGATGGGTGCGCCTCCTAGTCTTAATCAATAATTAATACAATACCGAATAGTCAAATTTAAAACTAGAAATTATGGCAAAGAAAATTTTTGTACGGTTAGGAGTGTCAGACATTGTACTAACCAAAGAGGAAGCTGCAACAATTCCTGGTTATGTTAATGTCATTGACAACCAAGGAGAGTACGTAACAGATGTCGAAACTTATCTTGTCGGATATGAAGATGAAGACGGGAACGAGTGTGATGAAGACGGAAACCCTTTGTAATTAACAAGTTATAAATAAAATAGGAGGCACAAAATGAACACAACAGAAAACAATAAGCTAATCGCTGAATTTATGGGTATTGAATCATTTAAGGATAGTTTAGCCTCTTTAAATGATGGGAAAATCAATATAAGTAAGGATGTTTATGAACAAGCAAAATACCACACCTCTTGGGATTGGTTAATGCCAGTTGTAGAGAAGATTGAAAGCATAATATTTGATGAGAATAATAGTTTCAATGTAACAATAGGCTCAACTATTTACTGCGTGATACAAGATTCAAATGGAGAATGCTACGATATGACTTATGATGGAGAGAAAACTAAATTGCTAGTTGTTTACAAAGCAATAGTAGAATTTATTAAATGGTATAATGAAAATAAATAATACAATGCCGAACAGCCAGTTAGATTTATTCACTATCACGCCTGCTGAGGTTAAAGCTAAGTTTTACGCTGCCTCATATAAAAGGGCTGAAGAAAGAAAAAAGAAAGAAAGAGACTGCTCTTCTGACTTTATATCTATAAAGACTGGAGAATGTAGACCTTTTAAGAAAGAGGATTTTAAACTTAAAAAATAGAAGTTATGAAAGCGTACACAATATTTTTAATTTACTGTATAGGTAGGGATATTTATTCTTACTGGGAGAGAACGCCTTATGATACTGCTTATGAAGAGGCTGGTGAAATTTATAAGGTATTTAAAAAACATTATAATAAAAATGAGGATTTGTATTTGGAGATTGAGAATTTTATGGCTTGCTCAAGTCTTTATGATGAAGTATTAATCTAAAATCGGCATTGTATGATAAACTTAATAATGGCGTACCACTGGAGAAATAGTGGTATAAGAGGAACTTTCAACGAAGAACTCTATAAAAGAATATTAGAAGTAAAATTGTTTAACGAAAACAAGTAAAGATGAAAACAGTAGAGATAACAATCGCAAACAAGAGAATAGTAAAAAAGACTGACAAGGGTATTGTGTTCTCTGTAGATGGATATAATGGAGGTATTTTCACTATCCCATTTATAGCAATAGAATCTCAAGAAGAAGGAGTTATTCCTGTTAATGATGTTAGTAGTTATGAAGCAGTAGTCTATGTAATACATAGATGGCTGTATGAAAAAATAAAAGGTAGTTTAGATAGAATGAGTAAGGCTCATTTTACAATGCCGAATCGTTAAATTTTTACCAGTTAAATAGTAATTTTAAAAACAAAATAAGATGTTTGAATTAAATGAAAATCACAGAGAAGCACTTTTAAATATTTTAGAAAGGTGTAATGAAAAAATCCAACAGTTAAATTACTCTATTAATAGTCATCATGTAAAAAATGATGATGATGAATCTTTTATTGATTGGAGAAATATGGATTTATTCTTAGAAATAGAAAAGAAAAAATTGATTGAAAAATCATTAATTGATAATAAAATAGACTTTTAAAATAAATAGAATATACCGCTATGAAAACGCATCAATTATTAAGTAGTTATACCTTTATTGGAAGTAGTCCTGTTTTGAGTGGTTTTATCCTTATAGGTTATTCGGGGGCTAGGGTTAGAAGTCATATTAGTTATATTTCAATGAATTAATACAATGCCGAATAGCGATAAAAAATTGGAGGATTAAATATGAAAAAGAAAGATATTTTTAGTAGTATATTTTTTATACTATTTGCCCCTACAACTGCTCTCTTGGTAGTTAAATCATTATTATCAATTATATATATGATAATTTGTTTTATAACATGGGAAGATTCTAATGTTATGTATGAAAATCTTGAGTCATTTATGAGTATACATCCTATGACTATTAGATTATTGATATTAGTTACTGTGATATTAATAATATGGTGTATTTGCAATTAAAAGAAAAAACACATGAAAAAGACAGTTAAAGTAGTTATGCTACCTACAAAAAAAGCAAGTTTATGTAAAGATAGTTCGGGAAAGTTATTTTATTACCCTAAAGATAATTGGTTTTCAAAGGATTTTGAAACTGACCCTCAATACCTATACTTTGTATCTGATGAAAAGATTAAAGAAGGAGATTGGTATTATTGTTCTTCCGCAAATTGCATATTTAAAAATGAAGGAGACAATAAATTAGCTTGGATTATTGATGAGAAAAAAGTAATAGCCACGTCAGATAAGTCTTTGAGTGAGAAAACTTGTGATAGATGTGATGGAAATGGTAGGTATATAGAAAAAGTACTTTCAACTAGACCTCAACGAATAATGAGTGGCTATACATATTGCTCTAAATGCTCTGAAAGAGGTGTCTTAAATAACCTACCACAAATCCCAGAATCATTCATTAAAGCTTATGTAGAAGCTAATGGAGAGATAGATGAGGTTATGGTGGAGTATGATAATCCAAGTCCTTGGACAGAAAAAGAAATTAAAGATTGGAATATTAAAGCTAAATTAGAACTCAAAACAACAGTATCCAATGAGGTTATTATTTCTTTACCTGAAGAGAAGATGTATAATAAAGATGAAATAACTGACATTGTATTCAATTCTATGAGCAATATTTTGGATGAGGTTAGTAAAGAGTATCATGGGGATTTATATGAATACGCTGTTAATTATGTAAAAGGAAACTTATGATACAATACCGAATCGTTGAATTTAAAACTTTAAGTTATGAATAAACAAGAAAATTTTGGAGAGTATATACTTCCTTTTAGGGTACATACTCCTAACTTGCTAAATGAGACAATATATAATGCGGTAAGACCTATTGATAGGGCAGCATTACATATACCGTTAAATTATTTTATGGGTTATTTGCGAGTTCTGACAAAAAGGTGTTCAGAATTAAATGACCCAGTATTAAATAAGATAATGATTGATATGACCCTTTATGATGAATCTGATTTTTGTAGTAAAGATTATAACCAAGAAATGGTTGATGCTGTTAATAAAAATTACAAAGAATATATTAAAAACCTACAGATATGAACTTAAAGAAAAAGATGCCAAATGGATTAACATCATGGATTGAGACACATCATGAGATAGTTAAAGAAATATCAAATAGACTAGTTGGGCTTGAGGACAACTTACCAACAAAGGTCATGTCTTTAAGAGGTACTGGTGGTATTTATGAGTTAGGAGAAGATTTAACTGATAAATTTGAAAAGCTAAACATATCTAGAGAATGGGATGGAGATTTTTTTGATGAGATAGAAAGATTCTGTATAAAAGAACTAGATAAATAAAAATCGCTGTTCGGTATTGTCTAATTAAAATATTATTGTATATTTGCCTCAGAGACAGTACTTACATCAATCAAGTACATAACGAACAAAAATAAAGCCGTTTCCTAGTTATCTTCTTTGTAAGTAACTGTCTCTCAAGGGGACGGCTATTTTTTTTTACATACAAGGCAAACGAATGAGTTCATATTTCCCCACTCACTATCATAAAAAGGGATGTAAAAATGTTTGTAACGAGTAACAGTTAGTCGAAAATACATGCAATGCTTCAAGCCAGCAACATGTGACCTACAAGATTAATGAAGACTATGATAACAAAACGTCAGTTTGTTTACTGTTCAACTGACTACCTGTAATAGGTTAGGGGGTTATCGCTGAAGCTCTGATTAAATTATAATATTGTTTTTATATTGTAATTTTTGAAATCCCTGTTTTGTAGGGGAATAAGGCGAGGTATATAAAATTAAAACAAATGTTAAGTTAGCTATACACATTGTTAGCAACTGGGCGATTTTAAAAACGAAAGATATGTTTAACGCAAACAAAAAAATACCATCAAGAGGGTATAAAGTACCAAGCGGATTTGGTTGGGATTATAGAGCAACTGCAATAGCTTATCTGGAAAGAGAAGGGTTGTTTACTATTGGACACGCAAACGGAAACTACTATACTCTAACTCAACTTAAAAATGCGAGGGTTGGGTAGCCTTGTTGCTAACGTTTTGAATAAACACAGTAAAATATTATGAAAACAGAACTTAACAAAATAGCAAAAGACCTTGAACAAGGCACGATAACCGACCAAGAAGCACGAACACTTTTATTGGGTTTATTGGGTGTTAGCAAACGTTTTTTTTGGTTAAAACCTGATGGAACTATTTCTAATATGTGGGATGAAGAAGACCATTTGAAATACTTAACCGATAAAGATATTGAAAATGCCCAAAAAGATGGTTGGCAGTGCATTCAGATAAATGTTTGCTAACATCGGCATAAAAACCGTTTTAATGGTTTTTATAAAGTGTTAAAGCACGTTTTAATGTGCTTATTTTAAAGTATATAAAATTAAAACAAGCATAGATTATGGGGATGAGATAATATGTGCTTTGAATCAGAAAAACGCAGGCAGAAAGACAAAGAAAAAAGGTTTAATATGACTAAACAAAACTAACATCATGATACAGATATATTTTATAATGGCAGCATTAGTGACTTCGCTATTCTTTTTACATGATAGAAACTGTCACAAGAAATGGTACAACTACTACGAAGCAACTGTATTTATAGTAGCTTCTTTTATAGTATTATTTACTCCATACATAAATTACTTCATTATTAAGTTAGGATTACAATGAGAAAGAAAATAGACTGGATTGAGTATGGGGGCAACATGGAGTACGACCCGTCTAACGAAAGTTTCCAGTTCGCAATAATAGATGGTGGAAAAGTTCAAAAGACTTGGAGTGGTTTAAAAGTAAAACTTGATGATAGTGAGAAAGAGATAAAGCCAACGCACTACAGGGTAGTTCCAAGAGTTAAGCACAAAACAGACTCCACTAAAATTCACGAACTTTTGATGCGTGAATCGGTATTGTATAAATATATCCGAGAAGAAAAAGGAATGACTCAGTGGATGGATATAGCTAGAGAGCTAGGAATGGAAAGCACTGACATATATAACATATTTATGCGACCACTCAACACTCTATCTATAAAACAAATGCTAAGGCTAAAAAGAATGCTTCCAGAATTAGAAATGTCTCAAATGCTTAATATGCTACTACCAAGAGTAAGAGGATGGTGGGAATTTGAGACCTGGGAACATGATGAATTAAAAGAAAGATATAGGAATCCTGATTAGACGATAATTTAAGATATCATTTAAATAAGCAATATAAAATTAAACAATATGAATACAGCGCAAAGAAAATTCTTAATAGAAAGAATACAACAAAAAACTAAAGATAAAATTAAAGTATTGCAAAATAATAAGATGGATTTACCCTCTATTGATAATTATATTTTTAAAGCAATATTGACAGATAATTTGGAATTACAACCTAGCGAAGTAATTTTATCTGCTTTAAAAGCTAAAGCAAAAAGGGCAAAAGCTGGTGAAAACTGGTTATCCGAAGATAGAATTGGAGTGTATAAATCAACCACAATTAGAATTGACATTAAAGAATTAATAAAACTTCCTAATGATTATAATGAAGAACTTGAAAGAGTAATAGAACACAACGATAATATAAATAAAGAAATAGAAACATTGAAAATTCAATTAGATACAATAGAAATTCGTGTCCAATTAGCAAGTGATAAAACATTAAGAAACCTTGTTAATGAGGTTGACGATATGGGTAGTTTGTCGATTATAGACACTAAATTGAAGTTGCTGTCTTAAAATTACCTTATTCAAAATGGAAGGAAAGAACTAGATGTGAAGAAATAAGCGATATAGAATTAAACAGAATATTAAAAAATGAATGAGTTATTTAAACATGATAAATTATCTGAAAGACAACAAATAGAATCTATTGTTAAGAAGAAGAAACAAGTAGAATATAAATTTGAATCAAAGATAAAACCATTGAAAGGGCATATATTATGGGAGATAAATCTAAAAGATAAAACTATAAACGAGGCTTCTTATAATATTAAAAAAGATATTACTTGGGAAGAAGCGTTAAAATCAATGGAATCAGGTTATAAAAAAGAAGTTTTAATTAAAAAAGATTGCGTTTATATTTCAGCATTAAATAAAGAATCAGCTTTAAAAAGATTTGAGAAAGATAAGGGAAGCGCTGTTATGCCTGATGGTAGATTAGAACTAAAAATATTTTAAACAAATTATTAAAACAATAGACAATGGAAAAAAATGACCAACACAGCAAGCCTCATGAAATAATGATGAATGAGACAGAAATAAAAGAGCTTCAAATGGAACATACTAGAATTATGTCTAAATTATCCACGATAAAAGATATGACTCTATGGGATAGTGAGCACAACAAGGCTCTGAGCATACAACATAAGATTAGTAATTTAAGGAAGAAAAATCAAAACTTAAGGGCTGGATTACCTGAAAACGGCTACAGCGATTATCACGATAATTATAAGATTAATAATTAATTTTAATAAATATTAAAAAAAATTTAATATATTTGTCAAAAAAGAATGTTATGGATAAATTAGAATTAAAACACTTAGCACCTTATTTACCTTATGGGTTGAAAATGAGTGAATACGAGTATGATTTAGTATTAAATACAAATAATCACCCTAATCATTGTTATGATTTAGAATACTCAATAAAAGAACAGATTAAACCAATACTAAGACCATTAAGCGATTTAGATAAATACATCCCAAAATTAATAGAAATGAATTTACAGGAGGATGACAAATTTACATTGATGTCTATTCAAGAGTCGTTTAACTTTAAAGACGGATTAATAGATTCTGAGCAATTAGATGCCGAGATAGGTGGTCTAAATAATTGGGTGGTAAATCAATTAAATGAATGGCACTTTGACGTATTCGGACTAATACCAAAAGGACTAGCTATTGATATTAACACTTTAAAATATTAGATAAATAAAAAAAAGAATGTTATGGAAGATGAAAAAAAGATATTAGTTATCGGAGAAAATATACCTACCAATTCGGCATTGAGTAAACATAACTCAATAGTAAAAGGAAAGATAAACGCTGAACTATTTAAAGAATCATTCCTTAAAGATGCAGAACTAGCAATGAAAAAGCTAGAAGAACACAACGAAATAGAATCTAAAAGAAAGAATAACAAAGTATTCTACATACAGGGATTTGCAGTAATAGGAATTAGCAGATTAAAAGCAAGCAAAAAACTAAGAAGTATAATGGGGAGAATTATACTTAATCCAGATGTTGAATTTGAACAACTAAAAGATACCATGATAGCTATTCGTAATAACGCAATGCCGAATCAGCCTGAAGATTCAGCGAATAGTGTGGGAATCTCAAAATAATTGTTGTATGTTTGCTGACGGTTTGGGTATGTTGCGGATTTTGAGGAACGAAAAATATGAAATATAGGTGGTGTTACCCACCGTTAAACTTAGAAAATATGTACAAAGCATTTCAAAACAAAAAGTATTACTTAGCATTTAACACATTTCCAAAGACTGCTAAGAACGTAAGTAAAGTATATTTATCTGGAATTAGAAATTGGACAGCAGATGATATGTATAACTATTCTATTGTGATAAATAGATTTAGAATAATCTTTGGAATAAAACGAATAACTCACGATTGTTGTAATGGTGGGTAACACCAAGATATGAAACGTCTTTAGATGTTTTTATATCGGCTGTTAGAAGCCGTTTTAATGGATTATATTCTTACTAAACCCTACGTGAAATTGATTATTAATTAAATCATAACCTAATGAGTAACATGAATGAAGAAGAGATATGGATTCCTGTAAATGGCTGCCCCGACAGAGAGGTTAGTAGTTTTGGCAGATTTAGAAGAAAGCTTAAAAACGGAAGATATAAATTTGTTAACCCATACTTTAGCAAAAGAAATAAAGAATGCATGATTAAGCTCCCAGATGGTCAGGCTTCAGCTAAAAGACTTGTTGCTGAGCACTTTGTTGAGAATCCAAGTGAAGGTATATATGTTAAAAGCAGAGACGGAAATCCTTTAAATATAAGACCAGAAAACTTATACTGGACAAACTATTCTGGAGGAGGTTATACTTCTGAATTAAAAATAGAAAATGACAATATTCCATTAAGCGTAACCATTGGAGCTTGGACTGGCTCAAAAGAAAGAGCTTCATATAAAGTAATGAATAAACTTGATAATTATTATGGAAACTAAATATTACCAACCGACATTTGAAGACTTCATCCCAGGATTAGAGTATGAATATTTCGATGGAATGAAGTGGACTAAAAAAACTTATAATAGTCTTAGCCATAGAGCAGACGGAAGCATGAGCTTAATGCATGACCTTATATTAAGAAAAGAAAGGTTTAGGGTTAAGTATTTGGACAAGCAAGATGGAATAGAATTAGGTTTATCTTATCTAGATTATGAAGAAAAAGATTTACTATACTATGGTTTTACTAAAAGAGTGGCAGCCGTAGATTATGTTATAAATATACCAGTTGCTGACTTTGATTCTGACATAGAAATAGCCAGTGATGAAGGAGATGTTTTTATTGGTAGGGTTAAAAATAAAACAGAATTAAAGAGAATACTAAAACATATTGGGTTATGGGAAAAATAATGATAGTGATTTCGTTTGGGTTTATGGTTTTGTTCTTTTTACATGAGTTAAAATTATCCAATGCCGAATCGGCAAAGTATAAAGAATTTTGGGAAGAATCTGAATCTGACAAATCGGCATTGCAAGAAGAGGTATGGGATGTATCATGTGCTAATATAATAATGATTAACACCATGTGTAAAAGAGACCAAAAGAAACTAAAGAATAACAACGATTACTTAGATGTAATAGATAAAATTAATTGATATGACAGACAAAGAAGTATTGGTAAAAGCTATTGAGAAATACAGAGTTACTAAATCTGGAGAAGTTTACAATAGGAAGTCTGGTCACAAATTAAAACCAATAACAACAAGGGGTGGGTATAAATACATATGTGTCTATATTAATAAAGAGCTTACAAAAAAGGTTAAAGTTCATAGAATGGTGTGTTTTCAATTTTTACCAAACCCAGAAAACAAGCCTCATGTAAATCATAAAAATAGCAATCCATCTGACAATAGATTAGAAAATTTAGAGTGGTGTACAGCTAAAGAAAATGTGATACATGGTTTTAAGACGGGGAGGAAACAGTGGAATAAAGGAAATATAAGCAAGTCTCAAATTATTAGGAATTGTGAAAAATACCCAAGGAAATTATTTTGGATGTTTACTACGAATAATTTTAGTGTTGCTAAAGCTTTTTGGGGAGAAGAACCATATAGAGGTTGGGTAAGATTTTATGATAAAGGATATACCGTAGATATGAAGGTTCTACCTGAGTTTGAAGAATATCCAATATTAGAATGGCAATACCACCTACAACAAATGGTGCTATGCGAGAATCCTATTGATTATATTAGAAAGTTTATAAAAGATGAAAAGAGCAACTAAACACATTAAATGGTCTGAGCTCCAGCGTCTAGTTAGAGCCATGAAGGATGAAGGAGATAGGTATCACTTACTTGTAACCATACAGTCTTTAACTGGTCTTAGGATAGGAGATGTTCTTAGTATAACTTGGGGTGATGTATTGCACAATACCGAACTGTCGATTATAGAGCAAAAGACCAAAAAGAAGAAAGTTATAGCTATTAGCGATACTTTAAGAGATGCTGTTCAGGATGAGTACAATAGATACTCATTAAGAATTGATAGCGAACCTATATTTATGAATAGACATCGTACTGGAGCAGTATCTATTTCCTATGTAAATAGAAAGCTCAAATCGGCATTGAAAAAACATGGAGTAAAAGCCGACCAAGTTAGCTCGCACATGCTGCGAAAAGCCTTTGCCTACAAAGTACTAGAAGACCATAACTTTAGTCATGAAGGAATATTTAAAGTAAGCAGACTATTAAACCATGCTAACATCAACACAACTATGGTGTATTTAAATCTGCATCAAAAAGAAGCAGATGATATTTATAAAGGATTGAAGATATGAAAGAAAAAATAGTTGATTATTTACCAGTAATTATATTCTTAGCTGGAATGCTATTCATGGCTGGGTTAAGTTTAATATTTTAAAAAATCTAACAATGAAAAATAGTTCAGTAAGAGAAATATTTGAGATGATGTCTCATCAAGAGTTGGTAGACCTATGTATGAGTTATAGAGAAATAATAACAGAGGTAGGTTCAGAGGATGTTGATTTTAATGATTTTTGGGATGCTTATCATAAAATCACATCAATGCCAAAAACAGATATGCAGCCAGCTAAAAAGCATTGGAATAGGCTAACAAAAAAGGAACGCAAATCGGCATTGGATAATATTGAAAATTATTTCTTATCTTTACCAACTTATAGCTCTGGCAAGCCAATAAAAAAGGCTAGAACCTATCTAGCTGATAAAAACTTTCTTGATGAATTTGTTGTAAAAAAGAATACTCAACATGGAGATTTATCTGACAGATATAGAAGCGATGGAAAGCCAATTAAAATAAGTATAGAACAAGTAGCTGTAAACAACTGGGCTGAATTTGTGCAATACTGTAAAGAAAACGAATACGACCCAGAAACAGGAGAGAGTTTAATTTAACATTTATAATATTATCTTCACTTACACAAAATGAATAAACATACAGTAACAATATATAAGGACGTTTTTTCTAAAGAGCCAAGGTATATTTCTGTTGATTCGGCATTGAAAAGAATACAAGAAGGAAGAAGTAAAGAACAAATAGAAAAAATAAGAAGTGAGGTTGATAAGGAAAGGGCAGACAAACTAAAATGCAGACTCCCTTCCGTATGTTTCTCTGGTGTATTCAAAATAAGGAAGGATGAAGAACTTATAGAGCACTCTGGCTTTATTGTATTGGACTTTGATAATGTAGAAGACCCTGAATCATACAAAGCCGAACTGTCAGATTTAGACTACATGTATGCCGCATGGATAAGCCCTTCAGGTAACGGGGTGAAAGGGCTTGTGAAAATAGCTAACGGAGACAAGCATAGGGAGCACTTTCAAGCACTGCAAGAGGAATTTAACAACCTTGATACTTCTGGTATAAATGAGTCTAGAGTTTGCTACGAGTCTTATGATAGTGACATCTATATAAACGATAAGGCTAAACCATTTAAAAAGGTTAAAAAAACAGAAAGGGTTGAAGTTCAAGAATCATTATCTGATAAATATCAAATATTTGAAAACATCAAGAAGTGGCTAGCCAACCAAGGTTCTGCGTTTGTTAAAGGCGAAAGAAACATATTTATGTTTAAGCTAGCGTCAGCATGTTGCAGGTTTGGATTAACTGATGATGAATGCATAAATTTAGCCTCAGCCAGCTTTACGGACTCGACTTTTTCTTTTCAGGAAATGGTTAGGACTGTAAATTCAGCATATAGAGCTAACTCTGATTCATTTAATACAGCTGAGTTTACAAGAGATAAGCTGGTAGACAAAACAACAAGGAATGAGATTGAGACCAAAGACATAGACCCAGATATTTACAAAATAGATGTAAAACCTAAAGATGTTGTTTTTGGAGAGGATGTAAAAGGAGCAGCAATAGATATCCTTACAAAAGGGTATGCGAAGGTCGATGGAATTGGTGTAGCTGAATTAGACTACCATTTTAAAATGAAAAGAGGGGAAGCTACAGCTTTGACTGGTTACGGAAACTACGGTAAATCAACCTTTGAAAAGTGGATGCTCTTAATGAGGATACTTAAATTTGGAGATAAGTTTGCGTTCTTTTCTCCAGAAGATAATCCAGCAGAAGAGTTTTATCATGACTTTGTTGAAATATATCTTGGGAAACAATGTACTCCAGACAATCCTAATAGACCATCTGAAGAAGAATATAAAGAAGCTTATGACTTTATATCAGACCATGTGTTCTACATTTATCCAGAGACAGTTTCTCCAACTCCAGAATACATAAAAGAAAGGTTTTTAGAGCTCATAATAAAAGAAAATGTTGACGGATGTATCATAGACCCGTTCAATCAGCTAACAAACGATTACAGCTCTTCTGGTGGACGTTCAGACAAATACCTAGAAGTGCTACTATCTGACTTCAGCAGGTTTGCACAATCGAATAATATTTTCTTTACAATTATAGCTCATCCAAAATCACCGTTAAGAATAAAAGAAGGAGAGAATTACCCTTGTCCAGATGTTTATGATATTGCTGACGGAGCTATGTGGAACAATAAAATGGATAATATATTAGTTTATCATAGGCCTTTTGCTCAAGCAGACCCTCAAAACTCATCATGCGAATTTCACTCTAAAAAGATAAGAAGACAAAAGGTAGTCGGAAAGAAAGGGTATGTGTCATTTACAATGAATTTTGCTAAAAGAAGATATTTTTTTGGGGGAAGAGATTATATGGAGGAACTCATAACTGGAAAACAATATGTTCCAGAAGTTGTGATTCCAGAAGGGTATAATGTTAATCAAACATTTGAATCAGTAAGAAATGAAGACGATTGGATTCAAGATGAAATAGTATTTGACAACCCAGGTTTATAAAATATTTAAAAATGAAAACAGAAAAAGAATTAGAGAAACATAAAAGACAATATGACTTTATTGTTAGAGATAAAGATGGGAATCCTTGGTTACAAGATTTTCATTATATTGAAGTAAAATAAGGAGGATTAATTATGAACTGGTTCATACAAATTAGATGTTGGTGGTGGCGTATCTGGACATTTAGAAACGCTAAATTTAAAATGGATACTTCTCCACCTAATTATTTTATGCCAGGAGAAACATTGACATACGGTAAAGAAAATAGATATGCAATGTATATTGGTAAAGGCTATTACATAAACTGTCATTATGGAAAAATAAAATACCCATATTAGAAATAGAAGACGATTGGATTCAAGATGAAATAGTATTTGACAATCAAGTTTTATAAAATATTTAAAAATGAAAACAGAAAAAGAAATCTATAGCGAGATGACAGAAAAAGTCAACGAAGCAAAAAGAGAAAAGAAAAGACGACCAAGCTTAAAAAAGTACGAAAGAGCACTAAAAATAGTGAGAGTAATGTCTTTTGAAGAAATTAAAAGAGAAAGAGATAAGGTATCCAACCAACTAAAAGACACAATGGAATTATTTCCGAAATACCTTGAGAACTTCTCAGCGTTCAAAAAATCTACACAAGAACATCAAGAAAGAGCTGTTAAAGATGTTTTCTTGAAGGAGTTTAATGTCGCTGAGTTAAAAAGAAGAATTAAAGAATTAAATTACATTTTAAATTAAAAAATCATGAGTAAAATAGACGAAAAAGCAAAATCTTTATTAGATGAATTAGGTGAATCTCCA
>Ga0196905_1000009_pt1 | contig 70998 bp, 97 predicted proteins | sample CB_VirMetaG_3_FD_169098 | JGI IMG/M metagenome (GOLD analysis project Ga0196905, IMG submission 169098) | Freshwater to marine saline gradient viral communities from Chesapeake Bay - CB_1508_1S Viral MetaG (v3) (version 3) | ecosystem: Environmental > Aquatic > Marine > Coastal | place: USA... | reverse complement strand
CATCAAGCTCGGCCCTGGCTTCTATGCAGCTCAAACCAAAAAGATAGTCCCACGTAGCACTGGTTTCTGTTTCGATTTTTTTGTCCATTTCAGCTTTGATAAAGTAGTTCAAAGCGTTATCCGGATCGGACGTTGCAGCGGCCCTAATAGCAGATAGATCCACTCCTGTGTTTACAGAGAAGAATGAATCAGGGACATTTGCATTGACCAGTGCCTCGGCTGCGCTGAGCCAGACAATTCCAATCACAGTAGCCTCCTGCTCAAATATAAAACGTAGAGGCCGGAATTGATAAAATGCCCTAGAAGGACTGTAGCCGTAAACGACGATTGGCCGCACCAAGAAAATCGGATGCTTGGTGCCGTCGGTTAGATATGCCCTTGTTTGATTCCACGCTTTTCCGCGTTCACCACCAGCGTCTTGCTGGTCCATAAACGGTTGCGTGCCGTTATCTTCATCGCCGCACAGATAGGTGCGGGCTGTGTAGTCCCAACTGCGGACACGTACTTTACAGGTCAGACTTAAATTGCCAGTCTCTAGGTAGTAGCCGGGACCGAGGCGAAGCTCGACAGTTTCGTTTGCGCTGTAGGTTGCGTTGATGTATCCGACCGCCTTAACGAGCGACTTCGCCGGTTGGTTTTTGCTACTGCTCCAGCTTGAACCGTCCCAAGACAGATTGGAGGTGGGAGGTTCTTCTAGCAATTGCGCGACATTTGCATCGCGCCCGTTCACTGGATCAACATAAACGTATTGGATGCCTTCGCGGGCACTGATGAACCTATTGTAAGACTTCCAGTATTCAAGGCCGACGACATTAACCGCATTATTGTTGCCAGGGGCATTCACCTGATTGTTGCTTGTCGCGGCCAGCCCTGCGCGATAATCCGCCAGTTGAGCGTAGTAAACACCGCCGAGGCTATCAGTCTTTGCAGCCTCAATGTCGGGCAAGCCCTTTTCGATCTTGCCATTGACAACCAGGTTCTCGACAGTCATCGTATCGGTGACTTCAAGATTCTCGAAAGACGTTTTTTCTGCAAGCTCGATAGAACTCGTTCCGATCGAGCTAACAGTCAGCGTGGATCCGGTCTCGATGTCTTCAAGGCCGCGCGGTGTAATGTTGAAGCCATTCTCGTTGCTACCTTGTGGAACAACGCGGCCGCCGTTCTCGCTGGTGAAGTAGTAGGTGAAGGCGTTCTGCGCACCGAGATCTTGCTGCGCAGCAGGAACCGCCTTGCTGTAGTTCAAGAAACCAGCCCACTCCCACGCATGGCCATACAGTCGCAACATGCTCGGGCGGCGAAATTCAATGGCCCAGTTGCCTCGGCCTGTTGCGGCGCCGCCACTTGGGGCATTGGGGAAGTCAACGGGATTTGCTGGATCCAGCAGGCGGCCGTTCTCGGCCTGCGGCACAAGTGCTGCGTGGGCTTGATTGCTGGTCAAACCCAAGGCAACCAAGAAAGCGTGGACGCCTTTGTAGTCCGTAGAGCTGCGATATTCGTCATCAGCCCACACGGAGCTCCAGCTGATGCCGAGGCCGGTGCTGTAGGCATCCGTGTCTGTGTCGGTATCAATCGAAATAGTGCGAGCTTCTTCTATGATCGGGTCTTCAGCGTTGTAGTCGCTAGCTGTATGGACGTAGGTCTCTAGCCACACATCCAAATTTGGAGTGCTTGTGGTGGCGTAGATGTCCTGCGTGGCGACGTAGTGCTTGAACGCATGGCGGACAACTGCGCCAGAGGGGTAGAAGTTACCTGATGCGTAAACTTCGCTCGGTGCTGCGCGGCGAATCGTAAACTCGGCCGAGGTGGGAAAACCGGTCTCAGTGCCAGCGCCGCTGTTGCTGACAATGAAAATCTCTGGCCCAGTCGTTGTCAGCTCGCGGCTGATCGCACCATTGGTACGGTCCGGATTGGTTTGAAGGATGAAGTTCCGCTGAGGCAGCCGGGCAGAAGCTGTGTTGTTGGCAAGCAGCATCACGCGCCGTTCGTCGGGCGTCCGCGTGTCAACCAGTCGGCGCAGATAGATGCGCTTGCCGATTAGCTGATCAATGTCATCCTGCGTTGTCGGATCCGTACCTGCGAATGCTGCCGTGATTTTGATCTCATTCGCGGATGATGCGTTCCATGCACTGCTGCTGAGTGGCGCGTACCACGGGTCGCCAAACGGGTTCTCGGCCCAGATGTAGGTGCCGCTAGCAAGGCTGTAGCCGTCTTGCAGAAGGATCGCTGGAACAGTCGCGGACGCTGCATCTGCTGCGAGCTCGCTTGTCAGCGTGATTTTGCTTGCAGTGGCAGACTGGATTGTGCCGAGATAGATGTAACGGATATTGCCTGTCTTGTATTGCAGGTCCAAAGGCACCTTGATGCCGCTAATGGACCAGTTGCGGTCGCTCGGGAACGCGGTGGTTTTGTAACCCTTGCTATAGGCAGCGCAGCCGCCAAACGAGGAGTTGCTGTTGGTGACTGTAATCTCGCCACCGAGATCGGTGAAGTGATGAATGCCTTGGCCGATGGCAAAGACTGAGACCTCCTGAATGAAAGCGTCTCTGATTGCGCTGATGTGTCGCGACAGCCGCGCGGGCTTCATGCGAACACTATCTGGATCAGTTGAGATGTATTGCTCGTAAGTTGGAGTGACCCAACTGCCGCCAGAGTAGATCTGCCAGCAGGACATGTCCTTCTGCAGGCTGACGCCAGTGAAGTTGGCGCAGACCATGGACTTGAGACCTTGGACCTTGGAGCCATCCATGAAGGCTCCGCCCATGCCATAGTCCGAACGGACTGAGCAGTTGAAGATGTAGGGTGATGCCGAAGCGGTGGTATCCCAGGCCGCCGTGGGCGCCTGCGTGCGGTCGATCGGACCGACGATCTGATACTCCGTGCCGCGCGTGACAGCCAGCGCAGCAGCGAGGTCAGCACCAGAACCTACGGCGCTGAGCACCTTGGCGTAGAAGTCGTCGAGCTCGGCTTTGCTGGCGAAGTGGAAGCCGTCAAGTAGGTGGTGGCTTCGAGCTTCCCCGATTTTGTCCATCAGGGTGAAGCCGAAGAAATAACCAGTGCCGGTGATCTTCAGCATCCCGCGCCGGTTGCTGTAGTCCGCTGCTTCGTCGGACGTTGCAGGAACCCAGTTCGGGCGGATTGTGGTCTTGCGCAGATCCGGCCCACACAGGGAACAACCACGAGGCAGCAGCACACCGCCGACGGTGGCGGGGTTGAACTTGATCAGTGCTTCGGTGGTCGGATCCTTGGACAGGCCCCAACTTGTGATGCTGGTGCTGGCCTGACCAGGATCGTTATAGAGCGTGTGGACGCCAGTGCTGAGCACGATGCTCACGCAGTCAACGTGCGCTCTCGGGTCGGTGTAGGTGTACCAGTCCTTGCTGGTGATGATCGCCGCCTCGATCACGGCGCGGTTGATCGTCTTGAACGGACGCTGCGGGGTGTAGCCACAAGTGAGACGCTGCTTCTCCAGGCGCTTCAGCTTGCTGGCGATGATCTCTTCGTCTGTGGCGCCAGCCTCGTATTCGTTGTAGGCCCCACCGACGAACTCATCGCTGCCGGTGTAGGGGTTGACGTAGAGCGTGAAAGGCGCGTTAAGCGGGTCGGCTTGGCCGTCTGTGCCGGGGAAGACCGCCGCGTTGCCGACGATCTGCTTCATCATGTCGGTCAGGGCCGCGATCTGACCGCGAAACTCGCCCTGACTGGCGTTGATGTCGCTCAGCGAACCGCTGTCACCTGCAAATTCGAGACTGGTCACACTGCTGCAACGTCAGATGGCCAGAGTCTAGCAACGGTGCTTAGCCAGCCAATACTTTCAGTTTAATGTCTGAAGTGGCCACGAAATCTGCGGTGCCCGCAATAATGTCAGCCGCCCGTGTGTCGACTCTTGTATTGGTGAGCAAGAGATCGCACTGATAGTAAGCAGAACCTGCGATTTGCGGTGCTGGCTCGTTGCGATTCTTGTACAGATAGAACTTAGCGTTTGTGTTGCTTTGGTTCTCCGTCATCAGCACCAGGCGCAGCAGTGTCATGGCATCAGCTTCGTTGGCTTGCTGCCGGTGATCCACCAAGAACTGGAGCGTGCCGGAGCCGCGCACCAGAGCCTTGACGTTCTCGCCAAAGGTTTCACCGATAGCTGTGATGTCGAGGCTGGTGGCATCGACGTTCAGCGCCCACTCAGTAAGCTCACACTGCATCAGCCACTGACGATCAGGCGCGAACAGCGGCGAAAGGCCAAAGAGCCCGTCGAGGTTTTGTTCAGAGTTGGAAAGGGTGAGCGGCTCCAGGGATGCAGCAGCCGCATTTAGCGCCGCCGTGTAGCCGCTGTTGGAGTTGTAGGCGGCAAGTATGAAGTTTGTGCAGTTTACTTTTTTGAGCGCAATGCCAGCGCTTATGTCGTTAGCGTAAGCTGCCGCTTCGGTTGAAAACAGCGTAATGCGGTCTAGCTCATCGCGGTAGATATAAGCATCAAAGGTGGTTGTCAGTCCGGTAGTTGCACTGGTGTTGTAGCGATCAATCTCATTTTCTTCGCCTACCGAGAACAGCAACGTGTCACCTGATTGCGTGATAAATGTGTCGCCGCTCTCGGTGAGCAGCGTGTCGTCGTAAACCTGCTGCTTGTAGAACGGGCTTGCGTCCGTGTCAGCGCCGACGTAAAAAGCGTGCGACGGACCAGACTCCCACTGCGAGCCACGGTACATCGCATGGCCGTCGGGGCAGTCAGCGTATCCGTCGGCGTTGCCATCCAGCGGTAAGCCGTCTGCGCTAGCCAACGAAATGCGATCACCAGTCCAATAGCCTTGATTGGCCAAGGAAATCGAGACCGGAGTGGCGCCAATATTCAGGCGAGCCACGCTCATCGCCATGGCTTTCGGCGTCGCCCGGCTCAGCTCCAGAATTCCGCCGTTGCCAAGGATGGCCATCAGAAGGTACCGCTAGGCTTGCCGCTAAAGGTGAACGAAATCGGCACACTGACAAGGTCACCGGCACTGATGCTGGCGCCAGCCTGTGTAATCAATGCGTCCCCGGTGATGGTCCCAACAGTTGTGCTGGTATCCAGCACCATCGAAAGGGTGTTCAGGGTATCGGAATCGCTCAGCAGTCGATTGATGACGTTTGTTGTTGCTACATCGCTCGGGTCATACAGCAGCGTGCCGCTACCTGTTGTCCCACGGATGCCGTAAGCGTATGTCCTATCTGCTTGGCCGATGCCTGTTGTTTCAAGTGCATCACGCGCGAAAGTGATGCTGACATCACGCACTTTGGCAATAGCGGCGCCCTCGTACCTGAGTTCTGCGGTAGCGCTAGTCTTAACAGCCATCGGCCTTGGTCTTTTACGCCAGTCTAAGTTCTCCGACCAGGCCTACCCGAACGCTGGAACGCCCAGGCGCAACGCTCTCGATGCTGGGTGGCTCTTCAGAAAAAAACCACTTGATGCCTGCACCTGTCGCAGCGGTCGTCAGCCACGGCGCCAGTTCCTCTGAGGCGCCTGCGAATAGGGCATCGGGCAGCGTGAGATCAGTCGTGGCGCCCTTAGCTTCGTGATATGCAGCAATGATCAAAGCCGCATCGTCATCGGAGGCGTTGTTGAACTGCAGGGAGAGTTGTGCCTGTGATGGTCGGCTGCCCCACAATCGGCGGGAGGTGACGCCTGATTGCGCGGTGATGCCGCTTGTTGGCCACCGAGGCGCTGTGAAGCTGCGACTGGTTGGCTCAAGGTCGGGGAAGGTTACAGCCATCACTCGATCACCCAGTTGCCAGCAGTATCGAAGCCATCGGCCAGCTCCAGGATGCCCGAAGCGTTGGTTGGCATGTGAACTGCCTCAATCGTAAAGGTGCCCTCTTCATCGGGCGTCACGCGCTCGATCTGATAGGTGCGCACCTGCGTGCTGGGCAGCTTCAGGGTGAACACCACGCCGGTCGGTGTCGCGGTAGTGCCGCTGCCACCAACGGTCAGCGTTGCATCGGCCGGCGGGGTGCCCTCGGTGCCGTCCCATGCAATCACGGCATAGGTGCCATCGGTCAGGGGCTTGGTGCTGACCAGGGCGCCGGCGGCGGTGACCACGCCATTGTTGAACTCGTCGTACTGGGTTGCATCCATCGCCACACGGATGTAGTCGCTCGGACCGAACTTTGCCAAGGCACCTTCGTGGGTGGTGCGGAAGCTGATCACATGCGTGGGGATGCGGCGCATCCTGATGATGTACTTGGCTGCGTCGATCGCGTGCTCGCGGCTGGTGCAGTAATCGCTGAGGTCGAGCGACTCGACGGGGGCTCCAGAGTCCACGCCGTCCTCGGCTACCAGGACCTCGCGCACAGTGGGGAAAATGCCTGGGTTGGTGAGGTCGGTGGACGCGCGCTCCTCGCGGTAGCGAACGGAAACGCGAATCGGATCGCGGTCCTCCGGGTCCAGGTACTGCAGTTGGAAAGAGCCCTCGACGATATTGCCGGCGGTGAAGAGACCCTTGATCGAGACCGCGGTTGCCTGCAGGGCAGGCCGCAGGAAGAACTTGCCGTCGCTCTCGCCGAAGATCAGCAGATGTGTGGCCGCGGTGTCGGCGGCCCACTGGCGCAGGTTGACGCGATCGGCCACAACGCCATCAAAGAAGTAGTTGCGGTCTTGACACCACTGAGCAGCTGTCTGGAAAGATGTCAGATCGATCATCTGATCTGTGACCAGATCTCCGGCTCCGTAAGACATGTTGGTCAGTAGATCCAGCAGGATGTCGGGGAACAAGTGCGTGGCTCCGGTGCTGAGGCTGTTCAGTAGGCGCCGGCAGGTTTTACCGTCGGTGACATAGGCCGAGAGCTGGGAGAACTGGCTCCACTCCGCGGAGGAACGGATGTTCATGCCCACCAGGGCGAGGTTGTCGTACTGCGGGACCGGCAGGTTGGGCACGATCTCGTTGACGTAAACGACCCGGTGCTCCGGTGCGGTCTCAGCGGTGCTTCTGACCTCGGAGTAGACGAACATCTCGGCGAGCTTGCCGAAGTCATCGAGGTGGCTCTCGTTGTCGGTCGTGGGCAGGCCGTAGTAGGTGCGGAAGGTGCTTGGCTCGTCGCCGTTGGTCTTCTCCTCGTACTGGTAGCTGCCGCTGAGGCCCGGATTAGCCTTGCCGTAGTTGATCCCGAAGGTGGCGGTGTTGAGCGGGACGGACTCGCCGTTGATCACCACCGTGGTGCCGTTCTCGGGGATGGTCAGGCGGGACTTCTTGGCATCGAGGACGTAGAGCTGGCCGCCGGCCATGCCGTTGCGCACCTCGAAACCGGTGAGGGGCTCCAGCATGAATTCGCGGTGCCGGATGCTGCCGTACTCCAGGCGGATGTAGTTGAACAGCGCCTGGCGGGTTTCGCTGCGCACCCCGTAGGCGTTGCTCAGGGTTGTCCAGTTGCTGCTGCCCGACTCGCGCCAGCGCAGCTTGAAGAAGCTGTAGCGCTGCGCTGGGCCGTTGACCGTGCTGCTCTGGTAGAAGACGTTGATGATGTCCTCCGCTTCTTCGTTCTCGAAGCACCTGCAGTAGGCGTTGTCGGCGTAGTTGTGGGTCTTGGCGTCACGGAAGTTGCACAGGCCGTTGATGCTGATTCCGAGGGTGGAGCTCAGCCCGAGCTCGACGGCCTGGCAGGGGCGGTTGGTGGTGATGTGGGCACTGGCGTAGCGCAGGATGTGGCCGCCGGTGGTGGCGACCTCGCGGCGGCCGGCGTCGCCGCCCGTGTCCTTGAGATAGCTCTCGGTGAAGCCCTTGATCGTGCCGCCGCGCACCACGGTGAAGGTGGCGGTGATGGTGGTGCCGCCGGTGCCCTCGAGGTCGGCCTGGCTGACGAAGACCTCATTGCTGCGGCTGGTGAGGACCGCCAGGGCGCTGCCGACCTTGTAGAGCTCACCGACCACCAGGTTGTCGTCCCAGTTGTGCTGCTGGCTGGCGACCGCGCTGGCAACGTCCTTGCACTCAGCCTCGCCGTCTGCGGGCTCGGTGTAGACGTTGAACTGGGTGGCCCAGTCGCTCTCGTGGAACAGGCGGTAGGTGATGGTCTGGCCCACCGAGACGTTGGCGGTGCCGTTGCCGATGATCCCGCTGAAGGTGCTGAAGTGCGCGCGGAACTTGTCGCGCTCATTCATCTGCTGGCTATCGACCGGGCACTGGACGTTCACTTTGTCGTCGGCCTTGGGTTTCAACCGAGAGCGCACACCCGGGCGGATCACCGGGTTGACCTTGAACATCAAGTCATTCCCGATCGGGGCATAGACCCCGAAAGTGGCCTGCGACGTCGGATTGTGGCTGGAGCAAAAGTCAGGTTTGGGCCCACCCTGCCAGTAGACCTGGAACACGTCGGCGCTGGAGGAGCTCCCGTCGTCGTTGGCATTGCTGCGGCCCAGGATGCGGTCGGCGCCGGTGATGCGGCCGCCGCCGGGGCGGAAGTAAATCGTGGTGCGGCCGGCCTGCTGGGTGGCGGCGTTGTCCTCGAACAGGTAGCCGCGGAGCGTGTTGGAGCCGATCGCGAAGTTGTTCGGATCGATCGAGGCGATCGGGCCCTCGCCCAGCAGGAAGACACCGCGCAGCATCTGCCCGCCTCCCAGCGACAGGATCTGGTTCCACAGCATGGGGGTGTTGACCCGCACGCCGCCGTAGGTGACGCCGCCGATGGTTTCGCGCAGGGCATAGACGATCGGGATCACCGAGCCCAGGGTGGAGATGTCCTGGTTGGAGTCGAAGCCGTAGCGGGGCGCGAAGCGCTCGTTCTCAGTGCGAGCCTGATCAAGCTCGTTGCGGCTCTTGGGCTGGCCCGGTGCCTTGGGTTTATCGAGCTTGGGCTTGAAGAAGCTGGCGGCGATGGTCAGACCGACCGACAAAGTCGTCAGCACCAGGGAGATGATCGACAGCGTGACGGGGTCAATGCCGGCCACCACAGACGGCTGTGGACCCTCGGCGGCGCGGCGGCGGACCTCCGCCTTGTAGCGCGCAAAGTCCTCATCGCTGATCCCCAGTAACGAAGCCAGGTAGCGATCGGCGGGCAGAATCGGTGGCAGGTTGGGATCCATCAGCGGAACGTGCAGAAGGTGAGCCGGCGGAGCGCAGTCAGGGGGACCCAGGCCACGCCACGGCGGTGGTGAACCAAGAGCAGGCCGTTATCCACCACAACGCCGACACCGAGGCCGGCGGGGCCGTTGTGGAACAGGCAGATCGCGTGCTGCTCAGGCCCGGGCAGCGGCCGGGTGGCGGCATCCCACAGCTGCTGCAGCTGCAGCCACTCGCCGGCCTCGGCCAGAGCCAGCCAGCGCAGGTCGAAGGGTGGGTGTGAGACACCAGCGTCATCGAGCACGGCCCAGACCATCACCAAGCAGTCGCAGCCCTGGCCATCCTCGGGATTGGCCCCGAACACGTGAGGAAGGCCGATCCAGCGGTGCCAGCACGCCATCAGCTCACCACCAGCGTCGCCGAACTCGGAAGTGCGCCGACGAGCTTGGTGCTCAGGTAGCGGCGGGGCACCTGGCTACGTACGGCGTCAAGGGGCGAGGTGAGCGTGAGCAGAATCTTTTCGGTGTCCATCTCGTAGCGCGCCACACGCCAGACTTCGCTGCGGATCAGGGTCACGTCGGCGAAGGTCTCGGGATCCAGCGAGACAGTCTTGAGCTCGAGTAGCCACCGACTGGTGACAGCCTCGGTGAAGATGTTCACCGTCAGGGCATCGAGGCCGGCACCCAAGGTGGTCTCCGAGCGGTCGCCGCCCTTGGCGCCGGCGCCGGATGACACGGCGAACGGGGCGAACTGGTATGTCACCCCGCCGTAGATCCGAGGCTGATTCACTGAGAAGTTCTGGTAGGCGTACACCGGTGAGGTGGCCGTGCCGTCCTTCTGCAGGAAGCGGGCGTAGTTGACGAAGGCGAAGGTGCTCATCAGGCCAGGGAAAGCGATGTAACATTAGAAAAGTCAAACATCACTTAGATGCCCCAGTCTTACGAAGGGTCTCGCTATGGTTCTATCGTAATCATGCACAAAGAACCAGGCAAGTATTACTGGCACTATAGATGTGATTGCGGAGTGGTCGGGCGGGTCTATTCTGGGCAGATTGGCAAGCTAAAGAGATGCAAAAAGTGCTACCTAAAAAACATTGGCAATAGCAGAAGAACCCACGGAAAGTGCAAAACACGTATTTATCGAATTTGGCAGAACATGAAAAAGCGCTGTTTGGCTAAAGAGCACTCAGACTATGCCTACTACGGGGGTAGAGGTATTACTGTGTGCGATAAATGGATGCGCTTTGAAGGATTTTACGCAGATGTTGGTGAGCCCCCATCAAGTAGGCATCAATTAGACCGAGTAGATAATGACGGCAACTACGAGCCGTGCAATGTGAGATGGGTTTCACGTAGTCAGAACTGTAGAAACCGTAGATCCAACAGGCTTATAGAGTGGAACGGCGAAGTAAAAACAGTTGCCGAATGGAGTGAAGTCTTGGGCATTAGTCAGGGGGCTTTGCGCCAACGTCTTCATAGGGGATGGTCTATACAGCGAGCTTTTACGAAAGGTGTTAAATCCCAACCTGCTTACGAGTCTTAACGCTGTTTTGAAGAGCACTTAGAGCCAAAGCCCTTCCACGCTCTGCTGCTTCAGCCATTCCTTTGCGGTGCTGTTCGGCACTTACGTACTCGACACCGTTGATCACCTGCGACTCGAAGCGCACATCGAGGGGCTTCGGATTGTTGATTGCAGCGACGGTTTCGCGCTCGGAGCGTTCTGCCACCAGGCGCTCGGTCGACTTGGTGAAGGGGATCGCCGTGTTGTTGATCGTGGAGAAGGCGTTCGAGACCGAGGAGCCGCCCTGTTGGAAGGGCACGGTCATGCCGGAGCTGCCGGCCTCGGTGCTGATTCCGCTTCCGCCGGTGAAGGCGATTTTGTCGTTGGGGATGACGGTGCCGCTGGCGCCCGGGATGATCAGCTCGGGGCCGAGTTCACCCACGACGTAGGGGCGGTTGGCGCTGACCGGGCCGCCAGCGGCGCGTTTCCCGAGGGCGGCGAAGCCACCGACGATGCTGCCGAGGCCGCCGAGGATGCCGGCGATGCTCATCAAGGTGCCGTAGGTGCCGCTCTCGGCGTCCTGCATGGCTTGGATGGCACCGGTGATGGCCAGGGCGCCGGTGGCAACGCCGGTCATGGCGCCGAGGAACTTGCCGAAGCCTTGCTTGCCGGTGTCGGCGGCATCCTCGGTCTGCTTTCCGGTGGTTTCGGCTACGGTGCCTAGATGAGTCAGCGACTCTCCAATCCCCTTGAAGGACTGCTCAAGGGAGGCTTCAAGGGAAGCCTGACCTTCTGTGGCGAGCAGCTGCTCAAGGGACAAAGTGCTGATCGGTGCAGGGGCTACGACAGGTAGGGAGCGAGGCGCTGGGTTATCGCCAACACGATCGCCGATGCGGATGCCGTAAGGGATGCCTGAGGTATTGGCACCGAGGTCGGGACCACCGATGCCTGCACTAAGACTAGAGCTGAAGTTGTTGACTGCTGCGTCAAAGTTTGTGACTGCAGTATCGAACTTGATTCCTGTGTTTGCAAATTCCCGATTGACCCTGTCTTGGGCGGATTCCACTCCGAAGAGCTTGCGCATGCGCTCGAACACTTGCTCTTGCATTGGTGCCATTGCGATGTCAAGGAATTGCTGCAAGAATCCTTGGCTTATTGTTTGTGTGAAGTTGCTCATTGCTTCACGGAAATCAGTGGTACCACTGAACAAGCTCTCCAGCAAACCCCGGCTAGCAGTTGCGTAAGCTTCAGTGGCAGCGACCGCCATGCCCAGTCTTTGCTCGAAATTCTCCATTGCTCGGTTCAATGGATCGAGCTGCTCATTAGTGCGACGATAGCTTTCAGCTAACTGCGCGGCTTTTTCTTGCAGCTCGGGAACTAAGTTCGGATTAGCTAGACGCTGCTCAGGCGTGAGTCGATTAAGTTGCGAGGCCAGATACCCTTGCGCTGCCAAATCGGAACGCCGGTTTGCGTTCTCAAGGGAGTAACCAGGCCGGATCAGGGCCTGCTGAGCCTGGTTGAAACGCTCGAGCAGACCCTGAATCCCGGGCCGGATATCGGTAGCTTGCTGAATGAGCTTCGTAAAGTCATTCTTCAGCGTCTCAAGAAGAAGCTGAGATTGGCGCTGAGTTAGGTCAGCAGCATTACGTAGAGCTCCGATGATGCCGGTGTTTTTGGCTGGATCACCGAGGATCGACTTAATTGCTTTGGCAAGAATCGAGCCATTAAGCAGCCGATCAATCTCTTTTCGAGCACTTTGTAGGTCAATCGTGCCAACTGCCGCACCTTTTAGGATGTCAGCTATGCCCTGCTTGTTAGACGCAATGACATCGGGTGATACACCTTTAAGTAGCGAGCTTTTCGCTAGTTGGTCGTACACCTGGGTCAGGAAGACATCAACCGCTGTCTTGATAGGAATCAGGCTTTGCAGCGCTGAAGGATCTGTTAAACCTTGAGCAATGGACTTACTAAGCGCTTCTGTGTCGTTCTGCAGCTGCAGGATTTCTTTGTCGAGACGGCCGACCTCGGAGGCAGCGACTCCCCAGTTCGCGGGATCGCCTAAGCGCTCGAGGAACTGAGCAAGGTTCTGGTTGTCACGAATCGCGCTTGTTCGTTCAACGAGCTCTCGCGCCATGGCGAAGTTGCTCTCCAGGCTGGCGCGCATGCGCGCTGTATTTCCACCGATGTCAACAAAGGAACTGAGCTCCTCCATCTTCGGAGGTGCTACAGGCGCGGTTCGCTTGAATCGCCCGGTGCCGAGCTCTTGTGCAGCCAGTTGGAGAGCGAAACTGCCTCCTTGGGACTGGCCCATGAAAGCCTTTGCTCTCAGATTCAGCGCGTTCTCAAATTCACCTGCAGGCATTGTGAAGGCGCCCGCGTAGTTCTCTTTTAGAGCAGCGATTACCTGTTGCGCAGGTGTAGCACTGCTCAGACCGAGGTTCCGTCCAGCTCCTGTCTTAAGAAGGGCAAGAGCACGCTCGGCGCTGACTCCTTGCTGCGCTGCTGCGTTGAGGAAATTCCTGCGATCCTCGTCGGTTACAACAAAGTCCTCGCCCTGGATGGCGGCGGCCTGAAGGGCGTAGCGCAGGGCTTCTTTTGAAGCACGGATACGCTGTGCTGCTTCGTAATCGACGATCTTCTTATTCATCTGCCCCATCTTTTCACGGAGCTTCAGAGTCTGCTCTTCTAAGCGATACTTATAGTCACTGAGCTGCTTTTCGATCTCGTTGCGCTTGAGTACTAGATCTGTTTGCTGACGTTGACTTTCGACCTGGGCATCGAATAGAGCTGTCTCGTACTCGTCGAAGATCTGCTTGAGGTTGGCGCCAACATCACTGAGACCTCGATTTTCGATCCTCTGACGCTCTTCGAGCTGAGCGCGCTGCTCTTGAGCCATGGCATCGCGCATCTGCTGCTCGAGTTGCAGAGCTTTCTGCCTCTCACCCCACTCGAAGTCGGTAATTTCTTTGGTGAGTTGTTTGCGGATATCTTTCAGTTCTTTCTCAAGTGCGCGACGTTCTTTGGCTAGGATTTGAACTTCGTCTTTCGCCTTATCGTTTGCATTGAGCTGCTCTTGGAAGCGCGCAAGCCGATTTAACTCTTCCCTTGTCTTCGCGATTTGTTCTCTGCGAGTACGCAGTAAAGCTTCTATGAATGTTTCTTGTCTGCCACTCTCCAGCATCTGTGGCGTTATATCCATATTCTTCATTAAGTTCATTGATGCAGCGATTGCCCGCAGCGCGCCTTGCCAGCCTTGAGCCTGTTTAATGTCAAAAGCTGCATTGATAGCGCTATCAAGTTCGCCTATCTTTTTGGTGAGTTGATCAACTCTGCTATTTAATATCTGCTGTTCAAAAGCCTTGGCGGCTTTTGTGGCTGCTGTTGCATTCTCTCCGACCTCGGCGTAAACCGTGCTCAGGCGCTTAACCGCTAGTTCAGCGCGGGTTTGATCCGCGATTTCTTGCTGAGCTCGTTGGAATCTCTGGAAGAGGTCAAAAGCAACTGTAATAGCTACTTGAAGAGCTACTAGCTGCAACGAGAAGCTTACAAAGCTTTTGATCATATCTTTAATCTTTGCTCCTACAGTTGCTCCCGCTTGTCCAAGGTTGTCTCTCACGCTTGTATTGAAATCTGCGATGCTTTGACGTACCTGTTGCGTTTTAAGCTGCAGCTTGTCAAGAGCATCAGCAGTTTTCAGGCCAAATTCAGCGACGCGGAGCTGTGCCTTCTGGAAAGCGGCATCTACGCCAAGCAATGCTTGACCGATCTGGCTGATGAAAACAGCGACCTGGCCGAACTTTGGCCCTGCTTGCTGCACGAGCTCGGCGACTTGGATGAGGAAAACACCCAGCTGCACTACCGCTGCACGTAAACCAACGATCAGCGCGGTTATACCTGTAGTGACAGCTATAACAAGAGTTCTCCCTAAATTCGCGACTAGAGTCGATACACTAGCGATGGCAGTTGAAAAGCCAGTTAAGATAATGTCAATTACGCCCGCCAGCTGTACTTTGAGCCAGTTAAAGCCCTGACCCAACTTTTGCACTGTGTCAAAAACGCTTGGGATTACGTTGCGCAGAACAAACAGTGTCTTCGCGAGAGGAAGAACACCCACGCGATTAAGAACATCAAACTGTGCACCAAGCTGATTCAAGTACTGTGCTATCGGGTTCTTTAGGATTTCGCCGTAGATATTGAGGAGAGTGGTAAACGCTGGTATGACAGTCTTGTTTAATACTTCACCGATACCTATCAATGCACTTAGGTAAATCTTGAACTGTGCAAACTTAAACGCAGCAAAGCCCTTGGCGAGATTTGCCAATCCACTTGCGATTTGCGCAACGGCTTTGACCGCTTGGTCCGCAAGCATGGCGATCTGAGGTCGGAGCCGGTCGACCGCGCTCTGGATCTGCAAGAACATCTGGATGGCGACCTGCTCGCCCTGCTGACCCATCCCGATCTGACGCCGCTGGTTGAAGCCAGCCAGCGTGGGCGCAGCAGCGGCAGCTCCCACAACGCCCCGCGCGACAGCGCCAAATGCTTTACCGAGAGCGTCTGCAATGCCAAAAGAACTCTTGAATATCAGTTGCAGTCGCTCATACAAGATGGTTAAGCCATCCAGAAGAGGATCAAGCAGTCCTTTACCGAATGCACGCTTGAGCTCGTCCTGGAATTCAACGATGTTGCTCGTAATGCCAGCGAAGCCCTTTGCGGCCATCGCCTGGCCCGCCGTGAAGGCAGCCAAACGACGCTGGAGGAAGGCCACCAGACCCTCAGCTGAGTTCTTGGCCTTGGTCACCTCCTCATTGGTGAGGCCTAGCGAGCGGGCCAGAATCGAGTTCTGGTCAATCGTCCCTGTGAGGATCGATCGGATCTCTTGGGTGGCGTACATCGGGTCAGACAACCCGAGCGTCCCGAGAGCGGCACTGAAAGTGATTGCGAGGTCTTCCGCATCTTTGAGGCCGCCCCCGATGTTGCCAATCTGCGAAGCAACGACACCGAAGACTTGAACGATCGCTTCAGAAGTCGTACCTGCGATCTCGAGGGAGCGCTGTCTGATGCTGTCGATCGTGTCGTTAATTGGCTTGTTGAGCTTTAAGATCGCTTCGTAGGGCTCCGTGATGCGCTTGCCATTAACGGCAACATCTGCGGTTGATACAAGGGTGGTCTTGGTACGAAGCAGTGCTTCTTGTAACTGGATCTCCCTACCGATGGTGTCGGTAAAGAATGCGCCGAATGCACTTTTTAGAATGTTTACGGACTGTGTTACGCCAAATACGGTATAGCCTAGATTCGCAGTGGCTTTTGCGAGGTTGTCGACGCCGCTGACAGAAGCACTGATCGATGTGCCTAGTAGATTGCCGGGAGTAGCACCCGCAATCAACTTGTAAGCTTTGACAACCTTTTCGCCTGTTTTAGAAGCAATATCTCCTAGGTCTTCAATGTCCTGAATTCGCCCGCCAATGACGGGCATCTGACGAGCGATTTTGTAGGTAGTATTAAGGGCTGTACCTAATTGCTTAACGCCAGCGATAGTTTCATTGATACTAGGTATGCTTATATTGATCTTTCTGTCTTGGCTTACACTGCTAAGACGTCTATCTAGTTTATTGACCTTGTCGTCCGCTTCTTTAGTTTCAGCAACAATGCGGATCGTATAGTCGGCCACCTTGCCCTGCGCTCATGCGGTATCCGTATGTTAAGACCGGCGCTCCGCGGGAGTCATCAGAGCTGTGAACACATGGATAGGAATTCGCTGAGACTTCACCAAGTTACGTAGTACGTACTTGGTAACTTCATCTGGACCCTCTGCAGCCTCTGAATCTGGCTTCCAATCAGGGAAGGGTAAAAAGTCCTTGACTTGTAGTTTAGGTGCCGGACCTTTTGACCCAGAAAAGCCGTGAGCTATCTGTATTAACGTTGTCGTTAATCTTGCTGTGGCGAGCGCTTGAAGATTAGCCTGCTCTTGTTCGTGGTCAAGAGCACGCTTTATTGCCCAGCGCACGACAGCTACAGGCGTGCGGACAAACCGCTCTCGGGGGAAGTCGTCCTTGAGCGGCGATGCCCGCAGCTTGAAATAGATATCGTCCCAATCAGTTAGAGGAGTTGTTAGGACTTTTTCGCATTCACTCAGGATTTCTTCCGGGGAGGGCTGAACACTTGCTCCTCCTCGTCCTCGTTTTTTGCTTCATTCTCCTTCGGCCAACCATCCCGCTCCCATAGCACGAGCTCGAAAATCTGATCCATCAGCTTCGTGGGCATGTTCTCAGTGTCTCCTTGCTCCCAGTCCTTGAGTTGAATCCACTTGTCGCCATCAAGCTTCGATTCGCCTCGGTACTGCATAAACAGTGTCACGAATTCAACCCGTTGCTGGACAGCACTGATGCTATCAACTTGAAGGTCGTCCAATTCTGCTGCGTATTCGTACACGAGGTCTGTCTCCTCGCTGCCTACCTTGCCTAGCAGGTCAACAGCTTCTTTGGTGCTAATGCCTTTGTCTTTAGCGATACGTTGTGCAAGCTTGATTGACTTAAAGGTAGAGCGGGACTGTTTCTTGGAGAACTCCTCGATTCCCTTGGCTTCACCCGGAACTAGGTCATGGTAAACAGGGAAGCGGAACGGTCCAATTTCGCAATAGGTGGTCGGCTTAAAAAGCAGTGCGCTGTACTTGCTCATTGCGGATTGGGAGAGTCACCTGCCACGCGCGATGAGGCGTTGGCTGGTTGACGAGCTCGGTGGGAATTTCAACCTCCAGACTAGCGTCGCCATACGCCAAGCGTATAAGATGGCTTTGGACGAGGGGTTCCAGATACAGGGCGCCGCAGTGAATTGTGGTGCCCTCTATCCGGCAATTCACCGCAAAAACAGTGTTAATTGGATCAATCAAAATGTCGTGTTGCATTGCTACTAAAAAAGCCCCTCGAAAGGGGCTTGGATTGCTGAACCGCTCTCGGTAGCTTAGGCGGTCTTGAAGGTGGTGCTCAGACCCTGGATCGGGCGCTTCAGGCCGCTGGCCGATGCAGTGCCGTTGGCGTCCACCGACTGGGTCAGGGCGCCGTCGGCCACCACCAGGCGGTAGATGGTGCCGGCAGCGAGGTTCGCATCGGGGTTGATGGTCACCACGTTGCTGGCCAGGCTCACCGTCGCGGGCACCAGAGCACCGGAGGACGCGACCTCGAGGCGGAAGCCGGAGCCGTCGGTTTGACCCAGAGCAAGTTGGGTCAGAGCTGTGGTGCCGTTGCTGGTGTAGGTGACGGTGATGTTGGCGCCCACGGCATGGCTGTCGGCATTGTCCACCGGGCTCACAGCAGCCTGACGGGTACCAGCCACAAGGAAGAGCAGCGAAGACTGAACGCCACCAGTGCTGATGGCGGTTGCGCCAGCGTCGTAGCGGCCGAACACAGGACGTGCTCGGGACATCAGGTCGAACGAGATCTCGGTCAGACCCTCAGCAGTGAGGTTCTCCGAGTAGTTCTGGATCACCGCGTTGAAACCGGTGAAGTCGTAGATGTAGTTGCCGCTGGTGCCGTCAGCCTGGCCCAGCTCCTTCAGGAACTCGATGTAGATCTCGTAGTTCTTGTTGTAACGGGCTTTCTGGATCAGCTCGAAGCCTTCGTTGTAGCCGCCGCGGAACACAGGGCAGTCCTGGCCGGCGGGGACTTCGGTGTCCTTCAGGAAGTAGGCGGTCACCGAGGCCTGCACAGAGGATCCGGTGATCACGCTGTCCATCCAACCGTCATCACCCAGGAGACGGAACTCCTGGTTGTTGTCGTTGATCTGGAAGCTGGTGTTGGTGATGCCTTGCAGCTCGACGTAGCTCGAGCCGGCGTCCAGGGTCGGCAGGGTGATCAGACCGGCGCTGGAGCGCGTAGCGAAATAGCGGCAGGGAGGGGTCAGATCCACGGCGCGGACGATGGTCCGGTGAGCCTTGTGGAACGACAACCCGATGGCGTAGTCGGCCATGGTGGTGACTCCTTAGGGGATCGGGGGGTTCAGAACGGCTCCGCGGATGCGGGCCGTGAGGGCCTCGAAGGTGACCTCGGTCCGGGCCATGTACGTGACTTGGTCCCGTGGGAAGGTGCGGGCCAGGCGGCGGCTGATGTCCAGCAGCGAGACCGGCATGCGCGTGCCTTCCTTGGTGCCGTAGTTCGTGAAGCGCACGTTCCAGGTCTCGAAGGACAGGACGGTGCCCACAGAACCGGGGCTGGTGATCTCAGGAACGTCCTCGATGACGCACTCGATGCCGGTGATCGTCCAGTTGGACGGCACCATCGAGGCGCCAGTGACGTAGACCGCAGGAACGCGGCTGCCATCGGGGAGGCCGTAGTACCCAGGCCAGGCGGTGTAGGCCTTGAGTGTTGTTCCGTCGCTCTCGTAGAGATCGAGGATGTGGAGCTCAAGGCTGCGCCGGAGCGCCGTAACCGGTGGGCAGTGGGTCGAGATCGTCATTGCTGGGCCTCCAGTGCGGAGCGCAGCAGCTGGCCGAACTTGGCCGGGGCCTCCTCAAGAGGGGCCTTGGTCCAAGGGCGACCGGGGAAGCGGAGGCCGGTGGTGGCGACTCCGCCCTCGTGGACTTGCCCGGCGTATTCGACCGGCCAGGTGAACGTGATCGAGCCGTCGGCATTGACGACCCGGGTCTGGCTGGCGCGAAGACGTCCGGTGTCCACGATGTCCCGCACCTGGGGTGGTGTGGGATAAGGCCACTTCACAGACGAGATTTCCTCGGTGAAGCGGGCATCAAGCCAGGTTCCGAGTTGCCGCATGGCCTGGGCCTTGGCGGTCTCGAGTGCTTGATTCAGTTGGCGCTCAGGGCGGGCCATTACGACGCACCTCCGATCACGCGGAATGTGCCCTCGATCGTCTGGCGCAGATCACCGCGGTGATAAGCGTCCATCCCCAGATCGAAGACCAGCTCGAAGCGACCTCGGTAACCGTTGATCACCGCTTCGGCCTGAGAGCCGTTGGTGATCCGCGGATCGAGCGTCGCCGGGCTAAGCAGGCGGCCCCGGCAGATGTACGTGGTGTTGTCGGTGCCGGCCTCAGCTTTCCAGGTCGGGGCCTGGAGCGAGAGAGCGGCGAGATACTCCACCACCTCAGTGGCCTGGATCGCGTTGCCTGTGGCGGGATCTGTGGTGGCAAACCCCGTTCCGAGTTCGAACGCCAGTTCGGCGTTGCCCCAGGGGGCGTAGGACGCGATGGTGGTTGCCGAGATCGCCATGGCTACAAGGCGAAACCGCTGAGGGACAGGCTGTCGAGCAGCCGCTTGTACTCCTGGCCGTAGAGCGTGGCCTCGAGGCCGGATCCAGCAGGAGCGCCGGATTTGGCCTCGATTTGCATGCCGATCTGCATGGTCCGAATGGCCAGCAGATGGGCGGCGAGGGTGCTGACGGCATCGGTGTGAACCGCGCCGAACACCGTCTCGCTGGCAGATCGCCCGGCTTCAGCCAGCGCTCCTTGGACCACCGAGGACGATTGCTCGCCGAACTCGGGGAAGCGGAGGAGAAATGCGCTGGCCGAGGGGACCGCCATCAGCCGTTACCCTCTGTGATGGCCTGGGTCCGCTTGGCGATGGCGTTGCGGACCTTGATCCGCTGCTCCTTGGCTGACCACTTGTTGAGCTGCTCGAGATCGAAGGAGGCTTCGACGAGCTCGAGGGCTTGGCTGATGGGCAGATCGGCGATGGTGTTGGCCACCACCTTTGCTGCCACTTCTTCACTGGTGCTTTCCTCTTCGGCATCGATGCGCAGGGCACCGAGCTTGAGGAGGTTCTTCACCACGTCGTAGTCCTTGATCTTGTCCCACACGGCCTCGGGGAAGTTCCGTGTGACGCCGGAGTTGACTTGGATGTGGTCGGTAAGACCGCCGCCGTCAACGAACGAGAAACCGATGGTGCACTCCTTATCCATCGGGGGGTTTTCAAGTTCAGGGCGATAAACGAGGATCATGATGAAGACGTGGTGAAGGTTTGACCAGTTCTGAATAGGTCAGGCTTTCTCAAGAACGAGAGCGCTCTTGGGGTAGTACAGCGAGAGGCCGCCGATGCGAGCGTGAGCCGCAACGGTGAACTCCAGCGCCTGACGCAGCGGAGGCAGAAACTCCAGGGGCTGCGGGATGTGCAGTTGCAGCTTGTCGGGGCTGCGGTCGTACACCACGATCCGGTCCTTGGACAGGGAACCACCCGACTTACCGGCCTCGAGCTCGTTGATCGGCTCGATCGCTTGGATCATCGGGTTGGTGCGCAGGAAGAACTCCATCACCGTGGTGTCGGAGGTGGTGCTGCGCGGGGTGGTGGAGATGATGCGGTACACGTTGTAGGGCACCAGCATCGTGTTGGGCATCTCCTTCATGTTGCTGTTCTGCACGAGGCGGGTGGGTGCCTCGTTGAGCAGGGCCAGCATCTCGTCGGTGGTCACACCGGCGGTGTCGAACCACTTGTCGGGGACAAGCTTGTCGACCTGGTCGTTGTTGAAGAAGCCCTTCATGCCGGAGGGGGTATCGCCGAAGTAGGCGATCTCCTGCACTTTCTCCTCGTAGGCGCGGCGCACAGCATTGGCGCGGCGCTGCTCCAGGTTCATGCCGGGCACCATGGCGGCGGCACGGGTCTCCTGGATGGTGTAGGCGAACGAGGCGCCGAGGGAGCGGACCGGGTGGGTCACTTCCTTGCGGAGCACGTCAGCGCGGGGCAGATCCTGCGCTTTGTCGCCGATCACCTTCATCGAGCCTTGCTTGTCGAAGACTCGGTAGGTGTAGGAATCGGCGCCGTTGCCCACTTCAGAAGAAATGGGGATGAGGGAGGAGTACTTGATGTCGGCGTACTCAACCTCGAAGGTGCGAGCCAGGATTGTCTCCAGCTCGCGAGCGAGAAAGACGCCGACCTCGTCGTTACGGATTTCGGTGGTCATGGGAGGAAGCTCCGTGATCAGGTGTCGGCGGAGTAGGTCATGCCGGGGATGTCAATCTCCAGCAGGGCCAGGCCGGCGGCCGAGGTTTCGGACAGCCAACGGGCGCCGGTGACGGCGATGGTGTTGGATGCCACTGCGGTCTTGCCGAAGCGACCGAGGAATGCACCGGCGGTGGTGCCGGAGTAATCCGCCTTGTAGAAGCGGACGGCATCACCGAGGGCGATGGCTTCGACGCTGTACACCCAGATGACGCCCTTGGAGACCACGTTGATGGTCTCTTTGTCGGGGTAGCCCACGCGGCCGTCGGAGTAGACGGGGGTGGGGTTGGGGGTGTAGCTGGAGCCGCCGCTCACGCCCTCGAGCACCAGGGAGCTGACGGCCATGCCCTGGATGTTGGTCACGCCAGTGGCGATCTCAACGGCAAGAGCGTCGTTGCTGGTGGGGCTGTTGTCGGTGGCGACCAGGACGCCATAAGGGATGGCGGCGCCGGATTGGTTGCGGTACGAACGGCAGACATAGGCCTGCAGGTCGGCCAGCATGCCCTCGTGGCCGGCAACCTCGCGCAGCGGGTAGCTGCCCTGGGCACCGGTCGGGTTGGCGACGGTGGTAGCGGTGAAAGTGACTGCCATGGAAGGAACTCCTTACTTGGTGGCGGTGAGGGGACGCTTCCAGGCTTCCGCCTGCTTGCTCCGGTAGGTCTCCGCCGGGGAAGCAGTACCGCGACCAGCACCTTTCAGTGCGTCGCGGAGGGAAGTGGTGCTGTCGGCGCGGTCCTCCTTGGTTTCGGGCTCATCGCCCTCCTCCTCCTCCTCGGATTCGTCCTCGTCCTCCTCGGTGTCAGCGCGGGCGGCCAGGATGCCGTCCACCACGCCTTGGATGTAGGAGGGCTCAGCGTCCTCGCGAGGGGCAGAACCGGTCAGGTTTTCGAAGGCCTGGACATAGAGGTCTTCGTTGTCCACGCCGTCGAACTTGAAGTCCTCGGCGAAGGCAGGTGCCAGCTTCTGCAGCGTGGCGAGACGAGCGGCGACGAGCTGGTCGAGCTCGGCGGTGTCAATGCGGTCGGAAGAGGAGCCGTTCTCGAGCTCGGTGACACGCTCTTCGAGGGCGTCAGCACGACCTTCGGCTGCTTCCTTTTCGTAGGCCAGGTTGTCGATCTCTTCCTGCTGAGCGTCAAGCTTGGTGGCAAGCTCGTCGCGCTCAGCAGTTACAGACTTGAGCTGGCGCTCCACGTCCCGTGCGAAGGACTGGACCGCGCTAGCTGCTTCTGCGGGCAGATCGATCTCCAGGCCGTCGAGTTTGACGGTAGCCATTACGGGAGATGCAGGTGTACAGGGCTGGAGCGCCGGATCAAAGGAGACGGCATCAGCCGCATCCATGCGATCCATGAGCAGGCGAACCTCCGGGCCAGCCCGGCCGCGGGGGACGATCGCGATGTGATTCACCCGGATGTTGCGCTGAACGCCCTCGTAGGACTCGCCCTCGGGGGTGATACCAGGAGTGGGGTCGAAATCGACCTTGTACCCGGCAGAGACTTCAGTGGCGTCTTTGCGTTTGATCTTCTCGATGGCGTCTTGGTCAGTAACGACCAGGGCGACTTCAACAAAACCGTCGTTGTACCGGACCTGGCTACCGGAGTAGCCGACCTGGAACTGCTTGGTGTTGGCTGAATCGAGAAGAACAGGTGGGTGACCCCACGTTGCGGGCTTCATGCCGAACGTGGATAGCGATTCCGGGGAGCTCACCTCTTCAGGTGGACGATATTCCCGGACCTGGGAGCCATCCGCACGCTTGTAGAGCTGTGTGCCCGTGCGCGCCGCACGACACCAGACGCGGAGATAACCCTCGTCGGTGGTTTCGCTGCCCGTAATGGGCGCGAAATCGTAGCGAGAAACGGATGTTTCCATGCCGACAGCTTAAGGCGTTTGGTTGCAAGCGATAGGCTGATTCGGATAGCGTATGGCCGAACGTGGCGATCTATCGGCAGCTTGCACTTTGCGAGCGTATTAGGCAACTAAGAATAAAGACTGGATACACTCAGTCTCAGGTAGCTGAAAAGCTTGCTATCAGTCAAGCGGCCTACTGTAGGCTTGAAAAAGGAGAGATTGAGTTCGCAGTATCAAAGCTGTTTGAGTTGGCAGATTTGTATGGGTTTCCGGCCTCGTTGTTGATCGAGGGGCTCTAGGCGTTCAAGACCTCGGTGTGCCAAACGACGGCGCCTTCGGAAATGAGGCGTTTTCGGATGGCTTGGGTTTCGTGGACGGGGCAAAACAGCGTTTGCGCCCCGGCGTTGTTCCAGAACCAGATGCGGGTGTAGGCGTGCTCAGGGGTGCGGGCGGGCTTCATGCGACCTACGGGGCGAAGCCTTCAGCCCAGATCGAGTCGCGCTTCAGACGGGGTTGCTCGCCATGGCCGTTGCGAGCGCGGTTGGTGGAGGGATCTTCGAGGACGGTTTTTCCGGCCTCGGTGTGGGAAACGTCAGGGCCGCCTTTGCCGTCGATGCCACGTCTGCGGCGCTCGCGGTTGAGTTCAGCGCGGCGCTTGCGTTCCGAGGGGCGTCGGTTGATCTCCGCTTGGGCGCGTTGGCGCTTGGCCCGGGCCTCGGGATGGGAGCGGTAGTAGGCGGCGGTGGAGGTCATGGGTCAGTCTTCCCACTCGTTGACAGTGAATGGGCGCTGTCCACGTCGGGTCGTGAGCGGGCGAGGCAGTGCAGTACCGAAGGGCTGTTGACGTTCGCGAGCAAGACGCGCATCGCGCTCGGGTTTGAGGGCGAGGAAGAGACGTGCGGGTTTGACACCTAGGCGGCGGGCTTCGCTCTTAATTGCAGTGGGGCGAAACTTGAGATCACGTTCAAACGCTGCACGGTCTGTTGAGCCTCGTTGAGCGGTCAAAATCCGCCGCGTAAGCCCTGGAATTCGAGGTTGATCCAGACTGCGAACAAACCGTGAACGGGGCATGCGCCCCTCAGTCCAGAGCAGGTCGGCCTCGAGCGCGTCGTGGTACCGGTTGACCGCTACCTCGAATTTTTCCCAAGAACGACTGTAGTCACGAGCTTGTGTTTCGATATTATCAAGCACACCTTTGAAGCGGTTATCTGTGAAGTCTCTTGCGTCTGCCTCGCTATACCCGACCATTGAAGGCAATCTACGTAGATCACTTAGTAAGTTTTCGACACCATCTCGGGAATGCACTGGGTGCCTGTAATCATCGATATCAGTAGAGTAACCAAAGTCAATAATGGCAACTTTGCGGCTACGCGGCTGCACCATGATGTTGCCGCTATGAATATCGCCATGTGCGAGACCCTCGGTGTGTAGTTTGCGGAACTCGCGGAGCATTTTGACTTTGACAATCGAAGGGGCGCTAGCTGCAGTGCCATAGGCGTCTGGGTGCACAGAGTCCAGGGTCTTGTAGCCCCTCATGTGAGAAAGGATCAGCGTCTGCGACCGCACGTCACCGTATTCGTCTGTGACAGCGTTCATGCCTAATGGTTGTGGGACGTTGACCCCTTTGCCGTGTGCTTTATCCAGGCGGTCATATTCCCAGCTGACGTCGTCATCGTCTCCGTTGCGGAATAGCTTGACGCCGTACTTCTCAGATGGATGGACGAAGTAGGTGCCGAATGCACCTTCCCCGGCTTGGCAACGCGGGTTGGGGATCGCCGCGTCAAACTTCGCCGGGGCTGTCAGCTTTCCCAGGCCATTGCCGCACTCCATGGCGCGACGACGCGCGTTGATCTTTTCCTGTACGTCCCACTTCTGCCCACCGGCGACGGCCTCATCGGCGATTTTCCGAGCCTGCTCAGGTGTGAGCTTTTGATTATTTCGGGCGCTATCAGGTCGTGCGCGCCGTTCTCCAACGGTTAGAGGGCGTTGCTTGTTGCGTATGTGTTTAGCCAAATAGGCACCTCCTGTTAGTACGCCTGCGGCAAGAGCCACTTTAGCTGCGGTTTGGAGGTTTGAGTTGGTAGAGGAACCCGCTTTTTTACTGCATTTATGGTTCTTGGGAATAAACGACTCACCGCACGGCTTTCCCTTCCCGCCCTCGGGGGCGTCGATCCTTACCAGGCCGAGGACTTTCCCGGCGTCAGTCCGTCGCGGCGGCTCGTTTTGCCCGAGCACTTCCACTTCGCCCTGGAGAGGCAAAGCGGAGTGTTGCGGTCCTTACCACCGCAGTCCTTGCCGTGGGACTTCATGTCACCGAAGCTACGAGCGCAGTACCGGTCGCCTTTGTCGGTGCCGGGTGCGATCTTGTAGCCCTTGGCGCCGTAGCGCACCTTGTTCTTGCGGCCGGTCTTGGGGTTGGTGACGGTCTTGCTGTACTTCTTGCCGTCCTCGGTGTCGCGGCGGGTGGGGGGTTGGAGCTGGACCGGGGCGTAGTGCTGGATGAAGTTGTCGGTGCGGCCGAAGCCGCGGGCCTTGCGGCGGCGCGGTTGACCGGTTCGGGGATCGATCGGGATGGCCTCGCGCTGCGGGGTGAGATCGCCAGCGGTCAGCTTGGGCTGGGTTCCCTGGGGTAGGCGGCGTTGATCAGGGGCGCGGTAACCGGGCTCGAACCGACGGCGGGCGGCCTCGGTGCGGAGGCGCAGCTCGCGCAGGGTCGTTTTCGCAGCCATGCCGGTGGCTTCACCGGCGGCGGCCATCGTGTTACCGATTTGCCCAAGGCGCCGAACTTCTTCCCGGGCGGTCTGGGCGATACGGCCCTCGGCGTTTTTCACAGCAGCTGCGGTGTTGGCCCGCATGCGCTGCGTTTTGGACTGACGCGGAGGTGCTGCCTTGAGCAGGGCGCGAGGTGACGATCCGGGAAGACGCGGTGCAGGCGAAGGACCCCGGAAGCCAGGCACCGAGCTCGAGGGGCGAGCGGTTCCTGAGCGACCCCGCTTGCTCAGCGCAGCGGCACCGAGAGCGAGGGCACCGGCGGTCAAACCAATACCAGTAGCGATGGCGACTTTGGTGGCAGGGCCTTTTGTACATTTTTCGCCCTCGGAGATAGCTCCTTTGCCGCACTTGAGGTCGAGGCGTAACGCACTCGGGGTCAGTGTCATAGCCCTAGTGCCTCCCAGTCGATGTCGAAACCATCGGCGTAGACGGAGTCGAGCTTGCCGCGTCGGCGCATAATCTCCTGGTATGCGGCGTTGATCTGCTGAGCCTTGCGAGGATCGCCGCCAGCGTCAGGGTGATTCTGGCGCATCAGCTGGAGCCACTTCTTCTTGATGTCGGCATCTGAGGCGGTCTCGGGTATATCGAGGTCTTTGAAAGGATTCTCGACGGCCTTGTTAGCCCCAACGTTGCGGCTGCCCTGACTGCCAGAAGCTGCGTTCTGCTTTGCACGTTGCTGTGCCTGCTCACGAGCTGCGTTCCACTGGCGTTTGTAGTTCTCGGCACCCATGACCCACTCAGCCTCTTTGGAGACCAGTTGGGTACGAGCACGGCGAGCTCCAATGAAGTTCCCCGCACCTAAATACATCAAAGTGCCGCCAGCCATAATGGCTCCGGCCTGCCTTTTCTTGGGTTCTTTGGCGTACTCGTTGGCTATTACACCGGCGCCTGCGATACCTAAGCCGGCGCCGGCAATTTCACCTGCGCGTGCGATACCACTGAGCTCCTGAAATACCTTCTTTCCCTGTGCAATTCCTTCATCTGGAGTCGCGCCTTTGCCCAGAGGTCTTGAAGCAATACGCTTTGCTGAACTATATTTTGCAACGCCCAGCGCAAGTCCCCCGAGGGCGGCGGCACCGCCGACACCAAGAGCTACATTGCGAATGGTGTTGTTTTCTTTTGACTTGGCTTTAGTGGCAGGACCTTTGGTACATTTTTCGCCCTGGGAGATGGCGCCTTTGCCGCATTTGAGGTCTTGCCTTACTGCTTTAGGGGATAACGCTGAATCTGTGCGTCTCATAAATTTGTCAAAAGCATCTGGATCTTTAGCTAGCTCTCCTAACTCCTCGAAGGTCATAGCTCTACTTTTAAATGCGTCTTGAAACTTTTTGCTTTTGACTACGTCTCGTATGGCTGCGCGCTTTGCCTTGTCGGCTTGCATTGCATGAGCTACTTCTTGCGGATTTTCTCGTACCCGGCGCTGGGCAGATTCCACGGCACGTTTACCTAAAGATTCAGCCTTGGCTCGGCGTGCTGCGATGGCAGCTGGATCGCGCGGGGGTGGCTTAGGAGGGGTCTTGGGGATATTCGGCACAGTGCGCTCATCCCCACCTCGAGGCTTTCTCCCTCGGCGGCGCAGCGCAATAGCCCCTGCGGCTAAACCCAAGCCAAGAGCGATAGGTGCAACTTTCTCAACAACCTCTTGAGCAGCGCCCTTAGTGCACTTTTCGCCCTTAGAAATTGCGCCTTTGCCGCATTTCAAGTCGTTCCTGACCGTACTCGGAGTAAGGGCCATCGCTCACATCCCCAGTTGGGCGTAGTCGACTTTGAAGCCTTTTGCGTACATGCCGTCTTTGTAGCCGACGCTCTTGCGCCATTTCTTCTCTTTCTTCTCGTTAATCGCGTGTTGTTGAAGATCTGTGTTGCCAAAGGCGCCTACACGACGAGCGGCACCAAAGCCAGCTTGCGGACCGAACACCAGTGTAGAAGCAGCTACAGATGCGACTTTACCTGCGGTACTACCTTTTTCGTTTTTACCGCCTGTCATCCCTGTTGCCAGAGTTTTGCCGATGTTGTAGCCAGAGGTCCACTTAACCGTCTCTAGTGCGCCACGGCCAATACCTTTAGCGACTTGGCCTGCTTGAACAAGTGCGCTTGGACCTTGGGCTTTTTGTGATTTAACAGGGTCTAATTTACCTGTTTTTTGATTAAACGATGAATACTCCATCAGCTTACCCGACTTGGACGTGCGAGCAGCTATTTGTTGAGCGGCACGAATTTTAGGGTCTACCTTTTGCGCTGGACCCTTCGTGCATTTCTCGCCTTGAGAAATGGCGCCCTTGCCACATTTAAGGTCAAGGCGCTCTGCAGCGTCCAGTCGGGCTCGGATGTAAGAGCGGCTACGTCCCTGGATGCCGAGATCGCAGGCAGCGAGGTATTCCTGCGGGGTCAAGGCGTCGTTGCGGTCCATCTTCTTGCCGCAGTTCCCATCGCACTTGCCTTTGCCCTTGCGGCCGCCGCATCCGCAGCCTTCGCCGTCCATGGGCTTCTTGCCGTACATCCCGCCGTCCATCGGCTTCTTGCCGTACATGCCGCCGTCCATGGGGGCCTTGGTCTGCTTGGCCCCCTTTGCGGAGCGCTTGCGGTTGGTCTTGCCTTTTGGCATAGGCATTTCCTGATCGTCCTCGCCCTCGCGGATCTCGTCCGGGCCAGCCTCCATCTCCATTGGCGGGCGCTTTTTCATGGAAGAGGCAGGCATGACTACAAGGCGGGACGCCTACAAGCGATGTGCTCAGGTTACCGCTGTTGTGATACGGGAGTCGGGGCGATCTGCTCAAAAACCGCTGCGCGGTTTAGGGATACACCCGATGCACTCACACGAGCCTGCGCATCTCGGACTTCGTCGCGGTGCCGTTCTCGGGAGGCGGCGTAATCCGGGTCCATATTGGCGACTTCGGCATCCCACGGCGCGAGGTAACAGCGACAGCGCGGGTGCAGAGGAACACGAATATCTTGCCTACGATAAATGTGCCCTGCGCGAGGTACGCATAAAGGGCATGCTCTATCGTCAGCAGTGGCGTAATACATCACAAGCTCAATGCCCTGCGCTGCGTAGTACGTATTGGATGCATCGTTGTACGCACGAAGCGATTCGGTGCGCACGATCGCTTCAGCACGGGATTTCACCACGCTGAGGCGAGAGCGCAGGTCCTGGACCATGGCGTCAGTGGGTCGGCCTTCGGCAACACCTTGGGCGACGGTGAAGGCAGCGGTCTGGGCGAACTTCTCACCGTGTCTGCGTAGGTAGCCCTTGGCTTGGGCAGCAGCGGCGTAGGTCGCTTCGAGAGGGATGGAGACGTCAACGCGAGGCCCTGTCTTCACCTGACTGGTGAGCTCATCAGCGACGGTCAGGCCGTAGCGAGATGACGTGCCCGCGAGGTTGCGCAGGATGCGGTCATAGGCGTCCACCGCGTTGGGGTTGAACACTGGGATCAACATGCGGAACTCCTGGAGCAGGACCAGGTTTCGGCTCACGGGGTCGGCGTAGCCGATCCGCATATGCACCCGAGCGCGGCGAACCAGGCGGTTGAAACTCGCGTCCAGTACGCGATTCAACATAGTGATGGTGCCGTTCTCAGAGGTGCGCAGCAGTGCGTTGTAGCGCTCAAGTAGGTTCATGCGGCTAGTAAACGAGCGCGCTGAAACTGATAGGCAATAGTATATGCATCCCCGCGGTCACTCTTATTAGTTGCTTTAGCTGATGGACTTACTTGCTTTTCTAGGTCTTTACGAATCTGCTTTTGAGCGTTCTTAACACGATTGGCGTTGTAACCACCATACCAAGTTTCAATCATTCTGTCTTCAATCTCAGAGCGGATGCGTGCTTTGGTCGCTTCGCGTTGTGTCGGTGATTTAAGTGCAGCTGTGTATTCTTTCATTTTACTGGCAGCGTTATCCCCGAATAAAGTGTTTAGATCACCTTCCATGGGTTTGTTTTCACTAACTCGCCATACGAGTTCATTGAGAAGCTCGCCGGAGCGCTTCCTATCGACGTTCAGGTAGGACCAGGCTTCTCGCTGTAACTGCTTGTCGTACAGGTAGCTATTGCCCTCAGCTAAGTTTTGCTTCCAATTAGCTCCGTACTCTCGGTTATTTTTATCTATCTTTTCTGTGAGGCCATGCGGGATATTGTCATTGTTAAGTATACGGGTGTTTCCACCGGTGAAAGCCGCTCCTCCTGAAATCTTGTAGAAATCGTCGCCTTTGCTCACCCAAGTGCGCATGTTGTCGTCGCTATGACTGAACATCCCGAATGTGGGGCCTGCTACATTGACTACTTTCACATCGCGATAACCCATATCGTGCAGAATAGCTAGTGTTTCACTTGCTACATTGCCTCCATTACTGTAGGACAAAATGTCTACGGGTTTACCAGTTAAACGGCGTTGAGCTACTACAAAAGCAGCGGCGCGGACAGCGTCAGGATTAAAACCTCGCTCGTCCACGTTTTTCCGTAAGTACTTAAAGCGGTCTTGTATGTCTTTAATACTATGCATAGCTTTAGCTGCTCCTTTGGCTTGCTCCCCTAGCCCTATAGCTGAGCCTAGTTTCTCCGCACTGCGAACAAAGGCTTCACGTTCTCGGACAACTAGATCATCAGGCACAGACGTAGTGGGCTGTGAAATGTTGTTGGCGTAAGGGAGTATGTCTCTGTCTCCCCAAATTTGACTGAATGCCTTGGCTTTAGCCAGCATGTGGCTACCTTGACCACGGTGCGTGAACTTATTGTCGTCTGCGTAGGACAGCATTACGACAGCACCTTTACTATTAGGTGTCTGTCCATACCAAGCTGGTTCAGTATCGTTTGAACTAAATCCACGGTCTTGACCTTTGTCCTTAAAGTTGTAGACAGACGCTTCGAAATCACTGACTTCGTTCGGCTTTTTATTAAGACGTCTAGCAGCTCGCTCGCGGAATTGACGTTCCATCTCCACGGCTAGTTTTTCAGCTTCGATCGCTGACTTGGCAACATTTTTGCGATATGCGGAGATCTTGGCTCGCTTTGTGCCTAATACGGCTATTGCAGCAGCTCCCCCTGTAACGGTCAGCGCTCCTGCGACAACCTTTGCTGTACTTAAATTGGACTTCTGCTCGGGTGCAGTTGCATTTGTATTAGGCTTTGCACTGGTTGTCTTAGTGCACTTATAGTTATCGGGAATCGCAGACTGACCACACCGCTTGTCAACGCGAAATTCATGCAAATCTACAGCGTCGTTACGAATTAAGTCCGCAATTTGCTCAATATGATTATCCCCCATTCTTGTGAACTTCCCTTTTGTTTTCATAGCAAACAGACGCTCATCGGAAGACAACGCTTGCCGAAAACCATATTTCTCGTAGATCGAGCGGCGTTTCTTCCCTTTATTATCGTTAGCATAAGGAATGGCGGTTATGATTGAGTTGTCAGGGATCTGTTCCATCTGAGATTGGAACATTTTCTTCACTGTAGATGCTACACCTCTTGCATTACGTGACGCTGCAGGCGACTTGGCGTCAAATTCACCATCCACCCGAAATTGAGTGGAGTATGCGCGAGCTCCACCAATGCTATCTTGAGGTTTCGTGTTATAGATAATCAAAGTTTCACCAACAGATCCTGTACTCAGTAGAGTTCCGTCCTCCATCTGCCAGTTACTAAAGTTGTCTTTATTGTTAACGGATGTAATCCGCCCACCTTTTGCCTTAAGAGCCAAGTGCGCTGCGCTAACCTTGGCATCTCCTACTAAGCGGCGCACAGGCTCTTGGAAGTTCTTGGGAAGACGACTTATTCCGGTATCTACTTCTGCAGTAGATAGTGTTTTAATAGTACGTTTGCTTAATTCAGCAACTGTCTGCTGAGTCTGAGTGCGCACTACATTGTTCGCTACACGACGACCAGCGCGAGCTCGTACAGCAGTACGACGGTAAAGCTCCCGATTATTCGTGCGCAGAGATCGCCGCGCCTGTAGTGTCCCCTGTCGGGCTGTCCGTGCGATTGTCTTACGATTGCGTACTGCTCCTACAACAGAAGCAACACCCCCTGCAACAGCTGCAATTTTAGCTGCTTTATCTAAAGCCCCACCGCCTGACTTTAGATGGCAAGTTGATGTCGGCGGAATACATAAGTTTCCGCATTTCTGATTGGGAGGAAAGCATGTGAGACCGGGCTGTGCTGCTCCTTTTACACGGTTAGCAGCTTCCTCAGATTGAGGAGGTGTGTTCTTAGTGCATTTTGCTTTTTCGGGAATACCAGACTTGCCGCAACGCTTATCTAGTCGAGCAACTGTCTCTAAGTAAGCTGCAACTCGAGGTGTGAAATGTTGTTCTTCGTCGTCGCGATTGCCATACTGAGCGCGGCGGCGCTCGTACTCGGCTTGAGCTGCTTCTCGGGTGGCGTAACGCGGTGTGCCGTCAGGGTTCTTCTGACGCATCATCGATGCGATGACTTGGGCAGGGGTGCGCCGACGCGCGGGGCGGCCGCCCGCGGGGGCGGGTGTTTGCGGTTGGGGCTTACGTCGTCGAGGACCCGGGCGGATCTCGATCTCCGCAGAAGTGAAACCGTACTCGGTCTTGAGTAGCTGGATCGCTTGTGCGGGGGTCAGTTGTTGCTTACCTGAAAGCTCCCTGGCTGCTTGTACCGCAAGCCGATCGGTAATGGTATAGGGGGACTTGCCTGTGCCTGCTACTTTTGTATGGTAGTAATCAAGAAGAAAAAGTGCGTCATGTTCTGCACCTTTGCTCACGGTGTTTGGCTTAGTGCTTGTTTGCATTAAGTAATCTATACGCCTACGTTCTGCCGCTTTGCGTAGCTCTAATAGTCCGGGTTGTTCCGCTATTACATTTTTTTCAAACTGTTCACGCTCAGCACGCGGACGGTCAAAGGCAGGTGCATCTGCTGCTTGGATGAGGCTTTTGCTCTGCTCTTTGTAGTATTTATCGAAAAATTCGACATGGCCATTATAGATCTCTCGTGCGGCGGAGCTAGGCGCGAGATTACGTATAACTGTGTCTACATACTTGGCATGCGCGGCACGTTGTCTTTCGTTAGTGATCGCTCTTGTGGATCGACTAACGAAGGCGTCGCGCTGGTTGCTATCGATGTACTGCGCACCTGGACGTCCGAGCACCTTGAACCCTTGCTGCTTGGCTAGCTGCAGAAATGCATCCCGATCGGATTCGATTCTATCCGTGATAGCATTGACATAGTCTGCTCCTATTGTTGTTGGCGATAAGTTTAAATTCCATTCTGTATTCATAAAAGCGTGAGCAGTCGGGACTGCAAATACACTTGTCCCGTCTTTGTGGGTAGCTCCCCAGAATGCTGTGCGGTGCTTTGTATTCCATTCGTAAAACGTATTAGAACTACCTTGATTATCAACAACTTTTAGGGCTGCGTTTAAACTACTGCTCCCGGCTACCCAGCTACGTGGGATCGTAGTGGCGGGAATGCCGGACTCGGGATTCGCGGCGTAGCTCCTGTTGCGCTGAGTGCGCCCAGCAATGCGAGAAAGATTTCTAGCTTCTGCACTGGCTGCTCGGCTGCGCGTATAGGCGCGCGCTTGTCCTATGAATGGAGTTCGGTCCAGGATCGCTCCGATTCCCTGCGCCACTGCGTAATCGATTTTGGCGCCAGCACCCTTGCGATAACCAAAAACGTCTCCAGCTTTAAGGCCGCTATGAAGAGCAAGCCCTCCAGCTACGACTGAGACAGGTATTACTACCTTGGACCAGTTGTTTTCTACCCATTCTTTGAATTCACCTTTTTCTTTTAATGTACCAGGCTTAAGCTTGACAGCCCCGCGTACAAATGAGCGCTTGCTCGATTCCAGCTCAGAAAAACTGCCGGTACGAGCAAAACGACCTAAACGCTTAATTCCCCGTTCTATGTTTGCAATGCCACTTACTGGATCTGTTCTCTTTGCTGCAAGATGAGGATCATTGCCTTGACCCTTTAAGCGACAGTTCCATTCAGGTGGGATACACCTGTTACCGCACTTAACGTTGGGTGGATTGCACTGTACTAAAGTGCGCGTTTTGCCTGTGCGGAAGTCCAATCGCTGCTTAGTCGCAAGATAAGCGGCGGCGCGGGCCTGCGCTGCATCAATCGGGGTCTTCTCGTCCATCAGTACTGCTCCCAGCCGACGCGGAGGGCTTCAGCTTCGCCCTCGGAAACAGGGGAGAGCCCAGCTACATTCTGCCGTGGGTAGAAAGAAGCGACAGCCCGCTTGGCCGCCTGCGGCGTACGGAAGCCGATGGTGTACGGACCTTCGACGAGCTCGCCTTGATGATCGAACCGGGCTCGGTGAAGTTTGCGCCCGTGAGCGCGCTGGGGGCCAATGATGAACATCGGTGCATGACCCTGAGCGTCGATCCGTTGCCCATCAGGAGAAACAAGAGCGCCAATGCGGCTTCCATCTTTCTGAGCAGCAACACGGATCCGGTAACCATGCGCCTGATGGAACTCGAGGGAGTCGAAGGCGAAGCGGGGATCTTCTTGTGGCGCTTCTTGCGCCGCCGCTGGATCAACTTCCACTTCGTCGGGTGGCGCACCCTGAGGATTCTCACCGGGCGCTCCCCCTGCCCCCATGAGCTGAGGGTTTTGTAGCGCTTGTGCTTGAGCTTCCATATTCATCATCTGCATTTGGAAGTCCGCTTCAGCCTTCACCTGCATCTGTTCGCTGAACTGTTCGTCCAACGTGGTTTCGATGCTGTACTCCGTCCCTCCGAAGCGGGCCTCGCGGATCTCGAGTGGGTTCAGCACGCCCATGTTCACGTATTGCGAGTCCACCTGAGCCATCTGCAGGCGCAGCTCAGCCTTCTCCTTGTCGGTTTCAGTGAAGACGCTCGGGAAGTGGACGCTCCACTTCTGCGGGGGCCGTCCTCGGGTTGGTCCTTCGCGCGAGGCGAGGATGTAGGTGAAGACCTCAGTGACCGCGGTACGGCAGTAGAGCTCCTGCCACTGCTCCACCAGCGAGGCCCAGACTCGCTCCTCGAAGCGGCCTTCCTTGCCCAGGCCGCCCGGGGAGTCGCCCATCAGGATCGAAGCGGGCCAGCCGGTGGCCGCTTGGAGATCCTTCACGAAGGGATCGGTCGCCGAGGCGATGTTGCTCAGGGCTCGGTTGAGGAACTGCAGCTCCTCCTCCACGTCGACCACCATGCCGCCGTAGACGCTGCGGCTGAGGTTGTTGGCCTCCAGGCGCTTGCGTAGATCGGCCTCGTTGCCGGATGCGATCCGGTTGAACAGGCCAGGGATCTTGTGGACGAACAGGTCCGAGTCGGTGGTCATCGACTCGAGGCCAGACAGGGCGCTCTCGTAGCGCTTATAGGCCTCCCACACGAGCTGGAGAACCGGCAGGCCCCATCCGGTGTTCCGTGCTCGGACGTTCCAGGGGAGGTAGAGCCCGTCGAAACGTGCCACGCGGGATGCGTGGATGCGCACATTGACATAGCCGCTGGTCTGCTCGGGCGACACCCGCTGGGATGTCGTGATCCGGTAGTGCGACGGCTTGCTGTAGTCGATGATCGAGAAGTCCTCGGGGATCAGCTCGTGCCGAGACAGGGGGATGTACCCCCGCACGGAGCGGATCCGGGCGAGATCGGCAGGTTCCTCAGGTGGGAGGCCGTCATCGATGAGCAGGACCAGGCCGGCGCCGCCGTAGAGGCGCTGCAGCTTGACGACCTCGGCGAAGGCGTGGTGGAACTGCGTGGCCTTGAGGTACTCCTCGAAGATGGAGATCAGATCGTTGGCGTCGTCCTGCTCATCGCCACCGAGCTTGATCGTGACCAGGTGGCGCAGGATCTCATCTGAGATGGTGTCGACGTAGCGCCGTGGGATGCCGTGAATGTAGAGGGCTTCGAGCTCGGCCTCGGAGAGGATGGGCTTGGCACCGACGGAAGTAGCAACCGTTTTGTCCTTGGTTGCTACTCCCATCCCGGACAGTACATTTACTAACGCACCATCGTTCCGGTAAGTATCAGCATTCGTCGTATCCACGGCCGTCGGGCTGATTGATTTACAAAGATTATCGCTCAGCCATAAAAAGGCGGACCGGACTTAACTGTGAGCCTTAAACGATAGAGTAAGTTTATACATTAAGAGCGCAACGGTAAGGCAACCTTTTCAATCCCCCGGCGGATCGCCCTCGGTAGCCTGGAGTAGCGGCGCAATGCGCGGATGCTGGACCACCACATCGATGGGTCCCATCTCTGCTCAAAACGCTTTGCCAAGCTGCGATTTCGCCAGGACATCCTGAGCTCGTGGGGTGAGTGCTGCGCCTACTGCGGCGCACCGGCCGGCACTCTTGACCACGTCCGTGCGCGTAGACGCGGTGGGCCGACGACCCGCCGCAACCTCGTTGCCGCCTGCGCTCCGTGCAACCAGGCGAAAGGCTCTGAGGATTGGCGGGCCTGGTTCAGGGCGCAGTGCTTCTGGGATGCGCAACGAGAGGACGCGATCTACGAGTGGATGGGGGCTGCGAGGATCGAACTCGCCTGATGCCGATTATGAGTCGGCTGCTCTCACCAGATAGCTAAGCCCCCGGCGATATACAAATAAAAGTAGGCGGTCACACTCACGGCCGACGCGCGCACCGCTGCCTAGATGTGAGCGAAGAATCCTGCTGTGTTTGGTGTCTCTGGAATAGCGTGACAAGCGAACGCCAAAGCCATCACTGCGTCGTCGTGCGCTCCTGATGCAGCTTCACGTTGGCCGTTTTCCTTCTGCTGGAAGGCGCGCAGCTCATTAGGAATGACGCCCTCGGGGAAGATCAGCTCATCGCGCTCCATCAGGAACAGGATCCGATCTGTCGCTACCACCTTGCTTGGTCGACTCGTATTAAAAGTTTCGATAGCATATTTGGGCAACGCAGTGGAGAGCGCTTCTGCGATCACAGCTCCCATTGCTTGCTTCTCCACGATTACCCGCTCTGGAAGGTAATCCTCAATGAGGCTTTTCACATGGCGCAAGCTGTAATCGCTGCTCTTGCCGTTCTCGTGGTACAGGCCGACAACCTCGTAGGGCGTCTCCGTAATGTCCAGGACAATGGCTGTGAAGTAGTCGTTGCCGCCGGCGTTCGGGTCGACTCCGATCACATAGGTGCGGCCGATCGTGCCGCATTCCCGCAGGTGGCCCCGGGTGGCACGGCGCACCAGATCCGATGGGTAGATCTGGGTGTCGGTGGCACCAAAGGCAAGCTCGTACTCGGAATCCCAGGCCGCCTGTGTCATGCGGCGCGACTCGCGGGTACGCTGCGCCCACTCCGGGTCACACCCGTAGATGGGGTGCTGCGAGTAGTGGATCGCCACCCGATTCCAGGAGTCCTGCACCTGGGCGAGACGCGCGTTCAGGCCGGCAACGTCTCGCCGGCGCACGTAGTCGTACCAGTCCTCGGGGGTGCCTTGATGCCAGAGCTGGCCAAACCAGTCGAGCTCGGTGTCGGGGGTCGAGGTGACGATCACCTTGGCCTTCTCGCCCACCATCGAGAGCGTGGGCATGGCGCCGCGGTAGATCTCGGCAGCACCGTCGAGGAACGCGCCCTCGTCCATGAAGAGCACTGAGCAGCTCGGGATGCCACGAGCAGCGCGGGGTGACGCCGGGAGGAAGTACAAGGTGCCTCGCCCCTCGATGGCGATCTGCGTGTTGCTGTCCGTCAGGTAGCGGATCGACTCGCCCTCGATGCTGTTGGCCATGGCACGCACGCGGCGACCAAGCTCAGAAGCGTCCTGCTGTGTCTTGGAGAAGACCACTGCCGCGAAGCCGCGCTCGGTCAGCGCACGGCAGAGGAGGTAGGAGCACACCGTCTCCGAGGCGCCCATCTGGCGCGACTTGTTGATGATCGTGTTGGGGTGCTCGTTGATCGAGCGCACAAGATCGATCTGATACGGATACGGGTCGAACGGGGCGACGGTGCCCGCCGTGCGGATCCAGGTGCGTCTGGCGAAGTCCGGCCATTCCTCCACGCCTGGGAGCTTGGTGATGCGCTGCTCTGGGGCGTAGTTGGCCGAGCGGGCCTTGCGCTTCGCAAGCTCGAGGCGCAGTTTGTCCGCGCGGCGTTGGAGCTGGGCGAGGGAGGCGGTCATTCGTCCTCGGGATCAGCGCTCTTCAGCAGATCCATCTCGCTGATGGGCTCTGGCTCCTTGACCGTGTCGGCCTTCAGCTCGAGCACGCCGTAGATCTGTGATTCGAGGTCGGACACCGTGCGTTCGAGCAGCTTGCGCTCCTGGTAGGCGGCAGCGCCATTGAGCAAGGCGCGGGAGGCGGCGATGCGGTCCGACGCCCTCGCGGCCGGGTCGTTCATGATGTCCGTGAGCGTTTTGATCGCGTCTGGCATCAAAGCGACGTGTTTTGACTCAGAGCTGTCGATCAGCTCCTGCTGCATGTTGTAGATCGCTCTTTGTACAGCAGGACGCTTGCGCCAGTTGTAGAGAGTCTTCTCGGAGATGCCCAGGGCGCGGGCCACCTCGCGACAGGTTTTGCCTCTCGCGAGGAGGTCGGCAGCAAGGCGCTCCTGCTCGCGAAGGCCGTCGATGATGTTCGGTAGGCGCGCGACCATAGCCAGATAGTTACTGGAGTGGACGGGTTTTTACCGTCTGTTTTCGTAGCCTACTCATTCCTGAACCGGTGAGCGTGTAACGCGATCGAGCGCGGCGCAGAACTCATAGAGCGAGCGATGGTCGTAGCGCTGTAGGTCGCGCGCAGCGGCAAGGCGAGCAGCGTCGGTGACATCGCGAAGAACAGCGCGAAGACCGGAGGCAATCACTTCGCCGTCCTCGGGAGCTACGGCGGCTGCGCGTTTGAATGTTGCTACTAATTGGGGCAGAGAATAGTGCTCATTGAGTTGCATGGGTCTTCGCCAGTGTCGTCACCACTGAAGCAACAATCGCTTCGAGGTGAGGGCGCGGGACTCCCGAAACCACACGCGCGGCGTTCTCCACCGCCTGGGCGTAGGTGTGAGGCGTGGGGCGTGCTGTTGGTGCCGTGCCAAGGGCACGCTCTCGGATCAGTTGGCCACGAGAAACGCGCAGTGCGGCGGCCTCGGTGTCGAGGCGGTCGCGCTCCTCTGGGGTGAGGAAGACTTTGGCTTCGAAGCGCTTTGACGGCATCGTTATGACGTTGTGCGAGGTGGGTTGCTTAAGCGGGGCTAAGTAGCCGAGATCGCCTGTGGTGCAAGGGATCTGAGGTATTGGCGTTGGCAATCGCCTTGCTAATACGACGGGAGGATCACCTGCACGGAGACGCTGTAAGAAGGCGGGCAGCCGATGCCCTGCGTGTAGATCACGTCCACGTCGGTTACCTGGAGGCCAGTCTCGGTGTTGAAGCGATCGAGAGCCTCGGTGAGGGTGCGCTCGAGGAGGGCCTTGTGGGCTTTGGCGTCGTCGATGGTCATGGGAAGTTCAAATTTGGCGTGGATTTGACGTTGGGTAGACTCGCAACGACCCATTTCTGGGCCATCGCGTAACTGTCGCGCCCGGCGGCAGTGAGGCCACCACCTCGGGAGGAGTGGCTGCCGGGCACCTTACTAGCGCTTGCGGCCGAGCTTGTAGCCGATAGCAACGCCGAATAAGTAGCCGACCATAAGGCCGACGAGATAAATGGTCATGGCGAGTAACTGATCGGACTACTCAGCGTGTCGCCAGTCAGTTTCTGGCTGATGCTCGCGCAGGAACTCCACCAGTAGGCGGTGAGCTTCTCCAGCATCTTCGATGAACTGTCCTCGATAATGAAAACCTTTGCCGTCAATACGGATGACGCAATCAAAGTCGTTACGGAAGATAATGCTGGACTGCGCCATTGCATCGCTGGCGGAAAAGACGTTCTCGTCACTGTTAGGCATAGTGAGATCAGACATGAGGTGTTTGGTAAGACGTGTTATTGGGCTTCAAGCTCGGTGGCAATGGCGAGCAGCTCGTTCGCATCGCACTGCCATATGTCTTGGCCAGGATTCACTTTTGTGTAGGTCACGGCAGCACGCAGGGCGGCAGCGAGGCACTTCACGTCTTGTTTGAGGTGCTCGTCCTTCCAGTCGGCGCGGAACGCATTGAGCACCGCCTGAGCTGCGGGAGAGAGTTCAGCACTGGGCGTCTGCCCCTCCGGCACGGGCTCGGCCAGGGCGGCGCGGGCCTGCTCAATCAGAGGGTCACCGTCAGGCCCTCCAAGCCAGTGAGCGTGGCCCTCGTTCTCAAGGGCTGAAAGAAGTTCGATGCACAGTTGTTTATAGTTGGTCATGGTGGTGGTAGTGGGATGGACTACTTGATTTCAGTGTCAACAAGAGGCAAGGACGGACCAAGGCTTTCAAGCCAGCACAACATGCACCAATTACCCTCGTAACCTTCAATGTCACTACTGATGTGATGCTTATGCGTGCCGTGTTTAGGGCACACAATTTGTTTTTGTGAAATCTTGAGATTAAAGAAGTCTTCCATGGTGTTTAGGGATGTTGACTAATCGGGCAGGGATTCAAGAGCGCGGCGGATGATGTCGCAGTCTGCTGGAACAGGTCGCCAACCCTCTTGCGCGTGCTTGAGTGCTTCAAGCGCCTGCTCCTTCAATCTCTGCGGCTTGGGGCGGCGAGCGGCGCGGAGGTCGTCGGCCCATTGAAGCGACTGCCCTTTGTGGCGCAACTCGTATGCCAGCCACTTACAGCACGCTTCAAGCTCCTGATCAGCGCCGGCTCGGAAGACCTCCAAAAAGACTGCATCGACATCGGCACCCATAGCCATTACCTGTTTGCACCAAGCATCGACTTGCCATTGCGGCGGAGTGATCAAATGGTTGCTGTCAGTCATCGAGTTGCTCCAAAGCGCGGCGAATAGTATTTTCGTGGACGGCATCAAGTCGGTCAGAAACATAGTCCAGTAAAGCCAGAGCTTGTTCTTTCAAGCTCTCGATGCGTCGTGTAGAACGAAGCCATCTGCCTACGCCATAAAGCTTCTGCACCTCGCGGCAGCACGCCTCCAGCTCCTGATCAGCGATCTGTTGGGCAAGTTCGGTTGCAGTTTTCATTGGACAATCCAGTGGTTTTCAAGGCGGTGCGCTAAGGCTTGGCAGTGTGCTTGATATGCGTTGTCGTAAGTGCCAACGTGAATTTTCTGTCTGGTAACAGGATGGACGTACTGAGCCTTCAGCTGAAGATACTCGCGCAGGTGATTTAATTCAGTGTCAGTCATTTGCTTTCTCCAGAAACGCTTCAAGTTCTTTGATGGCTTGTTCGTAGCCCCATCGGGCGGCTTGGGTGGCGATGTGCAAGTCGCTGGCAGCTACCCGAACAGGCGTGCCTTCGTGCCAGATTTCAGCCATCCACTTTTCCACCAGCTCAGGCGGCGGGGCGATCGGGTGGTTGTTGTTAGTCATCTTCAGTCGGCAAACGGTCAAGAAGGCTCTCAATGCAATGGCCGGTGACGTTCTCGGCGCCAAGGCAATACCGTTCTGCTTCACGCAGCGCCATGCGCAACCGTTCAACAACCGGCCACGGATCTTTAAGTTCGGTTGAGAAGTCACCAAATGGTGCAGGGTGAAATTCAGTCATAGATGGTTTGCTCGTAACCTTCAGCCATAAGCGCTGCTGCTAACGCCATAGCCAGTTGTTTGGTGTAGCGCTTGGTGCCTCCAGCCACCATGTCAGTGACGGTCCAGCGATTGTGATCGGTCCAGATAACGATCTTATCGCCATCTTTTTCAAAGAAAACGGAACGTGGTTTGCTTGAGTCAGTCATGAGGGTGATCAGTGTGTAGATCTAAACTCGCGCCAAGGTGACGCTCTCGGGTTGGTTTTGATACTTCCCAGCGCGGTGCTCATAGGACACGGCGCAGGCTTCGCCTTCAAAGAACAACGCCTGCACAATACCTTCGTTGGCGTAGATCCGACAATCAGCGCTCGAGGAATTGCTGAACTCCAACGTGAGGTGACCGTTCCAGCCTGCTTCCCCTGGAGTGGTATTAGCGATCACGCCCATCCTTGCATAAGTCGACTTGCCAATGAATAAGCAAGTGATGTTCGCTGGAATCGCCAGATGCTCCAGTGCCACGCCCAGGCCGTAGCTATGTCCGGGAAGGATGAAGTACTGGCCGCGCTCGTCCTCGTGGAGCGCGACGCTCTCGAGGTTCGCCGGGTTGAAGTCCTTCGGGTCCATCACCGTGCCCGGCACATGCCGGAACACCAGGAACTCCCGCGGTGAAAGCCGCAGATCGTAGCCGTAGGAGCTGCATCCGTAGCTCAACACCTTGCGCTCGTCCGCCTGGCGGATCAGCTCAGGCTCGAAGGGCGTGATCATGCCCGCCGCAGCGCGCACGCGGATCCAGATGTCGTTCTTCAGCATGAGGCGACGAGCTTGGCGAAGTAGGAACGCAGCAGTCTCCAGTTGATGGAGACTGCGCGAGTGTGGCCGTGGAAGCTGCCCGGTGGGGCAACGATCTCGCTGTGTTGAAGGGTGCTGAACCGGTGCCCGCAGCTCGGGCAGATCCGCTTGCGCAGGAAGTGACCTTCGCTGCTGCGAAGCGTGCGCTCCACGTCAGTCGTCAGCGAGCCGCACTCAGGGCAAGGCGGGCCGATCCGGTTCAGCGCCATCAGAACAGCTCCTCCTCCTGGAGCGAAGGCGCCGGGCGCCAGGGTGAGGTGGCCCAGCGGGCGCCAGCGCCGAGGGCAAGGCCCAGGGCGATGGCGAGGATCGCGTAGCGCTTCATGGTGTCGGTGTGGGTGTCGTAGGGGCGTAGGCGCGAAGCAGCTGCGTCTTGCGTTCTTCGATCAGATGCGCCGAGGAGACGATCGAGCACGGGCCGCCCTCGGGGAGGCAGACGCGGTAGCAGTCGTTGCCGGTGGCGTCGACGTAGTAGTCGACGGTGCAGAGGTCACTCATGCCACCTCGCAAGGGGCGCCGACGTACTGCTCCCAGAGCCCGGTATAGACGGCGTGCCACGGGTGCTTCGGGTCGTGGCGGCCGTCGTAGGCGTAGAGCGTGTCGAGGAGCTCAACGCGGGCGGCCTGCACGATGGGGTTGCACCCCGGCATGAATGTGGAGGGAGAGGACTCAGGCATGAACGGGGTGCAATGGGGCAGGGTGCGAGGCGCTTAGAAGTCGTCCTCGGTAGCCATCAGATCGGCGCGTACCGTGCGGGAAGAGGCGCGCAGCGATGAGGACTGGCGGCCGGCACGATCCACGGCGTCAGCCGTGTCGCCTACAGCGCTGAGCAGGGGACCGGCCACCGGGGCGAGTTCCTGGCAGTAGGTCGCAAGCGATGTCCAGAAGTTGGAAGACATGGTCGTGAGAGAGCGAGGTGGATGAGCGAGACGCGAGGCGCTACGTGAGAGGCACCCGCAGGGCGACGATGCGCAGGTCGTGCCAGCCGAGCTTGCTGAGGAGCCGTGCTCGGTAGGCGGCCGCGTCGATGTCGGCGAAGCGCACCGCGGCGCCGGGATCGGAGACCTCCTGCACCGGGACGCCACCGATCCCGGTGCAGGCAGCGAGGAAGCCGCCCGCCGTGCGGATGGCGTACCTAGTTGTGGAGGGAGGGCATTGAGTAAGTGCCAGCGGGAACGAAGCGGGATGCGAGTCCTCGGTTGCGTAGGTTTGCATTAGCTCGGAGAATTTCAGTAGCAGTAGCAAAAGTGGTGTAAAGAGCAACACCGGTATCAATTTGCATGAGTTCGTACGCAGCAAAACCTGTCATGGATGGCTCCATGTTGCTGAGAGATAGGGGACGATCTCGGGAGACAAGCCGCGCTCGGGGCAGCCGGGGCTCCGCTCAACCATTCTGCCGCGCTTGGAGATGGGAGAATGTGGCGGCATGGTCTGGCGGAACTCACAGCGCCGGCCGTGTGGATGAGCGCCGCGGGGGGTGAGAGCCTCGCGGCTTTTCCTCAGGCGCGGCGGATGCGGTAGGTCACGATCTCGGCGCCGGCTGCATCCATCTCCTGCACCGTCAGCTCGCCGCGGTTGAAGCGGTCGCGCTCGGTGCGATCCAGCTTCGGGAGTGTGATCTCGGAGACGCAGTCGGCGTAGGACGCCAGCCAGTAGGGCAGATGACCGTAGACGTGCCGGTGAAGGATGTCTTCAGGGCGGACGTATTCAGCGCAGTTGCCGCGGACGCCTTTTTCCTTGAGCCAGGCAAGGATGGAATCGTTGGTAAAGGTGATAACCGGATCAGACATAGCGATTGAGAGATGCAAGAGGACTTACACCACGCGGGATGCCTCGTGGACGGGCGGATCAGACCAGGGCGAGGCAGGCCTCACGGGCGCGGTCGATGCGCTTGGCACCGTTGCCGCCCCAGAGGCTCTCCAGGCGGGTGCGGGCGCGCTCGGTTTCGTTCTTCGCACGACCCACGTCATGCGTTTCGCATTGTGTGATCGCGTTGAACAGGCCGTAGAGCGTGCCAGCTACGCCGGGGATGTCGCGGATGCCCAGGCCGGTCTCGCCGGCGTAATGACTACGCACCGTGGCCACCTCCGGGATGTCGCCCAGCGTCCGGGGGCGGGTGGCGCCGGACTTGTCCTTGTAGGGCGTGGCCAGCTTGTCGGCGTAGGTGGCCTCAAGCACGCGGCGGGCGATCTCGGTGGTGAGCTGCACGTTGGTCAGATCACGCAGCTCGTCGATCGATTGGGCAAAGCTGCGGCGCTCCAGGCTGATCAGGTGTGGCAGCTGCTCGGCAAACTGCGTCACTGATGCGGTGTGCTTCCGGCGGATGCCGGTGCCCTTGGCCACTGCGCGCCCTGCCGCCTTGCCGGTCAGGTAGGCGAGCTGGTTGGCGCAGGCCAGGCGCACGTCGCTGAAGAAGACGCCGAAGCCGCTGCTCCCGTCATGGGAGTTGAACAGGTGCAGGTAGCGGCGCACCTTGTCTCCGGGGACCACCTCGTCCTCGGTTCGGATCGACGCAGTGGCAAAGATCTTGCGGCCGTTGCGGATCGAGAGGACGTTCTCGATCGTCACGTCCTCGTGGAGGTAGTCGAGGATGCGCACCAGGGCGTCGTTCTGCACCGGGGTGTAGGCCGAGCCGTGGATGCCAAGCAGGGCATCGGTGTCGCTGCGGACGATGGCGACGTGCTCGGGGGATTCCAGCGGGCCGTCTTGGCCCATGAAGGTGACGGGGCGGCGCTCAGCGCTCCAGTTCAGGCCGGCGATCTCGAAGGCGTCGCGGGCGGTGACGTTCTCCGGGATGGCGGTGCCGACGCGGTCGATCAGCGGGTTGACCGCATAGCCACGGTCCCGGTAGCGGCCATAAACCATGGGGCCTTTGCCATCTGCGGCGTAGGCGGTGGTGACTCGATTAGGTGCAGTGAAAGTCATTTGAATACTTAAATGAATGTCAGCCCGAAGGCTGTTGTTAATAGCTGCGCGTTGTACCGAGACGCACCCCTCGGGAGGACTTGGCTTCGGATCCCGAGCGCAGCGTAGCCGGTCTCGGGCAAAAGGGCGACCTGTTCAGGACGGGTTACCGGTGGTCCAAGGCTTCGTAGTGGTAGAAGGCGGAGGCCCAAGCAGGGAACTCGGGATCCTCCGGCAGGGGATAGCCCTCGACGTGCTCCCAGTCCGAGGCGGAGATGCCCTCGGGGGAATACCAACCGCCCTCATCGGCGGTCCATCCGGCTTGCCAGCGGATGCGGTTGATGCGGTCCTCCTCGGCCATGGCGGCCTCGACCGCGCCGAGGTGGTCGTACCAGTTGGGGCGTCGCTCGAGCTGAGCGAGGTTGAAAGCGGGGTCAGTCATTGTCTTTTGTTAGGAGGAGTGCAAGGGTGTCAATCTGCTCGTAAATGGGGGAGTAATCGAGTCTGTTGTATATCTCGGGCGTGATGCGAGCGATGACCTCATCAGGTAGATCAGTGTTGTCACCTAGGTAGTGGAGAATGTCTTCGTCAGTCATGGTGATAAGGAACGGATCTAAGTGAGTTGAGCAGAGCTGCCATCTCCGACTGGTAAGGAATGCCTCCTTCAATCGGACTAGGCTCTTTGTTGCGTAGGTAATAATCGAGGGCAGTAATCAATAAAAACCTGTCGAATCTGTGTAACTTGGTCATTCGCCTAGCTCCAGAAGGTGGGCTTCGAGGTAGGTCATGAGATCAGCAATCCGCTGACGCTGTACGTCGCGCTGGTGACACGCCTTGCGCCAGGCGTCAGGGCCTTGCACGTAGTAGTCGCGAGCGTTATGTTCGATGCGACTAAAAGCGTCGCGAAACTCAATCAGCTTGCGGTAGGCGTTCTGATAGCCCTCGGTGAGCATCTTGCGAGAGGTGCCGTTCAGGTGAACGGTGGGAAGGGTGAGATCAGTGGACATAACTCAGTGGCTGATGTGGACAGTTGCGATCCCGTCGAGCGGGACGCCGAGGCGATAGGCAGCGCCTGCGCTGAGGTCGATTGAGTTGCAATCGCAGCGGTCGGTGACGGGCACCGTGATGGACCGCCCGCGGTGAGTCACCCGCACTCGGGTGCCGCAGGGCAACCAGGGGTGAGCGGCGCTCACACCCCAATGGCGATAGGTCTGGCCGCAATACGTTGTGCGACCTTCGTACCACGAGTGGTATGTGGTTGCGGTGACGTAGCGCGCTTGTGCAGGGGCGCAGAGCGCAAGCGCGGCGAACAGGGCGAGGCGCTTCATCAGACCACCACGTCGCTGTAGTAACGGGAGCCGGGACCGAAGTCCTCGATCAGGTGAGGGAAAGCGCCCTCGATGCGGCGCTTGTTTGGACCGTCGGCCTTGAACCACGCCTGTGCCAGGGCGGCGCAGAAGCCACCGCCGTGGCGTTGCATGGCGGCAAAAGTGCGGAAGGTCTCGGTGTAGGTAAGTGTGGAATTCATTTTGCTTGAATGAATGAATGACAGGCGGATGGTCAGTGCCACAGAACGGGTTGGGGATCGCCAAGGGCGGTGAAGATGCGGCGCTCGGTCTGGCGCAGGTAGGCCCAGAGCTCTTCGCCCTCGGGGAGCACATCGGCTCCCTCATGGGTGTTGAGCTCCGCCAGTTCAGCGGGCCAGTCGATCCTGTTAAGAGCATCGGCGCAGAGGTAGCGCAGATGCTGCTTTTGGGCGTTTGTCAGTGTCATTTGGCTTGAATGAATGAAAGGCGGATGATGAGTTCCTCAACACAGTCGGCCTGAGATTTGTATTCCCAGGTGACTGGTGAGATGACGTAGTCATTGATGAAGTGTTCCTCCCACCATGCATTGATGGCGGAACGGATTTGATCTTTGTTCATTTCGCTTCCGCGATAGAGACGTAGAACGACGGCTCATTGCTGGCGATTCCTCGCGATTGCTCCCACTTTTGTGTTATCTGGAGAGCTTCCATCTCACGCTGGGTTTCGATGGAGTAGATCCAGCGGTTGCGCTGTTTGAGCACGCACTTCACCTCGCCTAGAGCGACGTTGGTGAGCGCCTTGGCCTGCATGTGGTGCAGGAGCCATGTGCGTTCTGCGTCGTAGAGCGCAGTCAGCTCCTGGATTTGCAGCTGCAGTTGCCGTGCTCGGGCTAGGTGTTGGCCCACTTCACCCGTCGGCGCATAGGAGCGGGCACGTTTGGCGGGTTTGGCTGGCGCTTTGACAAAAGAAATGGTCATAGTCATTCACAACTGAAATGATGAGTGAGAAAAACCGATTCGTTAATCGGTCACGATCAGCTGACGAAAGGTGAACGGTTCGCCGCGTTTGGCGTACTCGCTCAGGAGCATGTCCACAGCGGTGGGATCCTCCACCCAGTGCTCGTGCTCCCAGTCGTCTGACAGGAAGTGCCAGACGGGATGAAGCTCGGGGCCGGGCTCGGGATCAGGCGGCGAGAGAGGCCGGGGGTCAGGGCAGTAGGTCATGGGCCGGGATACACCGTGGGCGTGGGCGGAAGTGTGTTCGTGGGGTGGCGCATGCCGTGGTCGATCGCCATGGCGGCGATGGCCAGGCCGAGCAGAACACCGGCAACGTGCTCGGCTGTCACCCAGGGAGCGGGGCGCCGGCGACGACGGTCTGAGCGTAGAGGCGTCATGGGAAAAGGTCAACCAAATCAGGAACAGGATGCCGCAGCACGCGCGGAACGCACGCCGTGTGCGGGAAACGTGATCACGAAGTCGCGGTCACCACGGGCGCAAAGCGGAGTGCCACCGCCGCAGGTGACGCATTGCGTCGGGGAACCATCGAACGTGGCCGGGCACTGGCGGAACTGCACGCCGCGATAGGTGAAGTGGGCCGGTGCGTCCTCGGGGACCACGCACACCACCGGATAGCCACGTTTGGCGTAGCGGGCAGCTTCCGCCCGCACCTCGGTGGACAGGTTCACCACGAAGCCACGGCGCAAGGCGCTGCGGATTGCAGCGAGATTTGCCGTGGTGCGCAGGTGGTGGGTATAGGTCCACGCGGCGCTCAGATGGCGCGTGGCATCGGCGAGCTTGCGCAGCAGATCGGCGCGGATGCGGCCGGCCTCGTGCCATAGGTCGCCCGCGACGTTGTGGCGAAACAGATTGCCAACCCGGATACGGCCTACGGCCGCGATGAACTCGAGTTCAGACAGGCCACGGGTGCCGGCCGTTACGGCATCCCAATGAAGCCGGGTGAAATAACCAGCCTCGGCATAACAGCCATCATCGCCAGCAAGTGGGCACGTTGGCGGGCAAGACGGGCGGGCCGTGGTGGACACGGCAATGGGTCCGGTCTTGTCATTAGAAGACCGGACGGTAAGGGCGGTGTTCATGCTTAACTCACAGCGAGAGGATGAAGGCGGCAAAGCCGCAGGCGCGATGCGCCCAGAGAGCCAACCCGTAGAAGGGAATGGCTCTGGGGGCGAGTCAGTAGCAGTCGCGGTCGTACTGATTCATGGCGTCAATGCCGCGCTTCCAGATAGCCAAAGCGCGGCCGTTCATTGCCATGTAAGTTTCATGCTCGCGCCAACGGCGGCTGTGGAAGGGTTCCCACCCGTGGTTGGCGGCGCAGGCTTCCTCCCATAGCAGGTCCATGCGACGTTCTGCGCAGATGGCGATGTTGGAGAAGTCGGTGCTCAGCATGGTTTGACCTCGTCGATGGTGGCATCCGCAGGTATTTCAATACCCCGGACGTGATCAGAAAAGTGGTTCAGCGCATCGTCTAGATCGACGCACTCGGTGATTTCGGTCCAGCCAAAGCGGCCAGACGGTGTGCTCCAAGAGATTCGGAAGGTCATTGTTCGGATTCAAGACGGGTTTGGAGTACTGAAACGATGTCCAGCACGTTGGACAGATGTGGTGCGGCTGCGCGGTAGTCCGCGTCTCCGGTGATGAGCTGCTCGGCTTCAAACAGCAGACGCCAGACCTCGAGGACCTTGGCGTAGCGGGCGTCGCTTGTAGTTGGTCGTTGCATAGGAATCAGAAAGCGTTGAAAGCGTCCTCGGGCCACACCTCCTCGATGTGGAAGGTGGCGTCTGGGTGGCGGCGGGTGAGGCCGGCAAGTTCCAGCACGACATCGGCGCGGCTGTAGCCCCAGATGCCTGTGGGGTTGGTGCGTGTGCCGAGGTCGTCGGTGATGGTGGCGTAGATCTCGTAGGTCATCAGCGCATCAGGTAAAGGATCTCATCACCGTTCTCGGCTACATCGTTTGCCCAAATCCACAGCAAGCGCCGTAGATTCTGCTGGTGATCACATAGTTGGGCGCGATCCCACGCGCCGTAGCCGGATAGGTGCTCGCGTATCAGCCACGCAGGGCCGTCAAATGACAGGCGATTAACCCAGTGCTCTACCGCTTCATCGGACGGACCGGGCCGGGCGATATCAGAAACGCACTCGGTAGGGAGAGTACGGATGGCCATGCGGCCATCAAACCAATCGTTCTTGAACATGGATAGAACAGTTTGTGAATGGGTTAAAGAGCACGGCGGCGAGCACGTTCCTGCGAATAGGTACACATCTGGTCGATGTAATACCCTTCCCGGATCGGATTCCAGCCGCGCATAGCGTCGGCAGCTTTTTTGCAATCTAGGATGATGTAATTCAGGCTGACCGCATCACACGATGCAGCATGATCGCGCCATTTGGCGAAGTCTTCAGCAGTTGCATGGTTGGCAATCATTACACTTCCTCCCAAGAATAGGTTTCAGGAAACTCAAACAGATCGCCATCTTGCGACAAATAATGGTTCACACCATCGACATTGTGACAATAGGTGTTGAGAATTGATTCCCAAGCTTCCCAATAACATTCACATTCCGGCCCCATGGCCAGATCTTCTACATCACTGGCATTAACGCCAGCAGATGCCACAGCTTGCAAGCCGTAGCGTTCGGCCCACACTTGTGGCACATAAATGCCGTGGTGACCGTCAATAATGCACACGGGTTCAGTCAAAGCAGTCATAGCTGATAACTCACAGCGAGAGAACATGCCACATAGTTGTGGCAATAACTGGGCAGGGGATTGCACCCTGCCTCCCGCTTAGACGGATCAGTTAGACCTGAAATTAATCAGGGCTTCCTGGATAGCACGCTCTACCCAAGCTTTAGGCACTGGGTAAAGTTGCCATTGCTTCCAGGTTTTAAACACAACCTGACGCTCGGCAACAGGAAGATGTTTGTAGCTCATGGATATCTCCATGTGTGCAGTGCCCATCTCTGCTGGGGGCAATAACTGGGCAGGGGATTGCACCCTGCCTCCCGCTTTTACGGATCGGCTCAGATGGACACTTGGTGCCAATCCTCCTCTACTTCCTCTAGTGGCACTTCTGCCACATACGTGACAGCTTCCGCTGGAGAATGCTGGAAGTCCCAGCCGTGAATCAGCTGGGCGCGATCACGCTCAACCGCTTCACGGCTGTATCCCCACACCATTTCGGTGTGGTAGCTATAAGCAAAAACAGTGAGGGTCATTGAACTAAAGCTAAAGACAAAAGGTGCAAAGCACCTCAGCCAAGCAACCCCCGGACGCAATACGTCAGGGGGAATGCCTGGGGGAGATGGATTGTGCGTGCTGAGCAGAGCCGAATGCTCGGTGCCACCGTGGGCACGCCGGCCACGGTTGTGGGGTGTCACCCCACTCCAGTTCGCATTATTAGTGCGGTGTCTGGACTTATTCCCATAGGTACAACAAAACAGTCGCGCCCCGGTTCGCCAGGGTTGCGCTGTCAGCTTCACTGCCTGCCCACCAGGTAGCCACTAGCTTCGAAGGACTGAGAGTCCGCGCCTGCTAGCACTTACCTAGACCCGATGGCTCGGGCTTGGCTCGGCATCATGCCGCTGCACCTATTCCCCCATACCATCCGGGTCGGTTAGGGCCACAGCGCTCCCGCGCCATACGTGGCTTGTCCCTCCGGCGAGGCCAGGATTCAGACGATACGTAGGTGCAACCGAAGGCAATCGCCGCCCGTGGTGTACACCCCGGCCAGGCCAGAGCAGGAAGCTGCTTCCATGGCGAGGCTCATTGTCCGATACGTCTTCCCTCCAAGCTGGGCAGGCTCACCCGATAACGGGCTCGACACTGCGCTCGGCACGGTTGTTGTAAGTAGCTGACACGGTGGCTGTCACCCACCGATCCATGGCGTAAGCCTTGCACAGCTGCCGCCGATTGTCAACCCCTGCCGATTGGCTTAGGTTGGCGCAACGGGTCCGGCGGGAGCAGAGCCCCTTAGGGGTTGCTCGCAAGGCCGGATCCGTTCCGATGCACCAAGCATTGCACCGATGCCTGCAGCCGTCAAGCACTGCTAGCGAGTCTCTTGGATCTCGGTCTGAGACGACTGCGCAGCCTCTATAGAGATAGAGTCGCACTGAGTCTTATGCGACACAGAGCGGGATGGTATGTAGTACTAACGAAGCCATATTAACTACTACTAAATAAATGTATATGTATGCCTTGCTTATTACTGCTCGCTCGCCCTAGTCAAAAGTCCGTTGATAATGTCAGCTGGCCGGCACTGGCGAGCAACGCACTCAGTGTCGAGCCATCTACGGTTGTTGGGTGTCAATGTAATCGATATTTTCAAACGCTCGTTTTCTTTGCGTAGTTGCTCGTTACTCTTGGACTGAGCGATACGGGCCGAGGTAGAGCGCCAGCGATCCAGCGTCCCCGGTGCCAAGTCGCCGCGCTCGGTGGCTTTCTGGAGGCGCTGCAGGATGCTCTGGCGCGACACCCCGAAGATCTCGCCGACGTCAGCCCATTTCACGAAGCCGTGCGCTTCGTAAAGCCTTTCGCACGTCTGCGTGATGTCTTCGAGGGGTGTGTATTTGGGCGAGCCCATTTCAGGGTCCTAAGAGTGCAGACCCAATGGTTGCACAGCGCCTACAAAACGTCAATCCCTCTCCGCTTCCGGCCCGTGGTACAGCCACTCCAGCTGTTGGCGCAGGTCGGCCTCGTGGCGTTCGTCGTCCACGTCGTCGTAGTCGTCCTCGGGGTCTGCCGGGAGCTCCACCACGATCCGGTTGATCCGGGGGCTCTTCGCTAAGCGCTCCAGCAGCCACTGCTCCCACCAGCGGAGGCCCAGATCAAGGCGGTCGCTCATCAGTCGTCCTCGGTTACTCCAGATTGGGGCGCCCGCGCTCAAGCGGTATGGCCCTGGCGCGCAAGGTGCAGGCGCAGCTTGTTCAGCGCGGCGTAGTGGATCTGGCCGACACGCGAACGGGTCAGTCCCAGCTCCTCGGCCAGGGCGCGGAACGTCGTGTTCTCGTGGAAGACGGCATGCAGAATTTGGGCCTCAGTCTGGTTCAGGCACTCCGCCATGGCCAGCCGAAGGGCCTCGTAGTTGGCCTCCCGCTCCGCGCTTTCGTAGGCCTCGGGGGTCGAGTGGTCCGCGATGAACTCCACCAGGGCGTTCTCGGATTCGCGGCTCGGTGCATCGAGGGAGCAGCAGAGCGTGGTGGCGTGCTGGTCGAACACCTGCCGCATCCGCTCTTCCGTGACGCCGAGCTGCTCGGCCAGTTCGGCCTGCGTGGGTGGGCGGCCGTGCTGCGCTGTGTACTCGCTGGTGGCGCGTTGCGCCTTGTACAGGAGCTCGTACGTGTTGATCGGCAGGCGGATCGTCCGCGAGTAGGTGTTGATCGCCCTCGTGATCGCCTGGCGGATCCACCAATAGGTATATGTGCTGACGGCGTAGCCGCGGGTGGGATCGAAGAGCTCCAGGCCGCGGATCAGGCCGAGGGAGCCCTCCTGGATCAGGTCTGCCAGGTCGAGGCCACGACCTTGGTAGCGCTTGGCGATTGAGACGACCAGGCGGATGTTGGTCTCGATCATCACCTGCATCGAGCGCTCACCAGCGCGGCGCACCCTTGGAGGGGCAGCATCGCGACCGCCTCCGTGGTGCAGCCAGGTTTGGATCTGGCGGCAGTGGTGCAACTGCAGCTCCTTGGTGAGGACCTGGTGTCGACCGACCTCGGTTAGATAGTCGTGGATCTCAGAGTTGGACATGCGGTCGTTGGCAACCGGATTCGGGCGGGCGAAGGTACGAAATGAAGGCGCTCATGACTCATGGCGATGGGATGGGATGTCCTGCTGCGCGGGGAGCGCGTAGCCCGGGGGCGTCTGAACCTGAGCGACGGGCGGCGGGTCCGGGGGGTCATGCACCTCAACGGGCAAGGGGGCTGCGAGGAGCAGGGCGTCCGGGTCACTTGTGAGGTGATCGGCGAGGACCCACTGAGCTCTGAGCAGGTCTTCGAAACAACGCTCCAAGAGCGGGGCGCTGCCGGCGTAGGCGAGGGCGCTGGACGGCGAGTTGCGTAGCTCCCATTTGTAGTAGCCGTCCTCGGTGGAGCGGATGGTGATGTGGAGGGGGGAGGCGAAGGTCATTAATCCGCAATTACGTGTAAAGCACTTGAAGCACGTGTGATACCGACGTAAGCAAGTTGATTTTGTTGACGGGTTGGTTTGTTGCTCCAGCCGTCAATTTCCCTGTGAAGGAAGACATTGCGAAATGTACTCCCCTGACTCTTGTGAATGGTCAGCGCAGATGACGGTTGCAAGCGCCCGACGCTGTCCTTGCGAGTGAAGAAGAGTCTCCAAAGCATTCGGCGTCTCTCAGCAGACGCTTCTTTCGCTTTGTCTCGGATGGCTTTCATTGTTGCCTTCCATCTACTCAGTGAATCTTGTGCTATTACTCGGAAGGTGACGCGAGACGAAGTGTCGCCTGGTATGCATGCGGTAATACGCCATGTGTTCCACGGTTCTGGCTGTTCTGCCTTTTCTGGCTTTTTAATGTTCTCGTCCTTAAGGATCTCCAGCCAGTCTAGATCTGTATTGAATATGTGTGGTTCGGGTAAGGCGCTCTCGATGACAACATCTGTTGTGCTGTAGAGCAAAGGGCTTCCCCCGTCTGGACTAGGTATGGCGTCGGAAGTTAAGCAACTCATCCCTGCTACGAACTCGGGGGCATCAATCCCGTAGCGCCACTCATGGATCCGCCTATTTAGAGCTTCTACAGTTCTATTGGTCCATGCGAGTACGCGACAATAGTCAGGGTCGTATAGCGAATCGCTAGACTTGAATGTATTAGACAGCGCTAGAAGCCACTCTTCTTGGCTTCCGTACGCAATTACTTTTGTATCTCCCCCTTCTGTCGAGAAAAACGGAGCCCGGCCCATGTCTAGCTCTCTGGTCTTTGTTGCCAGATTTAGAATGGCTCCGTCGTGTCTAAGCACCGACGTAAGTCGGTATCCTGTGGTGTAGGAGGTGAATGCGCGGCATACTGAGTCTTCACCTACTGGTAGCAGCTGGCGATCGTCGCCCACAAAGACAACAGGGCGCTCGCCCAACTCCTTGAGTAGTAAGTCATAAAGCTCACTATTTAACATTGAGCACTCATCTACGATGACAACGTCTATTTCCGGGTTTGGCACATAGCTGTGTATCCCTTCGTCCCATACCTCTGTTATGGTTAACATGTTTTTCCCGTAGGGGTCCGGCTCGAAGGTTTCTTTTCCTGTATCAAAATCTCGCTTTTGCCTTAAGCCTAGAAGTCTGTGAATAGTTGTGGCCTCAAAGTCTCTGGCGCCGTAGCTTCTTAACGCTTTCTCTACTTGTGCTCTAGCCTTGTGTGTCGGCGTCGCGACAACCACGCGATAGCCTACGCTACTTAACCGACTAACCAGTGCGGCTGTTGTTACTGTCTTGCCAGTTCCTGCATAGCCACACAGTAAAACTCTGGAGCTTTCTCCATATATGTCAAGCAAGATAGATTCGACAACTTCTTCTTGATCCGCTGTCAAAGTCAGGGCCTTTGTATCGCATACTGTGTCGGTCATTGGTTCAAGGTGCAAGGCGGGCTTTATGCAGGCGCGAAGCGCCGTACCAGGCGGCGATCTCAGGGGTCCACGCTTCGAGGTGGGGCCACATCAGATCGCAGAGCTGTTGGATCTCGAGTTGGGCGTCGCGCTTTGCGCGGAGATCAAGGAAATGCAGCAGCGCACGTAGTGAGAAGGTCACTACAAAGTGCTGTCTGAAATCGAAGGGAATCATGCCTCGGGCGTGTTCTTCGGCGCGGCCACTCTCGATTGCAAGCTTGTAACGCACAGCAGAGTCGATGCAGATGATGCGATCGATCTTGCGTTGGTCCTCGGTGTACTCGTAGGACTTGCCTTGCCGATCTCGGTAGGTGCCGACGGGGCGGAGGTAGAAGACCTCCTCGATGTCCCGCGTGCCGTTTACGGCGTCGATGATGCGCTGTCCCGTGTACCGACCGGATTGACAGTCGAATGAGACGCCGACCCGGTGGGTGCGGGCCTGCTGCATCACGGAGTGAGGGAACCAACCGACGTTGAAGGTGATCGCTGGGTGCTCGAGTGGACCGTAGTGGCCACGGTCACCTTTAAGCAGGTGGCGGACAACAATCTCGCCGGCCTCGGTTTCGCCAAGGGCCTTTTCGTCGAAGACGAAGTCCTCGCTGTAGTCCTGGTGCATGGCACACCAGATGGTGAGCTGCGGGTTGAGTGTTGCGTTCAGCAACTCGACGCGGAATAGAGGGTCCATCAGCCCTTGCGATAGGTGATTGGTTTCGACGAGCAGTGGATCTGCGGCACCCGCCAGGTGCGACCGTCGCGGTCGTATAGGTGCAGATGGGGGAAGCTCATCCACAGCTCGCCGCCCAGCACTGTGAAACGCTCATCAAGCGGATGGCCCTTCACGTAGACGGCTGAGCCGATGCGGAAGCGCCAGGGATACACCTGGTTCGTTTCGGCCGGCGTCGCCGCCAACGTCATCGGGACAGAAGGAATGATCGGCATGGCTCAGGCAGCAACGGGAGCAAGGCGTGACTGCACCTGCTGGTACAGGTCGATCAACGTGCCGTCATTCACCAGGCGGCGATCGAAGAGTGGGTAGTCGTCCAGGCCGCCCTCGGAGGCATGCGCAGGTCCGCGCTCGGTGCCGGGGCGTTCGATCCGCCAGAGCTCTCCACCCAGGCGGCGCACCAGGGCCGCTTCGTTCGGGAAACGCACGTCATCCACCACGACAGGGATGCCGGCGTCGAGCTTCTGGCGGGTGGCGCGCTCCCAGCACATCAGCCACACCTCGGGGTGAACGGACTGGCGGCCGTACTCCGTCCCCAGTGTCTGCATTATGTGCCTTGCACTTGTGTTTATACCGGAAATCTTCTCTGACTTGTCTTTGTACAGTAGTCGTTCTGTTTCGGCTTCGTCTATCCCAAGAGCACTTAGTAGCACTGCTGCCATCAGCTTTATGGGTGTAGCAAATGCAACAGTGTGAAAACCATACGCGGACTGTAGATAAGACGCCACAGTGGATTTACCACTTTGAGGGGCAGGCGAGTACAAACCAATTAGTCGGGCAGTCATGAGTAGTCTCCTGTGTGAAATACCGAGAATTCCTTTGGGGGTAGTGGTCTGTGTTTGGTCATGTCCGAGAGCGGTTTTCGACGATGGAGGGATCAAGGATTCCGAGCAGTGCCAGGAGCATCGAGGCGCCGGCGCGGCGGTAGATCTCCGGGGGGCTGCCGCCGTTCTTTGGGTCGCCGAGGATTGACCACAGCAAGGCGGTGAACTGGGCGATCACCAGCTCGGCGTTCTCCTCCTGGGCGAAGAGCGCCACCAAGGAGCGCAGCGCGTGAGAGGCGAGGAGCAAGGGCTCGAGACCGAGCTCGGAAAGCTCCTTGGTGATCTGCTGCAGCTGCTCGCTCTTGCCGTCGAGATCAGGACCCAGGAGCTCGGTGAAGGTGAGTCCGCGCTCGGAGGCGATCTGACCTGCCATGGAGCCGGCCAGTGCTGTGGCGAGGTATTCCTCGATGCGGTTGGAGGTCGTCATCATTTGCGTGCGTGGGTGAAGCGCTTCAGTCGTGCAAGAAAATGTTTGTAATACTGACTTAGATCGTCTTCGTCCAGTTCTTCGATCTGGGGCTTGTCGTCAGGGATAGCGACGACGACCATGGCGCGATTGATCGCCAGACCCATGTGGCCATAGACGTAATTCGCCGCTGTGACGTACGCTGCGCACTGCAGGGAGTAGTCGTACATCTTGTCTGGCTTGCGGGGAGAATCCGCCGTCTTCCAGTCAAGTAACGTCGGCTGCAGGTCGTCAGTGTCCAGGTACGCAATACAGTCCAGCGTTCCGGCAAAACCGTCGGGATGCCAGATCGCGCCTTCCATCAGGAGAGGCTTTTCGATGCGATTGAGGAACGATCTCGTGCTCTTCCAGTAGGGCGTGAGCAGGAAGTTGAACCGTGGCTCCTTCCCGTCTGTCAGGAAGTTCTCGATGTTCAGGTGATGCTCCGTACCGCGGAAGCACGCGATCTTGAGGATTTCATCGGCGCGCTCGATGCCGATCGACTCGCGCCACAGCTCGAGGCCGCTGTTGTCGCGGGAGCCAGAGAGGACCGTGGTGACGGAGGGCATCCGACCACAGGGTGTTTCGTACGCACGTTCGCCGCCCTCGTGGGAGCGCACCGGTTCGTATTGAGGAAGAAGGCTGATGCGCTGGGGAAGGGCAGGCATGGTCAGCTCGCAAAGGAAAGGGCGGGTTGGCGCCCGCCCGATTTAGGAACCCGTTACTCAGGCTGTTGGGTCAGCCCAGGGATCCTTGTTCTCAAACAGGGCATAGAGGTTGCAGTCGACCTTCTCGTACTGCCGGGAGATCTCGGGGCGAACCGGTTTCGGGGGAGCCGCGAGCAGGTTGTAGCTGACCTTGCCACCCTTGTCATCGCGGGTGATCTTCAGGTCGTACTGGGAGAAGTCGCCGTAATCCTCATCGGCCATGTACTTGGCCAGTTGCTTCAGCACAGAGATCTGGGTCAGCTCGAGGATCTTGAACTCTTCGTCCTCGTAGTCCCAGACGATGCCGGCGAAGAAACGCTTCGGCGCAAGCGAACCGTTCAGATCAGGCTTGATGTTCTCAGGCATCACTTCGGGCTTCATCTCCCAGCGCACCGGCTTGTTATCGGTGTTCCAGGCAGACCAGCCGCTGATGCCGGCGCCCATATAGCGGACGCGCTTCTCACCTTCAATCTTGCTCAGATTGATGTAGCGGCCGGAACCGGATGATTCGGCAAGGATTTCTTCGAAAAAGGAGTTAGCGATAGCAGGCATGACGGCGAAAGTTCAGGAAACGGGGGACGTGCCCCTGGCTTGGAGGTGGCTCCGCACGATCTGCTCGCAGATCTGTGACGGCGAACTCTCTTCGGCCTGGGCGAGGTTGACCAGATAGCGGTAGGCGGTGTCTGTGAGGTACAGATGCCGCTTGCGCTTCAGCTCGCCGTAGAGGCGGTGCTTGGTGCCCAACCGCTTTGGTCAACTGAAATCACACTAACCAGCGACGAGGGGGTCGTCAACCCATCAGGGCAGGTTGAATCGATCTAAATGAGACTCACCCCGAGACGAGGGGGGGGGGCCTTCACGCTACGCATTTTACTTTTTAATGGTGCTAACGGGCTACGCCTTTCTTTTTAGTGCGAATGGTTGTCCTGATCCGACTGGGGCGGTACGGTGACCAGTACCCGAGAGCGCAGGGCACAAAAAGAGCCCACCCCAGTCAGGGAGCGGGCTCTCGGGTCGTGTCTCATACGTCTTGAAGTTACATGACGACCGACAAGAGCGCAAGCGGCGATCCCTTCAGGGGGAAACCCGCCGTTGATCTACTGCGTGAAAACGTCTTTCCTGCTGCCTGGAGCTATGTCCCCGTTGCTGGAAAAGCGACCTATGTCGAACAGTGGGCAACGCAGCCACTCACTAAAGAGCAGTGCCTTGAGGCCTATAAAAGCAAACCGGCTTACAACGGTATCGGTGTGGTCACCGGCCTCGCAAGCGATGGCCTGATCGCCCTCGACATCGACGGGCCTCACGCCGACGAGCGCTACAAGGCCATAGCCGGCGATGAGTACGAGCCCTACGGCCAGGAGCGCACCATGGCCTGGACGTCCGGCAAGCCCGGGCGACGGCAGATCGTCTATCGCCTTCGCTCCGGGGTCGCTGATGAGCTCAAGAACCTTAAGACCCTGATCCTGCAGTACGACGGCGACTGGACCCTGGGTCAAGGCGACAAGAACCGCGCCCCGGGCGAATCCGATCAGATCCCCGAAGGACAGGAGTACGAAGAGGTCGTTCTCCGCTTCAACAACTGCCAGAGCGTCCTGCCGGGCTCGGCTCACCCCGAGGGGATGCGCTACCGCTTCCTCTCCTACAACGGTGGGATGCCTGCAACGGCACCGGGTTGGGTGCTGGATGCGGTGCGCCCCTACCGCAAGCCGGTGGCCTTCCTCACCGGTGAGATGGCTGAGGCCCTCAAGGACTTCGGCGACACGATCATCCCGCCCAAGCAGATCCGCGGCTGGTTCTTCAAAGAGGAGATCCAGTCCAAGCTCATGCCTCGGCTGACCGAGCTCGTCTTCAACCACCCGGTCTTCGACGAGTACGGCTGGAAGCAGAGCGGCGGGCAGAACCCCCAGATGAAGTGCGGCTGCCCCTGGCATGGCGGTAAGTCAGGCACCACCTTCCAGTTCTCGCTCAACTCCGGCTGCTGGGACTGCAAGGCCTGTGGCGTCCACGGTGACGTCCTGGACTTCGTCCACAAGATCCGCAGCAATAACAAGTACGCTCCCAAGCCCGCAGGCGCCGACCTCGAGAGCTACGTGGTCGAGATCACGACCGCCCTCGGGTACAACTACCCGGAAGACGCCAGAGCCCAGGTCGTCAAGGAGATTCCGCGCATCGTCCTGAGCGAGCGGGAGTTCCATGAGGCACTGATCAAGATCCACGACGAGGAGCTCAACCCGGCGATCCGCATCGGGCGCATGGCCGGCCTCGCGGCTGAAACAGGTCGTCGCCTCACCGGGGTCCAGTGCCTCGCTGCGATGGATGAGTACCGCTACTACGAGGAGGCCCGCAAGCAGAACGAGCAGTCGGCCTGGTGGGAGAACGTCGAAAAGATGGACTTCCTGGTGCCCAACCTGCTGATGAAGCCCACGCAGGTCATGCTCCACGCTGCGGGCGGTCTTGGGAAGACCTCGGCGTGCATGGGACTCGCCAAAGCCGTGGGCCGCGGGGAGTCGATGCGCATCCGCGGGATCGATCTACCCATCAAGCAGGGTCCCGTCCTCTGGATTCAGAACGACCAGAACCCCGCCAAGCTCCTGCGTGACTGCGAAGACAACGGCATCCACCCGGCCTCGGACAAGTGGTTCATCGTCAAGCGCGGCTTCCAGATCAACCACACCAACGAGTTCGCCCAGTGGATCAAGGACTACGAGCCGGCGCTGGTGATCGTCGATTCGATCGGCTCCTGCTCCACAAAGATGCAGGTGGAGGAGAAGGACAAGGCGTTCGCGTCGCCCTTCTACTACTACGCCGAGAAGAACGGGAACCCGGGTGACGGGGGCTTCCCGGCCACCACGATCATCTGGATCCACCACGACAACGCCCACGGCGATGCCCGGGGTACGCGCTACCTCATCGCGGCAGTCGATGAGCAGTGGCACCTGCGATCGACCACCGAGGACGAGCGCGAGGCGATCCGTGAGCGGGGCACCAACCCCTCCAACTGCCGCATGATCGCGATCAAGAAGTCTCGCCTCGGGCGCCAGGGCGACTTGCTGGTGGTGGAGCGCGATGAGAACTTCGCGTACTCGGTGGCGGACTACACCCCGACCGAGCGACGGGAGGACAACGGCCAGGGACCAGCGGAGCCCCACACGATGGCGCTGCGCATCGTCAAGGACCGCGTCAGGGAGGCCGCGGAGGAGGGTTCCACCCTCAAGGACCGGATGACGGCCAAGGAGGTCTGGGAGCGGCTCGTGGAGGAGATGAACGGGCAGGTCCGTAAGCCGCCCTCGAGCAAGACCGTGAAGCGTTGGTTGGACCGGTGGGTGGAGGACGGCGTGCTGGTGATGGGCAAGCCGCTCTCGGTGGAAGGACAGCGCAAACCAGTGCCCTCCTATACCCTTCCCCCCTCACGCGCGCGTGCGTTGCGTAACCATAATCGTCTTTTCTCCGTTCATCCCCGAGATCGACTGCAGGAGAACGGATCTTTGAAAGGACACGATCAGGCGGAGGGGGCCGATGTCTTTTCATCCGAGAGCGGTGCTGACGCGGCGCAACCGGTTGAGATCATGAACGGACATCGCCCGCAATCAGACAATTTGTCCGTTCAAGAGATCCCAGTCACCGAGGGCGATCTCGAGGAAGAGCGGACAAAGGACAAAAAAAAGCACACTAAAGAGGAGCCCCATGGCCAACACACGCCTGTTTCAGCAACGGCGCCGGCGCAAACCGACCTCGTTGAAGACCCGGGAGAAGGTCGCCTTGTGGGAGGAGAGGTTCCGCCGAGCCCAATCCCCGGAGTCCCGGTACGGGGCGATGAGGCAGATCCAGCGCTGGACCTTGGATCACCCTCTGATCCAGATGTGGGAGGAGCGGGATCCCCGGTTCAACGACATGACGTGGAACTTTCCAGGATGAGACCCGCCTGGGATATGCGGGAGTACCAGGGTCCCGAGGCCGACTACGGCGATGCCTTTGATGATTGAGTCAGCGCTTCTGCCTGCTGCAGCAACAGGTTGCAGATCAAGGCGCGCGCTTCGAAATGACCTCGGACCAGCGAGCGGGTCAACCGCTTGAGCTCTCCGAGGTCGGTGCAGGCATCGATCTGGCGCATCGCTGACTCCTGGGCGAAGCGCACTGAGATGGGATCCATCTGTTCACAGCCGTTACTTCACAATGCCGTCTGCAGCATCTGAAGGTCTTAGAGCCGTTCTTTCAAATCCAGATTTCACCGTTATTCGCGGTCCCCATCAGGCTTATCGCCTGCAGGAGTGTGTTGCGGAGATTGACGCAGCTGCTCGCATGATCGGGGTCGATACCGAGACCACCGGTCTTGATCCGCATGAGAACCAGGTGCGACTCGTGCAGATCGCTTCAAGGGACAGAGCACTCTTGGTCGACCTCGATGGTTGGCGCACGGAGGTGCAACGCCAGGTGGATTGGAGTCAGCCGGGCCTTTACGAGCTCGGAGTGCTCCTTCGCGGCGCCAAGCCGAAGGTGCTGCAGAATGCCCCGTTCGATCTGAACTTCCTGCGGGGGGAGGGCATCGTCCTCGGGGGCGCGATCTTCGACACGATGGTCGCCGCCAAGATCATCAACAACGGCACTGGGGCCAAGAACGACCTCGGGTCGATCGTTGATCGCCTCTTTCGACAAAAGCTGCCCAAGGAGCTTCAGAAGGCGAAGTGGGACGGTGAGCTCAGCGAAGAGATGCTCGAGTACGCCGCACGCGACGCGCTCTGTCTGGTTTGGCTGGCGCAGGTCCTGCAGCGCTCCTTGAAGGAGAGCCGGGTCCTGGAGACGAAGTTCCTCTGGGAGGTATTTCAGCTGGAGATGGAAGTGCTTCGGCCCATCGCGCTGATGCAGTGGTACGGCTTCGCCTTTGATCTGCGTGCAGCGCGCGATCTCCATGAGCAGCTCAACGAGGAGGCGGAAGCGCTCAAGCTGATCCTGCTCGAGAACCTTGATCAGGAGATCAGGCGACGGCACCCGAACAATCCGCAGATATGGCTGCCGCGTGATGGCGAGGACGGGCCGTTCAACACCCGGGAGAAGGACGTCGGCTCGATTCGCCTGGGCACCAAGAAGCTCAAGGGCTTCAACCCGCGCTCGACTGATCAGATGACCGAGCGCCTTACGCAGGCCGGCATTCGCCTGAGGCCCAATGAGAAGGGCAAGCTCAGCTTGGATCAGAACCTGCTGGCATTTCTGCGTAATGACTATGAGTTGATCGACAAGTATCTCAACTGGAAAGAGGCGGTTACTAAGGTTTCAAACATTGAGAAGCTGATTGAAAGCAAAGGCTCTGATCAGCGTGTGCACGCCAATTACCGGCAGATGGGGACCGACACCGGTCGTTTGAGCTGCAGTAGCCCGAACCTTCAGCAGGTCAATCGCGGTGCTGACTTTCGTAGCAAGTTCGTAGCAGCGCCTGGGATGGTGCTCGTCGTGGCGGACTTCTCGCAGGTGGAGCTGCGCGTGGCGGCTGAGCTCTCGGGTGAGCAACGGATGATCGATGCCTACCTGGCGGGGCGCGACCTACACACCGAGACCGCGGCCAGGCTCAAGGGTGTCGAGCTCGAGGAGGTCACCAAGGCTGACCGGACATCCGCCAAAATCGCCAATTTCGGATTGCTGTACGGAGCTGGGCCTGTCACGCTGCAGAAACAAGCCGTTTCTCAGTACGGCGTCGATATGTCGCTGGAAGAAGCAAGAGAGATCGTCGAAGGCTTCCGAGAGGCCTATCCGCAGCTTTACAAGTGGCAGCAGGCAGAGGGGTCTAAGACAGAGGAAGCGATTTTTACTGCGACTGGGCGTCGACGGCTGTTGTATGGATTCAATGATAAATACACCACGCGCATCAACACACAAGTCCAAGGCACTGCGGGAGACATCGCTAAAATCGCCATCCGCAATATCTGGCGCCAGCTGCGGGATGTCAGCGCAGCAGAAGCCAGGCTGATCGCCATGGTGCATGACGAGATCGTTCTCGAGGTAGCAGAGGCTCAGGCAGAAGACTGGGGCAATCGCCTGCAGCAAGCGATGGAGTCCGCAGGGGCTGAGGTTTGTCAGAAGGTCCCCATCGTTGCTGAGGTGTCGTGGGGCACGACGTGGGCTGATGCCAAATAGGTTGACTTTCCCTTTAGCTACGGCCGCCCTAAACTGGTTGCGTCTTCCAACCTATTCCGATGCTGACCGGAGCAGAACTTATTCAGTTTGTCAAGGAGAGCGACAGCCTCAACCAGATGCAGCTCGCTCGGGGTGCTGGCTACGTCCGCACCACCAAGACGGGTCGGGAACAGGTGCTCGTCAAGCAGTTCTACAACTCCCTGCTTGCTGCCCAAGGTATGCCCATCCCTGTGGGTAAAACCCCCGGTAAAAGTGCGCAGTTCGCGACCTCGGTCCACAAGAGCGGTGTGATCCTGCTGGGCAAGACCTACAGCGAGAAGTTCGGCCTCCAGCCGGGCGATGAGCTGCAGATCGAGCTCCTGGACGAGTGCATCAAGCTTGTGCCCCTGCCGGTGCAACCCGAGACCGTGACCACGGTGCGCAAGATCGCCGCTTGAGGTGACACCACAGGAAGCCCGCGCTCGCTACTTACGGAGGTTGGTCCACATCGCAGAGAAGCTGCCGAATGGCTTGCTTCAACGTCTTGTGGACGACGCTCAGTTCTTCGAGGACTGGAACCTCCGCAAGCGCAGGGCGCGGGCTTCCGCGCGTCTGGCGCAGCACAAGGCTTGGGGGGTCAAGGCGGAGGAGCGCTACTGGAAGAGCGTCCAGCGCTGACCCACCAGCGTGCGTTCAAGGGCGTCAATGCGGTTTCTCCCGCAATGACTGCGGTCTCTGCTTGGCATAAATCCACCAAGGCTTAACTCTGGCATAGCTAGCCTGGTTCATACGCACCTCGCGCATGGCCGCAAAGAAGGCGAAGAGCTACCCCAACACCTGGGATGGTGTGGTGCAGGCGGCCAAGGATGCAGGGGCGAAATGGTCCACCCTCGTCGCCGCGCAGTGGGCACTCGAGAGCGGCTTCGGAAAGCACGCCCCGGGGCACAACTACTTCGGCCTCAAGGGTCAAGGTGCGTCGCGTGAGACTCGGGAGTTTGTGGATGGGAAGTGGATCACCATCTCTGCGGCCTTCCTCGAGTTCCCCGATCTCGGGGCCTGCGTCCGCTACCTGGTGACCCGCTGGTACAAGGACTGGGACAAATACGAGGGCATCGATCGGGCGCCGACCCTGGAAGCGGCGGCCAAGGAGCTGGTCAACCAGGGATACGCCACTGATCCGGCCTATGCAGAGAAGCTGATGCGTCTGGTCGACGAGCACGGCCCGAAGACGGAAAAACCGGCCACGGTCATCGTCAAAGCAGATCCCAAGCCGATCCTGTACCGGATCGAGGCCGTGCAGGCTACCTGGCTGAAGAAAGAGCGAGTTCAGGCGGCCGAGCTCGGGGAGAAGGAGAAAGTCTTCTGCGGTCCCGGCAAGGACTATGCAGTTGTTGCATACGAGGAGTGCCCGGCGGATGGGCACGCCCAGGTCGAGCTCGCTGCCGGAGCCGGGACGTGGTTCCTGTTTGAGCCGCACTGGCGCAAGGTGCTCGGCGGTGCGCCGGGGATGGCCACCGAGGTCGACTGGAGCGACTTCAACTGCCTGGTGACGCCTTCGCTGTCCGTGGGTGAAATTTTGCAGTGGGACAAGCGACGGATCCCGGGTCCCTCGGCCTCGATTCGCTCACGCCTTCTACGCACCGCGGCGGAGTTCCAGCGGGTCCGTGAAGCCTGGGGGCGGCCCCTGGGGGTGACGTCTTTTTACCGTCCTGAACCCGTGAATCAGCAGGTGGGCGGGGTGCCGGGCTCGCGTCACGTCACCGGTGAAGCCTTCGACATCTACCCAGTGGACCGCAGCCTGGACAGCTTCTACCAGTGGATTCGGCGCCGGTGGACTGGCGGCCTGGGAGATGGGAGGCCGCGCGGATTTTTGCACCTTGACTGTCGCGGGGGCGGTGGCTTCGTGCCGGGTGCGGGGGTGCGGCCCGCAGCCGAGTGGAACTACTGATGGACGATCGTACTCGGGATAACTGGGCGAAGGTCAAGGCCGCGCTCGAGAAGGCGGGCAAGACCGATTGCGACTTCTACCGGCGCGCTGTGATGGTAGTGCAGACGGGGCGGGATCCAGGGCCCGCTCTCGGGGATTAAGCGTTCTCGAGAGCGGCGACTCGTTGTTCAAGCAGCGTGAGGCGATCAGTGACTTCCCATCGCCCAGCCGGTGCATTCCAATTCAGGATGTCCTGATCCTGCTTCGTCCCATTTGCCTCGACATCAGGCGGCGGCCGGTGTCAGAGCGCACCATGATGATTCCGTTGGTGGCCTTGCTGATCACTGCAGCTGCAAGTCGTAGTCGGCTCGCCGCTGCATGTCGGTGATGTTGTACGTGCCGGGTTGGATGCTCATAATTACGGTATGGGAAGCGGTACTATAAGTTCGTCGCCGGCTTCTGTGGTTAACTGATCATTAGCCTCTGTGTACAGCAGTGCATAGTAAATAGTCCTTTGCACACTAGCTGCGGCACTGACAATAGCGCTTAGGCGTGTAGCGGATAGTCGCATTAGACTAACTCCGTTATTTCTAGCGTTCCATCAGTAAGGCCATTGCGGATAATGGCGATATGAGGTGTTTGAGGTAGTGCGATATCGATACGTTCACCTTCTGCTATAAAGTGACTACTGCTTGACGCTGTTTGCGCAGTACTTCCTACACTGTAGCGAATATCTGCATTTACAGCCCGCATGCTCAAGCGACGACATGTGGCTGTTAGCTCGGTATTTGTGCTACTACTACCTGCAGCTAATTGACGCGCTACAGCTGGTACACCTAGGGGTTCGACATACACTTCTGTGTAGCGATCTCCTGCGACAATTTTCTGAGTCATAGCTAAGCCTCCGCAACCCAGTCTACGCCTGCTTCACCTCGTGGCGTTGCGGAGTGCAGCCTTGATGGGACTGTAGAGCGCAACTACCTGATCGATCTGGCGCGCCGTGGCCGGGTTGCCGGTGGCCTGGGCGATGGTCGAGGCGATCTCGGCAGTCATGACCTCGGGGTCAGCCGTGCGCAGCAGCGTCGGCATTTCGTCGTCGAGGCGCTCGTAGATGTAGGGCAGTGCGCGCTTGAGGGGGCGTTCGATCGCGGCGGTCGCCAGGGGTTTGATCACGGCCTCGGTGATGCCCATCACCAGGAAGGCAATCAGGCCGTCAATCAGGGTGCGGAGAGACATGAGGTCAGCGGGTAGGTGGATCATTGCGCCGGCGTGTACCCGAGCTCGGGGTGTTGGGGGAGTCGGTGATGTAGGCCCACATGGTTGAGGCGGCACCGCCGGCGACGGTGAAGGCTTGGGTCCATGAGGAGCCGCACTCGCCGGGTTTGCGGAGCTCGCAGGCAGCGACACCTGCGGATGCCATCACGAGCATGTAGCCGTAGCAGCCGACCAGGAGGCGAAGAACCAGGGCTGTTACGGCGGGGTGATTCATTGTTTTGCCTCGAGCGTGGTGACACGTCGATCGAGATCACTGAGCAGGCTGTAGGTTTGCCTTCGGTCTTCCTTGATGTCGACGTGGATTTCTTCGAGACGGGTGGCTACGGCCTCGACGGCGGTTGTGAGCCTGATTACGGTGTCACGCCCTTCACGCGAACGACTGAAGGCGCTGCCGATACCCATGGCACCGATGGTGAGGGAGGCGCCTACCGCGGCAGCAGCGACTTCAATCACGGATGGCCGGGTGGGGCTACTTGTTCAGAGTAGCGAGGGGCCGTTCTCGGGTTAGTGGCCTTGGCCGCGCAGAAGTTTCCGGCTCCCACGCGGCCTACTGTGCTGCCCGTTGCCTTGGCGCGTCTTCTTGCGCTTAGGGATTACTTCAACTTTGCTGGTTCCGCTCTTAGCGCGTACTGCCATTTCCTTTGTTCAGTTCTTGTAGAAGATACTGCCTAAGCGCTCGATCGGCTGGTGTCGGATTAGGCTTCAGGTCGATTTCAAGGATGCGCAGTTTGAGCTGTTTGGCGTAGTACTCCTCTAGCTGCGCCTTCACCTCTGCGCTCTTGGCGTAGCGCGTCTCAATTGCGATAGTGGTGCCCACGATTGCCGTGAGCACCGCGAGAACGGCACCGGCTGTAGCCAGGTGCCGCTCCATTAGCTCCACGGCACGCCTGCGCTATGGGTGGGTGCGAGTTTTTCTGAGATCTGCTGGTCGAGTGCAGCCTCGATCTCGGCTACCTTCTCATCGCCGAAGTGCGCCGTCACCCAGCCGACCACGGTCTCCTCGGTCAGCTGCGCGTAGGGCGTGCCGGTGTCAGGTGTTGGTGGCTCCAATCCGATGCTGCCGTAGGCGCCAGCCTGCTCGCCATCCTTGAAGCGGGTGACGGTGTAGTGGACGGTGTAGACAGTGCCGAGATCATCGAGCTTGCGCTCCATGTTGGCGACTTTCCACACGGTGAAGGGAAAGTCGATGCCGGGTTTGGGATCAGCCATTGGCGTTGTGGTGATGGGGTGAGATTAGCTGGGGTGAGTAGTGAAGGGGACTTCTCTCGTTACCAAGTAGACAGCGCAGAGCGCTTCCATGTGTTGGTGGCAGTACAAACGTAGATGTAGCTTGTGTCCCAGCAGATCTCACCAGCGGTTCCAGTGTCTGTTGCGGATGCAGGGGTTTTTGCAATTGCAATCCTAATGCGATTGTCATTCACTTGAAGAAGTGCGCCGCCACTATTGCTGGCTGTGCCGATCAATACTCGCCCAGACGTGTCAATTCTTAATCTCTCCGTGCTATTTGTCCCAATAAACAGCGGAGAGTTGGTAACTGTAGACAAATAGCCATAATTATTACCAGCGGCCATGTTGATTTGCGTATTTGTCCCACCTCCACCGCCAAGATACTCTCCAACGAATCCACCAATGCTACTACCTGCGCCTGTGTCATTCGTCCGACTTCTAATCAATTGCGAACCAGTTTTTTGGCAGTCGAGGATATAACCTGGGCTCGTAGTTCCAATCCCCACGAGCCCTGCCGATGTGATGCGCAGGCGCTCTTGAGGCGCATCATTAGCCGCTGCGCCGGGGTTGGTTTCAAATGCTAGATAGCCGCCGATTGTATCGTTAGAGGGTGTACCACTGACTACAGAGTCGATGCGTGCGGTATTGATAAAACGGTCTCCATCGTAGGCAGAGAAAATCAAGGAGCCAACATTGTCGCCAGAACTAACAATTGCAGGCTCATCCTGTGTCCCTCTTGCGCGTTGCAGATGTGTTGATGGTGCATTTGTCCCACTTGTGAAACGTGTTATTGCTACACCGCTTATCCCTTCACTTTCTATTTGAAGATTTACTGCCGCTTCCGTATTTGCAAATGCCGATTGCCTACTGGTATCGGTGCCAATAAGTACGCGATCATTAGGTACAGTCAACGTCGAATCCAGCGTCGTTGCACCAGTCACGTCAAGCGTGCCAGGTACATCAATGTTGCTGGTCCACTCAACGCCAAAACCAGAAGCATCCGTCTGCAGCAGCTGGCGGGCAGCACCGTCCTGCAGCTTGCTGACCGGCAGCTCGCTGATCGTCGCAGTGCCGTCATCAGCAACATTTACATCACCGCTGATGACGCTAACGATTTGACCGGCGGTTGCTTTTTTGGTTGTGTCGTCAGTGACATCAACAACTGGCACCAGGTCGGCACTTGCTGCACTGGCTAGTGCCCCGAGCTCGGTGATTTTGACGTTGGCCATGGTCGCGAAGATGTTGAAGGTACTGTAGCTGCGGCGGGATTGTCAGATCTTGACGTCTCTCGAGAGCGTCACCGCCTCGATTACGTCAATGCCCTTTTTGATAGGGAAGAGCTCAATGTTCAATGGATCAAAATCCTCCAAGGCTCCAACCTCGCCGGGGTTGCTGGGGATGCCTACCGACACATCAGGAGCGGAAATCGTTCCGGCACGTCGCAGGAAATAGGGTCGTCTCCATACGGTCGCAGTAAATCCCGCCGGGATTCCTGCAGTGCCTCTTGTGCGGCGAACTGTGCCGTCTAAAAGCGAGACACTGCCAAAGATGCCCGCGACTCCTTGCCAATGATTGTCTGACACGAGGAACCCAGCGTGCCAGAAAAGGCCGAATTGCCCGAAGCCTGGTGTGCCTGCCAAGAAGCCAAGGAAGCCTGGTCCGATTAGCTTCCAGTTGCTGCCGACAGTTGGATCTTCGTCAAGATAGGCAGTTGTGCTCGGGGGAGTTGTGGGGTTCCACCCGTCACGATAGGCAAGCGCGTTGTTGACAACATGTATGTTGTTCCATGTGTAGTTATAGTCTGCGTCAGCGCCAGTGCCGCCGCTCGTTTCCCTAGTGCCTCCTAGTGAGATGCTCGTAGTGGGTGACGCTTCATTTTTTGAAACGGCAGCAATAAAGCTCTCGTGATGCCCTGTCAACGTATAGCTTGACTGGCCCTGATAGACAGGGGCTCCCGCTAAGTCCGACGAGATACGCGCGTTTCCGATAATCCATATCCCCCTAAAGGTCGATTGTTTGTCGCTGATGCCTATAACAGAATCAATCCGAGTAGTATTGTTGAATTGACTTGAAGGCGCTACTGCGTCAAACGCGCAGTTGATAACATCAAGCTCGGCCCTGGCTTCTATGCAGCTCAAACCAAAAAGATAGTCCCACGTAGCACTGGTTTCTGTTTCGAGTTTTTTGTCCATTTCAGCTTTGATGAAATAGTTCAAAGCGTTATCCGGATCGGACGTTGCAGCGGCCCTAATAGCAGATAGATCCACTCCTGTGTTTACAGAGAAGAATGAATCAGGGACATTTGCATTGACCAGTGCCTCGACTGCGCTGAGCCAGACAATTCCAATCACAGTAGCCTCCTGCTCAAATATAAAACGTAGAGGCCGGAATTGATAAAATGCCCTAGAAGGACTGTAGCCGTAAACGACGCTTGGCCGCACCAAGAAAATCGGATGCTTGGTGCCGTCGGTCAGATATGCCCTTGTTTGATTCCACGCTTTTCCGCGTTCACCACCAGCGTCTTG
>Ga0196905_1000008_pt1 | contig 72096 bp, 63 predicted proteins | sample CB_VirMetaG_3_FD_169098 | JGI IMG/M metagenome (GOLD analysis project Ga0196905, IMG submission 169098) | Freshwater to marine saline gradient viral communities from Chesapeake Bay - CB_1508_1S Viral MetaG (v3) (version 3) | ecosystem: Environmental > Aquatic > Marine > Coastal | place: USA... | reverse complement strand
AAGACATTTACGGGAACAGTATCTGTTGAAGCACCGTCCGCAAACGCACACGCAACAACAAAACTTTATGTTGACGAATTAATTGCAAATGTAAATTCAAATATTAGTGCTGTTGCAACTTCTTTCGACGTTGCTGGAGACTCAGGTTCCAACACAACGATCACTTCAGGCTCTGACACGTTAACAATATCTGGTGGCACTGGTTTGACATCAGTTGTATCAAATAATGCAGTTACCGTTAATCTTGACAATACAGCTGTAACGGCAGCATCATACGGAAACGCAACGCATATTCCTAGCTTTACAGTAGATGCTCAAGGAAGACTAACTGCCGCATCAACTAGTGCTGTTTTAATTGATCTTGGTACAAATACAAATGGAGATTATGTAGAATCAGTTTCTGCCGGAACCGGAATTTCTGTTTCAAATACGGGAACTGAAGGCGGAACATATACTGTCACAAACGAAGGTGTCCTTTCGGTAACTGGTACGTCTAATGAAATTGTTGTTTCCGCTTCAAATGGAAACGTGACATTCTCATTGGCAAATGACGTAACAATACCCAATAACTTGACTGTTACTGGAGATCTGTTAGTCCAAGGAAACACTACAACTTTAAATACGTCTACTCTAACTGTAGAAGACAAAAATATAGTTCTTGCCAATACGTCAAGTCCATCAGATGCAGCCGCCGATGGAGCAGGAATAACAGTTTTAGGAGATACTGAAAAAACATTTAACTGGGTTGATTCAACCGATGCCTGGACAGCTTCAGAAAATATTGACGTAGCTTCTGGAAAAACTTATATGATCGCAGGATCTACAGTTCTTTCCAATACAACTCTTGGTTCTTCTGTAGTAAATTCTAGCCTAACTTCTCTTGGCACAGTAACAGTTGGAACTTGGAACGCTTCGACCATATCAATAAGTCATGGTGGTACGGGCGCAACTTCAGCATCAGCAGCAAGAACAAATCTTGGATTAGCAATAGGCACAGATGTACAAGCATATGACGCAGAGCTTGCAGCAATAGCTGGCTTAACTTCGGCCGCCGATAAACTTCCATACTTTACTGGTTCTGGCACAGCAAGTCTAGCCGACCTTACCGCATATGGTAGAAGCTTAATAGCAAGCGCAAATGCATCAGCAGCAAGAACAACTCTTGGCCTTGGAACAATTGCCATTCAAGATGCAAGCAATGTAAGTATTACGGGTGGTTCTCTCAGCAACGTAACTATTAGCAATTCAGTTATTGATGGCGGAACCTTCTAATTATTTTTAGAAACAGAAGGTAAAAATAATGCCAACGCCAAATATAGTTCAAGGACAGATAGCAATAGACCCATATAATGGGGTATTGTATTATAAAAATACTTCAAATATTCTTGTCAATACTTCTTTAAATTGGTCTCAGCCAAATGATTCTTTGATACAAACTGAAGATAGTGTACAGATAAATTCTGATATCTCAATTTCTGGCAATCTAACAATTTCTGGCAACACTACCACTATCAATACAGAAACTTTAACTGTTGAAGATAATATAATTATTCTTAACTCTGGATTAACTGGAGTTCCTCCCGATGGTTTAAATGCTGGAGTAGAAGTAAACCGTGGCAGTGAAGATAATGTCGTAATCCGCTGGAACGAATCAGTTGATAAATGGCAATTTACAAATGATGGAACTAATTATTACGATATTGGTTCTATAGAAACAGCTTCGATAGATGATTTAGCAGATGTTGTTTTATCTAATTCTTCAAATGGAGATTATCTTCGTTATAACGGATCTACTTGGATTAATGATGAAATAAATCTTGGGACAGACACCGTAGGAGATTATGTTCAGTCTTTAGTTTCTGGAACTGGAGTAACACTTTCTAATAATTCAGGAGAAGGTTCTTCTCCAACTATTTCGATTGGTCAAGACGTTTCTTCTTCAGCCAATGTAATCTTTAATACAGTAACAGCAAATTTTGTTGGAAATGTTACTGGAAATATTTCGAGTATATCTACTCACAATATTGATGAATTGGCAGATGTTGTTATCACATCAGCGCAAAATGGTCAGCTTCTGCAATACAATGGAAGTACGTGGGTAAATAGTGTATTTCCATCTTCAGAGCCAATTGGTCACGAGAATAAGGCAGATAGCGTTATTTCGTTTAACGAATCCACAAGACAATTTACAATATCTCCAGCTTCTAGTAGCTATACAGTATGGTGCAAGGGTATAAGATACGTAAAAACATCTACAGAATCAACGACTTTACCAACGACATCTGGATTATATTATATTTATTTCGATAATACTGGAGTATTAAATTATAAAACAACTTATTTTGATTGGGAAAATGACACTCCTACAGCGTATATATACTGGAATCAAACAGATTCAAAAGCATATTTCTTTGCCGACGAGCGTCATGGAATTACTTTAGATTGGGCAACTCATGAGTATCTGCATAGAACTCGTGGAGCAGTAATAGCTAGTGGATTTGGCGTAAATAATTACAGTATAGATGGAGATGGCAGTAGCGATGCGCACGCCAAATTTGACATCGCAAATGGAACTTTCTTTGATGAAGATTTACAAGTTGACATTGTTCATAGCGAGACTCCTACAGCTGATACGTGGGAGCAAACACTACAAGGCAACGCAGAAATACCAGTATTTTATAAGCTAAACTCGCACTGGACAAAAGATGTAGCAACAGAGTTTGCATTTAAACAAGGCACATCTCGCCCTAAATATAATTCATACAGTGCGCCAAACTGGTCAACAACAGATATTGACAATAACAAGTTTGCGATCTCTTGGATTATTGCTACAAATAACTTGAATGAGCCAGTCATTGCAATCATGGGACAGGCTTCATATAATACCATTGGCGAAGCAGAAGCAGCCATTTGGGAAGACCTTAATCTTGACGGGTTTCCAATTTTTGAATTCCGCCCGTTACACAAAGTCGTGTTTCAAGGAACAGACTCTTTTACTAATTCAGTAAATACAGCAATTCGTGGAATTTATGACTTAAGAAGAGTAACTTCTTCTGGGGACTCAATTCCAACAACACCAGTCTCTGATCACGGTTCAATGACGGGTCTATCTGACGATGACCATACTCAATATTTAACAACTGCCAGACATGATTTACACGATCACACAGTAGCTCTATCAACAGCTTCAATAAATGATTTGAGCGATGTTACAATTTCTATGGCAAACGATGGTGATTTTTTGCGATGGAATGGCGCTACATGGATAAATGATGCAGTAAATCTTGGAGTAGATACTGATGGAAATTATGTTGAGTCTATATCTGCAGGAAACAATATAGTCTTAAGTAATGATATTGGATTAGGTTCAATTTCTCCAGAAATAGCTGTTTCTGCAACTCCAAATTTTGATTCAGTAACTACTGCAACTCTTTTTGTCGATTCAATAGAAATTGATCCAAGCGGAGCAAGCAGCACTGATCAAGTATTAAGATTTGATGGAACTAAATTTGTTCCAGGATTAGCGTCTACAGTTGCAGCTCTTTCTGACTTAACAGATGTTAGTTCTGCTACTCCATCAAGTGGAGATTTCTTATACTGGAGTGGATCAGAATGGACGCCGGCAGTTCCTGCAACTGGAGTTCCTATAGTCTCTTCTGCTACACCTTCTACTCCACTTCTAGGTCAACTTTGGTTTGATTCTAACAGTGCTAGAACCTTTATTTATTATGATTCTCAGTGGATTGAAATAGGAACAGCTGCGCCACCTGTAACTACAGTGACCAAATATACTGAAATAATTGGCAATGGAGCATCGTCTTATTCTGTAGTTCATAATTTAAATACTAGAGATTTAGTTGTTGAAATATATGATAATTCGACTTATGAAACAGTCACATCAAGCGTAGCCAGAACTACTCTTGACACTATTACAGTATCGTTTGCGGCTTCAGTCTCCGCCAACGCTTACACAGTTGTTGTGATGGGTTAAATTTGACTTTTGTAAAAAATAATTATAAACTATATTAAACTGGTGTGAGTATATATTTTAAAAATATTACTATACTTAGTGATTTAAATTAATCTTTTAAGGAGAAAATCGTGGCTTTTAGTGGTTCCATTTTTGCTGTAAATAATACACTTTTGTTGAAGAGATCTGATGAAGCAAACAATGCTCCAGAGTCCCTCACTCTTGGAGAATTGGCAATCAACGTAGCTGATGGAAAGTTATTCTATAAGAATAGCACAGCAAACGCAATAATCCGGAGTAAACCTTATCTCCAATGTTGTTGGTACAGCTAATCAAGTATCAGTTTCCGCAAACGCAACTAGTGGCGTTTACACTCTTTCTCTTCCTTCAACAATTCAAACAACACAAGCAAATGTAACCACTCTTTTCGTTAATGGAACGGAAATTGATACAGCTAACGCAACCACAAATCAAGTTTTAAAGTTTGATGGAACAAAATTTGCACCTGGTCCAGATACAAACACAATTGAAGGAACTATCCATTCTGAAACAATTGGCGATGGAACAAATAGTTCATACACAATAAGTCACAATCTTGGAACAAGAGATGTTGTTGTAGTTGCCCGCAACGCATCGAGCCCATATGAGGTCATTGATGTTCGCTGGGAAGCAACAACTACTGGAAGTGTAACGCTTGACTTTTCTGCAGCAGTAGCATCAAATGCAGTAAGAGTAAGCGTTTATGCTGCCGTTTCTGGAACTACGATTTCAATAGCTTCGATTGATGACTTGGGCGACGTAACAATAACAAATGCAGCAAACGGAGATTTCCTTCGCTATGATGGTAACTCATGGATCAATGATCCAGTAAATCTTTCTACTGATACAGTTGGTGATTATGTATCCAATGTAACAGCAGGTACAGGTATTACAATATCCAATGCTGGAGGAGAAGGCTCTACTCCAACGATTGAAGTAACCGCAAATACCTATGACGCCTACGGCGCAGCATCTAGCGCACAGTCAAACGCAGCAACATATACTGATAATGCAATAGCCAACGTTGCTACCGCATTTGATGTAGCCGCCGATAGCGGCTCCAGCAAGACGATTACTTCAGGTTCTGATACGCTCACAATCGCTGGTGGAACTGGTTTAAGCACAGCAACATCTGATACAGATACGGTAACAGTATCTCTTGATAATACAGCAGTTACCGCAGGAACATATGGAGATTCTAATACAGCAGTAACATTTACTGTAGATGAACAAGGTCGCCTAACAGCCGCCTCAGAAAATGCAATAAGCATTCTTGCAAGTCAGGTTTCTGATTTCCAATCAAACGTTAGAGCTCAAATCAGTGCAGGTGGAGATCTATCATATAACTCTACAACTGGTGTCATTAGCTTCACAAACGATGCTGGCGATATAGAGTCAGTCACTGCAGGAACAGGTCTTAGTGGTGGCGGTACATCTGGTGCCGTAACTCTAGATCTTGCTGATACAGCAGTTTCAGCTGGATCGTATGGGGCAGCTAATTCTGTTGCAACATTTACTGTTGATGCACAGGGTCGCCTAACCGCCGCTGCAAACACAACAATTTCAATTACAGCATCACAAATTAGCGACCTTTCTAGCAATGCAGTAACTTCACTCACTGGTACAGCAAATGAAGTTGAAGTATCAGCTTCAGCTGGAGCTATAACAATAGGCTTGCCAGACAACGTAACAATAGGTCAAAATCTTACTGTTACTGGAAACCTTACGGTTCAGGGCAATACAACAACTCTTAATACTGAGACACTTGCCGTTGAAGACAATATAGTAGTACTTAACAGCAATGTTACAGGGACACCAACATTAGACGCCGGCATTGAAGTTGAGCGTGGATCATCAGATAATGCGGTCCTTAAGTGGGATGAAACAGCAGACAAATGGCAGATCAGCTCAGATGGCAATACATTCGCCAATATAGCCACTGTTGATGATATTTCTGGTATAACAATTAATTCTCTTAATGATGTTAGCGATGTAACTCTTACATCACCATCTGGAGATGATTTCCTAAAGTACACTGGTTCCGCATGGGTTAATTCAACAATAACGCTAGGTTCAAATACAGCAGGAGACTACGTTGAAGCAGTTGCAGCTGGGACTGGAATATCAGTATCTAATACCGGAACCGAAGGTGGAACATTTACAGTTACACTGGCAAATACAACAGTGGCAGCAGGTTCGTATGGATCAACTGATACGGTCTCTACATTTACAGTGGATGCCCAGGGTCGTTTAACTGGAGCAAGCAACGCATCAATATCCATAAACTCAACTCAAGTTTCAGACTTTGATGAAGCAGCTCAAGATGCGGTAAATACCGCACTAACTGCTGGAACTGGTGTAACAAAGTCATATGATGACGGAGCAAATACAATATCTTTGTCAATTGGCCAGGACGTAGCAACATCTGCATCTGTAACATTTGCAAACGTTGCTTCTGGAGCAATTACTCTTGATTCTGGAACAGGTGAACTTAATACTTCAACCCAATCAGTTACAGTTAATACTGTTACAACGGTAGATAGCTTTGATAAGACTGTATACAGAACAGCTAAGTATCTAGTCCAAGTTACTCAAGGTTCTAAGTACACTTCTTCAGAGGTGCTCTTGGCTCATGATGGCACAGACTCATATCTTTCAGAGTATGCAGTAATTGAACTTGGCGGAACAAGAATTCCGCTTACTGTTTCAACATCAATTTCTTCAAATGATGTGCTCTTAAGAGTTACAATCACAGACGCAGCATCAACAAATGCTACAGTTAAAGTTGCAAGAACATTGATTGCAGTGTAAGATATTAGCTAGAGATAGTTAAAACAATTTAATAGTTTTATTAAACTAGAGGGATAGTGAACTTTAGTGTCAGATAAAGATTTTGTAGTTAAAAACGGCCTAGTTGTCGGTTCAACCGCTTCTATCGCCGGAGTTGAAATTGATCCATCTGGCGCTAGCTCTAATCAAATATTAAAGTTTAATCGGAGCTAAATTTGCTCCTGCAACTGAATCATCTAATATAACGGTTTCTACAACCGCTCCAGTTTCTCCATCTGAGGGAAATATATGGTTTGATTCCGAAACAGCAAGAACGTTCTTGTACTACGACTCTCAATGGATTGAGATTGGTGGAACAGCATCTGGCGCAAGAATGCAAGTTGGAGACAATCCACCGACTTCTCCTTTAGATGGATCATTGTGGTTTAATTCAACAACTGCAGAAACTTTTATTTATTATGACTCTCACTGGATTGAAGTAGGCGACATCGCCTCATCGGCAGATATATCTGATGCAGCAATAACTGAATCTAAATTAGCTAGTAATTCTGTAACAACTGCAAAAATATCTGATAGTTCTGTAACTACTTCAAAGTTAAATGATTTGTCTGTTACAGAAGCTAAAATTTCAACAAATGCTGTAACGACCACAAAAATTCTTGATGGAGCAGTTACTTCAGCTAAGTTAGCTAATGGAGTTATACCTCAATCTTTAGGTACAGCAGCAACAGTACAGTTTCAAGATTTAACATTAACACGGAAACTTAACGGTTCAAGGAACTACAACAACTGTTAACTCAAATACGCTTTCCGTTAATGATTCGACCATCACAGTAAATGCCAATACAACAGGAGTTCCAACTCTTAATGGATCTTTTAAAGTAGAAAGAGGAGATTCTTCGGATGTATTTTTGCGCTGGAATGAAACAAAGGACGTTTGGGAAGTAACAGCAGATGGCAGCCAGTATTTTAGACTCCATAACGAAGAAGCAAATGTAAAAGATTTTGGAGCAACTGGAGATGGAACAACTGATGATACATCAGCTTTTTCTGCCGCTGCTACATATAACGAAGGAGCAATAACTTTTGATGATAATGGAATACAAAGAGCCCCAAGTGTTTTTGTGTATGTTCCAGAAGGTACTTATAATTTAGGTAGTTTAGTTGATACTGGTGGCAGAGAAGTAATTTGGGTAGTCGACAGAACCGCAAAAATAATTAATACTCAAAACTTGAATGGAAAATTATATAGACCTGGACAAAGAATCTCTAGCATACCTTATGGAACTGAAGATAATGCTATTGGTATGGCCATAAGATTGTATCCAGATAGCTATGATCACAACAATGGAGCAGAGATTCTTGGACTTACAAACGAAGCACAGCTTTCTCAATATACAGACAGAGACGCTGTTTCCGTGTTTGCTGATATTTTGGGTCCTCCACCTACTCTAACCTTAAGCAACGCTACTTATACCGCTACAACAGTTGTTCCAGCTTCAGCAATATCTGCTAGTAATTTAAGAAAACTACGAATAGGAATGGTGATAGACACCGCACACGCTACTAAGTATAGCGGCTTTATTACTGATTGGGCTTCAGATGGAACTTCTATTACAGTAGAGGGCTGGTATTTAGCAAATGGCACAGCTCAATCAGCTTCAACTCCTTCAGGATCAGCAACAGCTTATATCAATCCATTTACAAAAATCTGGGCACATAATGCAAACGTACTATTAAATTCAGACTCCCACGCAACAGCTGCAACTGGATTCGAACTTGGAATAGTTGACTCTAAGTCAAACTCGACAGCAGCATTTGGTGGAGATCATTATACATGGGGTTTTGATGCAGTAAATTTGGGAACAGGTAAAGTTCAGGCTTTCTTTGTTGCCAGAGGATCTGGTTTTGTTGGTCTTAGAGTAGACAATGCAGACACAGCACTATATTACAGGGGCACTGGAAACGTAATTCAATCTATAAGAAGCAATAAAACATCCGCGGTAATAAGGTCCGATGGAACAATGGAGCTAGGCAGGCAAGACACAGCAGCCACCTGGTACATGGATATACATACATCTGGAAACGATGAATCAGTTAATGACTATGATGCAAGAATAGAAGTATCGGGAGGCAGCACAACAGACGGAACCGCAAACTTAACTCTGTATGCCAACAATACAAATACTCAAACTTTGAGACCAAGAGCAGACAATAGCTATACATTAGGTGGTGCAGCAAGAAGATGGACTCAGCTTTTTGCCGCCACAGCAACAATTAATACATCTGATGAAAGAGAAAAAGATCTAATCCTAGAAATCGACGAAGCGCTCATGCAAGCTTGGAGCCAGGTTCAATATGTTAAGTTTAAATTTAAAGATTCTATTGAAACAAAAGGAGACGGAGCTAGATGGCATTTTGGGCTTGTAGCTCAAAGAGTTAAAGAAGTATTTGAAGATCATGGCTTAGACCCCTTTGCCTATGGAATACTTTGTTATGATGAATGGTCATCTGAAGATGGGATTGAAGCGGGCAATCGATATGGCATAAGATATGAGGAAGCTTTGGCTTTAGAGTGCGCCTATCTTCGTTATAAAATAAATCAACTACAAAACTAAGATAACTTAATGTATTGCCAGCAAAAAGCAATTACTATTTTTATAGCATCCGGAGGTTACAATGCCAATTGATTTTCCTAATTCGCCGTCAAATGGAGAAACTTTTACTTCAGGCGATAAAACATGGACTTATAACGGAACAGCTTGGGTTTTAAGTATTGGATCTGTCGCCATAGCAAATGCAGCAATTGACGTTAACAAGCTTGATGGCGGAACAGCAACTAATGGATATTATCTAAAAGTTAATACTTCTGCAAACTCAGGAATAACTTGGTCTTCAATATCTGAAGTAATTAATTTAACTGAACTTGGCGATGTAAACATAGCAACTCCTAACTCTGGTCAAGTCTTAAAATATAATGGATCAGCTTGGGTCAATGACTCCGATGCCGAAGGTACAACAATATCAACATTAAATGATATTGGCGATGTAACAATTACTGGAGACGCAACTAATCAATTTCTACAATATAACGGATCAGCCTGGGTAAATCAAACAGTAGTAGGCGGAGCATCTGTTTCATCTAGTGCTCCAGGTAGTCCTACATCTGGCCAATTATGGTTTGACTCAGATGACGGTAAGACGTATGTATACTATGATTCATACTGGATTGAAATTGGCGGAAATCCACAAGCAGTCACAATAAGCGATACTGCACCATCTTCTCCGATAACTGGTCAAGTTTGGTATAAATCAGATAATGGTGCAACGTATATTTATTATGATTCATACTGGGTTGAAATTGGCGGAACGTCAACAAACGTAGTACTAAATACATTTGACGCCAAAGGTGATATAATAGTCGGAACCGCCGATAATACAATATCTAAACTTTCAGCAGGAACAGATGGACAAGTACTTGCCGCAAATTCCTCAACTGCAACTGGTTTAGAATGGAAGCAAATAGCAAGTGATCCACTAACTTCTCAAGCCGCCGCAATGTTCATAATGGACATCGGTGCATAAAGCTGTTATAATATTAAAAGGAGCAAATTAAATTATGGCCGTAGGAGATAGAACAGAAGCAAGGCTTGGTGGTCCAACACAGTTGACCACTGCAACGACAACCGTTTGCACAGCTGCGTCTGGTTATAGCGAGATTATAAAGCAGATCATTATCTGCAATACGGATACGGTTGATAGAACCGTATCTTTGGCTATTGGTAATGCGGCGGTTGCATCAAATAGATTGATGTCACAACTTCCAATTGGCGCAAACGATATCATGGTACTGGATACGGCAATCGTTTTGCTAGAAACAGAAACATTAGAGGGGTTGGCAGACGCAAACAGCGTCGTTAATGTCACGGCGATCGGCTGGGAAAAGCAAGTTTCTTAATCATAGGAGGATAAAAGTGTGGGTCTCTCATCAGCATATAGTTTCTTGCAAACAGACAAAGGTTATGTCGGCTTATCAAGTTACGAGCGCAAAATGATTACAAAAGTAGACAGATTTGAATCATCGGACACATGGACTGTGCCATCTGGTGTCACTTATGCCGTGGCACACATTCGTGGTGGCGGTGGCGGATTGGGTTCGGGAACTAATGCTGGTACTGGTGGTACTAGTTCTGTTGCGTTTGCCAGTGGCACGATTAGCGCAACAGGTGGCGCACCTATCAACGCCAACTTTGGTGGTGGCGGCGGACCACAGGAGAAGATGAAGATGGCAGGTGCGGCGAACAGCGGTTGTGGTGCGAAGGGTGTTGTGTCACCAACCAACTACGGTGACGGAGAACGCTTCTTTACTTCGGCAGGTGACGGTGCGTATGTCGTCGCTGGCGGTGCGGTCACCGCAGGAACTGGAATCACTGTCACTGTCGGCGCAGGTGGCGCAGCAGGAACTTATGGTGCGCTGACTGGTGTAGCAGGCGGTGGCGGCTATGTATGGATTGAGTACCAAGTAGCGCCATAGACCAATGAGCATCTCAGGCGCACGTAAACCAAGACTCGCAACAGAGTATGGTATTGGATCGGGTGGGGATAATACATACACAGGTAGAATCATCAATGGAGTTGATTATACGGTTCATGAATTTTTAAATACCGGAACTTTTTATGTTACCCAACCCGGTTGGTTTGATGTTCTTTTGGTTGGTTCTGGTGGAGGTGGCGGTGGATATGGTGGAGGCGGTGCTGGAGCAATTGTTGGTCTTGCTTCTACTACAACAATTTATCTTTCGTCTAATCAAACAATTACTATTGGCGGTGGTGGTGCTGGTGGAAATACAGGTCATGTTGGAAGTGGAGCAGCATCATATGTAGGCAGTATTATTTCCGCCGCAGGTGGTGGCAGTGGTGGAAATAATGACAGCATGCGTTGGTATGGCGGTCACGGCGCATCAGGTGGTGGCGGTGGTGGAAATGGTTCCTTTGGTGGTCAAAGTATTGATGAGACATTTGGAAATGATGGTGGCAATGGTGTTGGCGGAGGCGGAGGTGGATACGGAGCAGTTGGAGGCGCATCAGCAGGATCAACTGGAGGTGCTGGCGGTAACGGTGGGGATATTTCTGCATGGATAGGGGTGTCTGCTGGAACAACTTATAAAGCAGCAGGTGGTGGTGGAGGATACACAACTGGCGGTGCTGCTGGACTGGGCGGAGTTGCTGGTGTTTCTGGAACCACAGGAAACAATGCAAGTGCAAATTCTGGTTCTGGAGGCGGAGGGGCAAATGCTGGAACTGGAGGCAACGGCGGTTCAGGAATCGTCTATATCCGTAGAAGAGTGTCTGGATCTGCTGTAGGAACATTGAATTATCAACCAACCTTGAATGTCGATTATCTGCTTGTAGGTGGCGGTGGCGGTGGCGGTGCATCATTTCCTGGTGGGTATAACCGTTGTGGCGGTGGCGGTGGTGCAGGTGGTTTCGTGACTGGTTCTACATTTATTGGTACAAACACATATACAGTAAAAGTTGGTTCTGGTGGTTCTGGTAATTCTTTGGACTCTGGCACTAATGGTACGGCTTCTTCGTTTATTTCGTCGGCAAACGGTGGTGGTGGTGGTGGACACACCAGCACTGGACACGATGGTGCTTCTGGCGGCGGTGGTCAGTCAAATGCCGCAGGTGGTACGGGAATCTCTGGCGAGGGAAACAATGGCGGTTCTGGTCAAAATCTTTCAGACCCACAAAGCGGAGGCGGCGGTGGCGGCGCAGGTGGCGTAGGAGGTAATGGGGTTAGCGGTGCTGGCGGTGCTGGTGGTGCGGCAAGTACGAACAACTACACGGGTTCTTCCATTTCGTATTCGGGCGGCGGTGGCGGAGGCGGTTCATCGTCTGGTGGAACTGGTGGAACAAATGCCGGTAATGGAAGCACAACCACGATTGGCAATAATGCGACGGCAAACCGTGGTGGCGGTGGCGGTGGCATCAAGGGTGCTAGTGGTGCTGGTGGTAACGGCGGTTCGGGTCGTGTAGTCGTGCGTTGGCTCACATCTGCAGCAACAGGTCTTTCAATCACATCAACAGGAACAACAACAACTGGAACAGATGGTTCCTATACATGGATTGCTTGGGATACAACAGGATCTCTAACGGTGGCAAGAGCATGATGACAAATAACCCATTTTCGTTTACTATAGATAAGAGGTTTTATTATGCCGTTTAGTTCAGTATTGGGTGCAAGCTCTGTTATAAAGCCGGGGGTATGTACTTCTACAACCCGCCCTTCTGTTCCATATACAGGGCAGTTGATCTATGAGACAGATACAGCAAGTGTTGCTTCTTGGAACGGTTCTGCTTGGGTGTATACACATTCAAGCGGTTTGGTATATGTTACGAGCGCATCATTTACCACATCGTCAGCAGTTGCTTTTGCTTCTGGTGTATTTACCACCACTTACGATAATTACCGCGTTATTTTTGAGTTTGTGCCGTCAGCAAGTTGCAGTTTGGCGTGTCAAGTAAATGCAAGCGGTGTAGCCGTAACGGGGGCTAACTATTTTGGCAACCGTTATGACGTGCGTGCTGGAGTATCCGTAGTAACCAATAGCGCAACAAGTCATACGATTATGGGCGCAAACGGAACGACGCCTGCACATAATAGTTTTAGCATTGACGTGATAAAGCCCGCAGACGCGACAGTCCGTTCATCGTGGCATGGCACTTGGTATGGAGCAAATGCGACGGCGGCATTTGATGGCGGCATTACATCCGCCGAATACAACGCCGCCGCCGCTCACGATGGACTAACGCTCACGCCATCTACGGGGACTATCACGGGGAAGTATACGGTTTATGGCTACAGATAATCCCACCATCAACGTCGGTGGCGTTGAACGCCCAATGACCGAAGAAGAACTCGCCATGTATGCACAGACGATTGCTGATGTAGAAAGAGAGATAGAGGCGCAAGCCGCCGCTGTTGCCGCCAAGGAATCCGCCAAAGCCAAACTTGCCGCTATCGGTCTCACCGATGAAGAAATCAACGCAATCATTGGAGGTGTGTGATGGCTATTGACTTTCCAAATTCCCCAACAAATAATGAAGTATATACCGTTGGTAATAGATCATGGGTGTATAATTCTTCTTTAAACACATGGACATTACAATCATCTGCTCTACTTGGAGCTAATACTGTAACTACTTCAGAAATAGCAAATGGTACTATAATAAATGAAGATATTTCTTCTTCGGCGGCGATTTCAACAACTAAAGTTACGGGCTGGGAAGATGATCAAATAGTATTATCCTCTCAATATTTTAATTAAGGAGAAACATGGCTACATATAGCAAGATTCCATTTAGCGGATCAACAAACGGTAGAGGTGTATTGGTTGACACGACATCTTCAAATACTTGCGTTGTTCATACGGGTTCTACAAATACTTCGGTACAGCATGAAGTTTGGCTTTACGCACAAAATACAGATACAACAGACCGCAAGTTGACAATTGAATTTGGCGGAGCAACAAGCCCCAATGATCTTATTGAATCAACAATCACAGCAGAAGGCGGGTTGGTATTAGTCGTTCCAGGTCTTATCTTAACAGGTAATGCATCAACAGCCCCAACAATCACAGCTTTTGCAGCAGCAGCCAATGTAGTAACTTTACATGGCTATGTGACGGTTGTATCATAAAGGATTGCAATGTCTAGGTTTGGTGAGCGTACTCGCTCAGGTGTCTCTGTTTCTAATTGGACAAAACGAGGCGTTGCTGGTCTACCAACATTTCTTGTAGATATCCTTGCTGTTGGCGGCGGTGGTTCTGGGGGAAATGTTGGAGCTGGAACAAATGGTGGCGGCGGTGGAGGTGGAGGAGTTGTTGTTACGGCAGATTCAACTATTCCACTAGGATCTTATACCGTAGTTGTAGGAGCTGGCGGTGGTCGTTTAGGTGATGGAAATCATTCAGTAATCTTTAGTAGCGATTGGTCTACCAGTACCGCCTATGGCTCGTACATAACGGCGTTTGGTGGTGGTAGAGGTTCAACTTATTCCACGCCGGCCCAACGTGGAGGTTCTGGCGGCGGTGGTCAGTCAGGTTCAGTTACAGGTGCGACTTCTCTTGATTCTCGACAGGGTAATAACGGTGCTACGGGAAATCCATATAACTCTGGCTATCCTATGCAGGCTGGCGGCGGCGGCGGAGCAGGTGCCCAAGCATCTAATCCATCAGGATTTGGGAACAATGAAGGCTCCACTACGGCTGGCTCTAGCGGTGCTGGCGGTGCTGGATTAAGTAACAGCTATCGAACCGGCAGTGCCGTAACTTATGGTGGCGGTGGTGGTGGGGGTTCTGGCTCTTCTGGCTATCTGTACGGAGGTGGTTTGGGCGGGTCTGGTGGAGGAGGAAACGGTGGCTGGTCTCAGCATTCAAATGGTGGCTCCGGCCTCGCTGGTACAGCCAATTTAGGCGGCGGTGGTGGAGGTTGTGGAACAGGTATGCCAGGACAGGACTATGTGGCCAGTGGAGGTTCAGGAATTGTAGTTATTCGCTATCTAACTTCATCAGCAGCAGGTAAGACCATTACAGGAGGAACAATTACAACAGTTGGATCTTATACTGTTCATTCATTTACTTCAACGGGAACTTTTTCAATAGCATAATACATCTTTTAATAATTTGATTTTAAAAATAGACTTTTATATAATATTATGATACTATTTACAGAGAAAAATATTAATTTCGGAGGTTAATTTAAAATGGCACACTTTGCCCAAATCAACTCAGATAATGTTGTAACTCAAGTTATTGTCGTTTCCAACGATGATTGCGGTGGTGGAGAATATCCCGCAAGCGATTCTGTTGGAGCCGCATTCTGCACAAATCTTTTGGGCGGTACTTGGAAACAAACATCTTATAACAACAATTTCCGCAAACGTTATGCTGGGATCGGATATACATTCAATGCAGAGCTTGATGCATTCGTTGCACCACAGCCATATCCATCTTGGACTCTAAACACAGAAACAGCCGACTGGGAAGCACCTGTTGCTCGCCCAGAAGAAGGAAACTGGACTTGGAATGAATCCACTCAACAGTGGGATGAAGTAGCAACACCAGCGTAATAAGGAGTAAATAATGCCTTTGGATTTTCCTAACAGTCCGTCAGTTAATGACGTCCACTCAGAAGGTGGAAGAAGCTGGACTTGGAATGGAACTACTTGGGTATTAAATGTTTATACTGGAGTCATTCCTCCAGGTTCTGTTGGAACAACTGAATTGGCCGCAAATGCCGTAGCAACAACGGATATTGCAGACCTGGCGGTAACAACCGATAAACTTGCAAATGCTTCAGTCACTGTTGCAAAACTTCCATCTGGAGCAGCAGATGGTCAAGCACTCTTGGCAAATTCAGCAACAGGTAGCGGTTTAGAATGGGGTCAAGCTGGTTCTCCAGCAGATGACGCAAGTGCAATTATTGGATCACAGATTTTTAGTTAAGGAGAAAAAGTGGCCACATTTACAAAAGTTAAACTTTCTGAGTCAACAAATGGCAAAGCTATAAAAGTAGCCAATACAGCAACTGCTGGAACCCTTATTCACACTGGCTCCACAACATCTACAACATATGACGAAGTTTGGCTATATGCTCAAAATACGTCTGCTTCAGCAGTAAAGCTAACAGTTGAATGGGGTGGAGTCGCAGATCCAGATGATCTTATTGAGTTGACGGTTCAGCCTGAGGCTGGTTTGGTGACAATAGCACCTGGACTTTTAATAAAAGGCAATTCTTCAGCTTTAGAAGTTCGTGCTTTTGCCGCAACAGCAAATGTGATTACAATTCACGGGTTCGTCAACCAGATTACGGTGTAACTGATGGCTACGGCTCGTAGACAACTTGGGTATGTGTCGTCACTAACGACGCAGAGCGTTCCGTTGATGTCGTATGGCGTTGCGTCAGGTGGCTCATCGTCAAGCATCACGGTTGATGGTGTGGCGTACACGCTTCTGACCTTTACTGGTGACAGTACTTTGACTGTTTCTACAGAAGGACTGTTTGATGTTTATCTGCAATCGGCGGGTGGAGCAGGTGGTCGTGGGGGCAGGAGTGCGAGAGGCGGTGGAGGTGGTGGTGCTGGTGGAAAGATGCAAACAACGATTTATCTTGCCGCTGGAACATACGCAGTAGACATTGGTGCTGGAGGGGTTAGTTACGACCAGCAAGGGGGCGGTCAAGGTTCGTCTGTTTCTATCGGTGGTGTTGGTGGCGTATCAGTAGCAGGGGGTGGCGGCGGCGCAGGTGCTTTGTCTGGTGCATTTGACATTCAGGGCAGTCTTGGTGGTTGTGGTGGCGGTGGAAATGGAAATGAGATTACACAGTCTTTCCCGTCAATGGCTCCTGGGGTAAGCGGCTATGCGGGTGGCACTGGCTCAAATCCAGCAGGCGGTGGTGGAGGTGGTACGAGCGCAGTTGGCGGTAATGCTTCTGGCTCAACCGCTGGGGCAGGTGGAGCAGGTTACGATGTGTCGGCATTCATCGGCGGTTCAACATTGGTGAAAGGCACTGGTGGACAAGGCGGCAACAGTAGTGCCACAGTAAACGGTGCTGCAAATAGTGGAGATGGTGGCAAAGGTGGTCCGACTGGCGGTAACAACGGTGGCATGGGTGGTTCAGGCATCGTCTATCTAAGGTTCAAGGTGTAACAATGGCTCACTTCGCTTGGCTAGATAACAACAACATCGTGTACCGAGTATCGGTGGTGGACAACCATAACTTGCTTGATGAGAACGGAAACGAATCCGAAGCAGTTGGTATCGCCTACCTGACCAGCGTTCACGGCTCAGGAAAGATTTGGAAACAGACTTCGTATAACGGTAACTTCCGAGGACAATACGCTGGTGTCGGTATGACTTACGATGCTGATGCTGATGTATTCGTTGCGCCAGAAGTTCCTGTTAGTGAGGTAGTGGAATGACCCGTTCGTATCTCGGCTATGTGTCATCACAAACAACCGACAGCATCGTCATCACAGGTTTGTACGGAACAGCAACCGGCGGCTCGTCGTCGTCGATCACGGTTGGCGGTCAGGCGTACACGCTTCTGACTTTCACGAGTGACGACAACCTTGTTGTGTCTCAGGCTGGCGTGTTTGATGTATGCCTAGTTGGTGGTGGCGGCGCAGGTGGTCGTTCACAGTCCAACTATGGAACATCGGGTGGTGGCGGCGGCGGCGGCATCGTCTTTCAGACGGTGTATCTTGCCGCAGGAACCTACACGGTTGATGTAGGCGCAGGTGGCGCAGGTGGATTTACCGCAGTGTATTCGGGTACAGGCAAACCAACTTCCATCTATTCGACCGACAACTATGAAATCACTGCGCTTGGCGGTGGTGCTGGTGCCGCACCTTTGTATTCCATTGGGGCAGGTTTCGGTGGCTCTGGCGGCGGCGCAAAGAACAACGGCACAGGCGGTTCAACAGTTCAGACGCAAGGTTCAGCAGGTGGCAATGGTGGCTCATCAGGCGCATACGAAGGCGGTGGTGGTGGTGGCGGCGGTGGTTCTGCGAACGGCTCAAACGGTGTATCAAATGTTGGTGGTGCTGGTGGCGCAGGCTTGGACATTTCGGCGTGGCTCGGTCAGTCCGCCGGAACTACTTACAAGAGTGGTGGCGGTGGTGGCGGTGGTTCTGGTGGGAATGGTGCGGCTGGAACAGGTAACGGCTCAGCAAACACAGGTGGTGGTGGACAGGGCAAAGCATCGACTCTTAGTCAAGATGGCGCATCGGGCTATTCAGGCATAGCGTATGTGAGGTTCAAGTCGTGATTAGTTATCTTGCTGGTATGCCACGATCAGGTTCGACACTGTTGGCGAGCCTGTTGAACCAGAATCCTGATGTGTTCGTTTCGTCATCATCGCCACTTTGCAACACGCTGTATCACAGCGAACGCTTGTGGTCTGAGCAGGTCGCATTGGAAGCAAACCCAAATCCTGTTGGTGTGAATACCGTGTTGCGTTCTATCATTCCTGCCTTCTATGCGAACCGCAACGAGTCTCTCATTGTTGATAAAGCGTTCACTTGGGGTACGCCAGACAACCTTGCGAACCTTGTTCGATTTGCGCCAAACGAACCGAAGTTTATTGTGATGGATAGAGACAGAAGCGAAGTTCGTGCTTCGTTGGAACGCCTGATGGCGAATAATCCTTCGGCTCGTTTGTCGTCGCCAGATCAGATGTTGCGTCGTTGTGAAGCGTCATTCAATAACTTGACCAAGGCGATGCCAGAAAACTGCGTGGTTGTTCACTATGACGAACTCGTGTCTGATACCGCAACAGTGTTGCACCGCATCTATTCGTTTTTTGGTATGCCCGACTATGAGCATCAACTGACCGACATTCGCAATAGTTCTAGTGACGATGATGGGGTGTGGGGTGTTTCGCAGATGCACGAAGTGCGACCAGAAATAAGGAAGTTGGCTTATGTCTGAAACATTGTTTGCCAAAGTTGAGAACGGTATTGTCACCGATGTTCGTGTTGTGACTTGGGATTTTTTGACAGCAAACCCCGAACGCTACGGTGATTCATCTTTGTGGATAGAAACATTCCACGACAACTCTCGTCGTGGCAAATACGCTGGTATCGGTGACACTTATGATGCGGTGAACGATGTATTCGTCGCACCAGTGATCGAAGAGACTATTTAAATAATTTAATTTAATATTCTATTGTTTGCTGGCATAAATTTTTTTGTTGTGCTATAATTGACTGTATGCCAGTAGAACAAACTCAAACTCAAATAACAATCCCTAAAGAAAAAATTCAGCAATGGAATGTTTTCTTTGCACTGCCCTGTTATGATTCTCATGTAACAGAGCCTTTCATGATGTCCTTGTTGCAGGCCCTTATGTACTACAAGGATATTGGACTTAAGTACTCTGTATGCACGATATCTGATTCTTTGATCAACCGCGCAAGGAATAATCTTGTGGCCAAGTTTATGGGCAATCCAGATTTTACTCATATGATGTTTATTGACGTAGACCTTCAGTTTGACAAACAGTCAATACTAAAACTACTTTGGCATGAAAAAGATGTTGTTACAGCTTCTTATCCAATTAAAGAAATTAACTGGGATAAAGTAAAAGAAGGCGCAGAAAAAGATCTAGACGCTAAAAAACTTATGGAATATGGCTCTAGATATGTGGTTCATCTAACTAAACCTGGTGAAACAAAGTTGAATATTGAAAAAGGCGCCATAGAGTGTTATGAAGCTGGAACTGGCTTCATGCTAATTAAGCGTGAGGTTATTGAAAAAATGATGAAGAAATACAAGAAATTAAAATATAAAGATGATACTTCGGCTCTTAGCGAAAAAGAAGTAGACTATGGTTATGCGTTGTTTAATTCCTATGTAGATGATGATGGCAGATTCCTTTCTGAAGACTACGGATTCTGCCGCTACTGGCAAAAGATGGGTGGCAAGGTTTGGGTTGATCCAAGCATAAATCTGACTCACTTTGGCCGCATTAGATATACCGGCAAAATGATGGAATATTTAGGTAGAATAACACAATGATTTTACTTAAATCCTATTACTATAATTCTGGAACCATTTTAATATATTCTATATAAGGAGAATTATGGCTCGTCTTAGATTTGAATCAGCACCAGAAGTTACAGTCAACGATGAAGCAGTGGTCATAAAAGCAGCTGCTAACGCAACTGCACCACTTTTAGAGTTTAAAGACTCAAGTGGAACGGTAATGGCAAACATAACAGCAACTGGCGCTCTACGAGTTCTATCAATAGAAACTACTCAGCAACGGCCAAACTTCAGCTGATTTTGCAACAAGGGGATATGTTGATAACGTTGCAACTGGAATTAAAACAAGAGCGGCTGTTAAAGCAGCAACAACATCTAATTTAGATGCAACCTATAACAATGGAACTAGTGGAGTTGGCGCAACCTTAACTGCAAATTCAAATGAAGCTTTTCCAACAGTAGATGGAATTAGTAGTTGGTCGCAAAATCAAGCGGTCTTGGTTAAGAATCAGACAAACGCAGCGCACAATGGTAGATATACACTAACAACAGTGGGAGATGGCTCTACCCCATGGGTTTTGACAAGAAGTACACTAGAAGATGATGCCAATGAAATACCTGGATCATTTGTTTTTGTTAACGATGGGACGACAAATGAGGCAAGAGGATTTGTTCTTTCAGTGGCCAATCCAGCTACGTTTACTGTGGGAACTGACGATATTACTGTAACTCAGTTTTCCCAGGCTCAAGCATACATAGCCGGTGCAGGATTAGTTTTAAATGGATCAACATTTGATGTTGCAACAGCTAGTTCTTCCAGGATAGTTGTAAATGAAAATAATATCGACCTTGCTAGCGTCAATACGACTTCTTCAAATTCGGCTACTAGTAACGTTACAATAATTTCAAGTATAACAACTGACTCTTATGGGCGTGTAACAAATATTGAAAACGCTCAAGGAATCGATGGTTATTATTTGAAATCTAATACCTCGACTACTACAGGATTAGAGTGGGCTGCAATACCGCCCGTAAGCGCATTGGATGACATTGGTGATGTCACTATCACTTCAGCATCTTCTGGACAGTTCCTTAAGTGGAATGGCTCTGCTTGGGTCAATGATTCAATCCCAATAATAAACGCACTGAACGATGTTGGTGATGTAACCATTACCAGCGTAGCTGAAAATCAGCTTCTTCAGTACAATGGTTCAGCTTGGGTAAATACATCTGATCCAACAGTTGGAGGAAACCTTACAATTTCTGGAAACCTTATAGTTTCTGGCACAACCACAACAGTAAACTCTGAAACATTAACAATTAACGATAATATAATTGTTCTTAACAACAACGAAGCCGGAACACCATCAGAAAACGCCGGAATCGAAGTTCAGCGTGGTACATCAACAAACGTTCTCCTAAGATGGAATGAAGCTAATGATTGTTGGGAGTTCACCAACGATGGAGCAACCTATCAGAGAATAGTCGGGGATACCATAACAAATGCCCAGTCTGCTAGCTATACATTGGCATTAGCTGATAGGTCTAAGATGATTGAAATGAGCGTTGCGTCAGGTAACACCCTTACAGTACCGCCAAATAGCTCAGTTGCCTACCCAGTTGGTACAACAATAACGGTTCTTCAAACTGGAGCAGGTCAAACCACGATAACCCCAGGATCCGGCGTAACAATCAATGCTACTCCAGGCCTAAAGTTGCGTGCACAGTGGTCATCTGCTACTCTTATAAAGAGAGCTACCGATACATGGGTAGCACTAGGAGACTTGGCAGCATAATATGGCAGCAAATAAGACACCAGAGCCTGGTAAAGGTAGTAAAAGAAAAGCTGCTAAGCCAACAATAGCTGCACGGAACAGCTAAGGCTACAGCAAATACAACAATTACCAATGCCGGTTTTACTGTCGGTAATGTAACCGCAGAAGGTACAGGTACTCCTGCTGATTTAGACAAAGTCAAGAACGCTGTCACCGACAGCAGTATTGCTCCATTGGGCAGTCAAATAAACTACACGATTCATAGTCCATTTTTTCCACCGTACTTTCCACCGTACTTTCCACCCTTTTTCCCTCCATACTTTCCTCCAGATTGCTGTTGGTGCGTAGCGTGTCACGACAAGGGCGGATGTATAAACAGTGGTCAATGCGCTGGATAATTATATATAATTTTATTTAAATATAAGGAGAATAAATGTCTACTAGATCATTTGCATATATTGTAGATGGAGAAGTGTTTCTTATCAACGATTTTTGGACAGGACAACAAAGAATGGCAGAAATTTCAGAAGCTCTTGCGTCAAATCCTCAGATAGTTAATTGCACTAATGATCCCAATGCAGATATCATTGGCAATAATTGGACCTGGGATGGAACTAACTTCCATCCCCCTGTTGAATAGGAGATAAAATGGCTGCATTAACTGATAAAGTTAAGTTTGCGATTATTGTGAATGGAGTAGTTAAAGGTTGGTATTCTTTTAGTCCAAACTTAGAGTTAGAAATAGCTGGAATGTCAAGTGACCCTATCACCGTTGAAATAACAAACCTTGAACAAAAGCCATCAGTCGGTTGGACCTGGGATGGAACTAGCTTTCATCCTCCCGCTGAATAATCAGTTTATCTCAGTAACTGTATAAAAAGATGGAGTTGTATATCTTTCTCCACTAGTTACCATCTTAACGCCATGAAGATAATTTATGTCGCCAGGATGGGCTACAGCTAATCCTGGTTCTGGCCTAACAATCTTATCATGCTGTGGATAATATAATTCTCCACCTTCAAATTCATCATTATAATAAAACAATGAATTTATATCATATGTTGGAAAAGGATTTGGAGATCCATCATTTAACTGTTTATCTGCATGAGGCTTTTGCTCTAAGCCGGCAAACCATCTTATTATCACCGGTGGCCTAGATAATAGCTTGACTTTAAATTCATCTTCTAAAAAATAATTCATTTTTTTTATATATTTATATATTAAATTATAAATATCTAAATTTATTCTAAACAAAATATCATGACTACACTGCCTATTAGACCAGTAAGATGCGTCATAAAGGCAAACACCGTCGTCTGAATACTCATTTTTTCCAGCATCCATCCATTCGTTTATAGTTGGAAGAAAGTTTTGTATAATTTTAAGATCTTCTAAATCAATAAAATTTTTTATAATCTTTATATTATTAATAGAATTTCCAAAATAACCAGGAGTTATCAAAGATTTTTCCATATTTACTTAGTTTCCTTTAATGACCAAAAATTTGAAGACATATATCTTACTCCAAAAGTAACTTTTTCTACTCTATGAGAATATAGTTCTCCAGAAGGAAAAAGAATCATTGTATTTGGTTCTGGTTTGATTTTTATATTTAATTTAGTAAAATGCAATATTCCACCTTCAAAGTCTGAGTTAAGATAAAAGATAGTGCTATAGTCTCTAGTGGGATTTCCTGAGGGTGTTCCAAAAGATTTATCCCTAGAATCGTAGTGACTATGGAGACCTTCTCCTGGATAATAAACGGTTACACCAAAACCATGCTCTTTTAAAACGGTTATGCCGTATAATTCATACAAAACGTCTTCAATTTTTTGTAAATAATCTTCTTCTATAATTCTTCTATTCTGCTCAGTAAAAGTTAACGTAATACTGTTTTTTGGTAAAGAAACTATTTCTCCAGTAAATTCGTCTGGCATAGTAGCCATATCATAATTATCATATCCGGATAGAACATACAGTTCTAGCCATTGGTGAAGATAAAACATTATTATAAATAATATAAAATTTTTCTTTTGGAAGAAAATTATTTATTTTATAAAGGCCATTTACAATTTTGATGGGCTCTATATGATGTTGATTTAAAGCTTCCATGGTGATATAGTATACCATATAGTTTTTAATTCGTAAATTAAAATTGAGGCAGAATGAAGTTTCATTATGTAAGTGATCCCAAATTGGGAATTTTTTTATATAAAAACGCAATTGAAAGAAGTCTTAATATCCCAGAAAGACTAGAAGAAACAATAGGAAATAATAATCACGGATTATTCAAGTGGTCTGAAGCTGTTGTTGGTTACAATGTGAAAATGCCAGAATACAGAGACTGTGTAGACCTAAAAGTTAGTCCAATGCATTGGAGCCACCTTACTCCAGAATTCGAAGAAATTAAAAAATGCTATGAAGATGTTGAGATTAGATTAAAAAATTGTCTGACTCATTATGAGTCAATTTATAATTTTAAAATGAACTTTATGGAAGCAATAAACTTTGTTAGATATAAACCAGGCCAACACTTCCAAGTGCACACCGACCATGGATTTTCTTATGTATGTACAGTTTCATCGGTAATGTACCTAAATGACGAATATGAAGGTGGAGAACTATGGTTTCCATACTTGGATATTACCCTCAAGCCAGAAGCAGGAGATCTGATACTTTTTCCGTCCACATATATATATGCTCACGCATCACTAAAGGTTAAAAGCGGAGTTAAATATTCAGCTGTTACTATGTTTGATTATAACGACAGCAGCCACAAGCAGAGTCATTCAAAGTAGTTTATATGACTAAGATTAGTTTAATAAAAACTCATCCAAATCCGCCTCTAATAAAACAGTCAAGAATAAAAAGAGATTGGATGGACCAAACGTACAACAAACACGCGTACCAGTGCCTTCCTCTTAGCGTCGCAAACGTAAGTGGATGGGAACTCATTTTGGAGCAAGATGTGGTTGTTCAGTGGGACGGTGGAAATACAGTACCCAAAGTATTAAAAGGAGAAACTTATAATAATAGACAGCTTACACAGCCAAGCATTATTGGGATAATGTCATTTACGGTTGGATGGGCCTTCCATACAGAAGAAGGTTACAGTACATGGATAAGCGGATCGCCAAACTATTTTGTTGACGGCGCAGTTCCATTGAGTGCGTCAATTCCAAGCTATTGGTGGCCCGATGAGTTTAACATGAATTGGAAAATTACAAAAATTGGTGAACCAGTAATATTTCCAGCGGGGATGCCGTTTATGTTTTTTAATATCTATCCAAATAGCCTTTTAGAAGAAGTGGAATTTGAAACAAAAAATATTTGGGACGACAAAGATTTAATGAATCAAAGAATGAGTTACGGAAATGCAAAAATGAAAAAAAACAAAGAAGAACCTTGGACCTGGATGAAAGGAATAAAAACTGGCTTAAATGAAAAAGGAGAAAGAATTGGACCAACCTTTGAAGGACTTTCCAAATTAAAGGAACCAGTTTATGAATAAGCTAATGATTGGATCATGGTCTATAAAAACATATTCTCCACTTGGAGTTGACAATTATAAATTGTTTATTTCAGAAAACTTTTCTGCGCACATATCAGAACCTAGAGGAGGAATAACTTTTGATGACATTATTATTGAGAATAATAATTTTGAATTAAGAGGAAAAACAGATATACCATTAGAAGCATCAGTTGTTATGACGGGCAAGATTCAAGGCAGTAATATTGATGGGGTTGTCAAAATAGGCGAATATTGCAGCGTAGTTTTTGGCGGATTAAAAAATGAATAACGTATATGACATTTTAATAAAATCAATAAATCAACAAGAAAATCTTCTTGCCCAATTTAAAGGAAAACTAACTCTAATAGTTAATATATCAAGTAAGTGCGGATATAAACCCAGATGTAGTCCATTATGGTCTTACGCTAGAACGAGCAGGCATTTATGGGAGCTTCAGCAAATTCATAATGAGTTTAAGGAAAGTGGTTTTTCAGTTATAGGAATTCCTTGTAATCAATTTGGAAAAATGGAGCCTTCATCTAATGAGCAAATTTACGAGTTTATTAAAAAAAACTATCAGTATGTTAATTTTCCAATATCAGAAAAAATTGATGTTAATGGATCAAATGAGCATGAGCTTTTTTCTTTCTTAAAAGGAAAAGAAAGAAGAAGATACTCAGACACAAAAGCTGATGGAACCGCAAAAGCCGCAGAAGGTCAAAATTTAGCGGGTCAAGCAATGAATAGAATACCTCATAATTATGAAAAGTTCTTAGTTGGAAGAGATGGTCAAGTTATAATGAGGTTTAATTGGCGCGACATGCCCCTAGATAAAGAGCCTGTAATTATGGGATCTAATTTTACTATAAAAGAATTAATTATTGAATCGTTAGGTTAAATATGTCTTCAAATTATATAAACTATGGTATGGGAATAGTTTGTTTTCCAAATTCAATTAAGGTTGATCAAGATTTAATAATTCCATATTTATCCGCTTTAAAACAAAAAGCAATTCGAGAAGATTATACTATTGTCGAAGAAGATAATGGCATACCGTACGCTGTAAACAGAAGTGGACATAAATACAATATAAGAGATATTGAAATTTCAGCAAGTCATATAATGAATTTTATTAATGAACAAAGTCCTAAAGAACTAGCAATTTTTTTTGCAAACTGTGAAAAAGTAATGTATCAAAAATTATTAGAGTATATAGAATTATTTCCAATGATATTAAGAAATATATGGTGGAAAACTTTGGGGCATGTACTCGCATATAGTCCAGGTAGCGATATGGGAATCCATAACGACAATGATGTAAATTATCAATTTAAAGAAGAGCCAGATCTACAGCTAGCAACTAGAAATGTTGTTGGTTCAATAATTTATCTAAATTCTTCAGTTTCGACTAAAGAAGATATAAAAAAATACGAATACAATAATGGAGAAATATATTTCCCTTACGCAGATGTAAAATATACTCCTAAATCTGGAGATCTACTAATGTTTCCATCAAATTATCTAGGAACACACCAGATACAAAAGTGCATCAATGGCCATAGGTATGCCTACATAGGATATTTTGCTCAGGGCTCTTCTCATCCAGAGAGAGGAATTAATATAATTGAAGAAGAACTTCCTGCTGGAAGTCAAGGTCAAATTTGGATGAAAAATTTAAGAGAAGATTATTTAAATTATATAATAAAAAAATATGATATCTCTAATTCCAATCAAAAGTTTTTTGACCCAAAAATACAAGAACTATTAAAACCAACTGAGTTAAGACTTAGTAGTTCTGGTACAAGAAAAAATCTTCCAAACAAGATTGATTATGACCAAAAATAATAATGTAGCTCCCAAAAATCTTGGTGGCGGAGTAATTTTGTTTGAATCAGCTTTAGAATTAGACTGGGATTATGTGTTGGATTTTGCTAAAAAATCCATAAATAAAGAAAAAAAAGAAATGTATAAATTGTCTATCAATCCAGAAACAAATGAAGAATGCTACGTGAATAAAAGTGGCTATTTTTTCCCCAAGGAATCCGTAGATCTAATGCCCGGTAGGGGTTCGGCAATACATACCTATGCTGATGAAAAAATAAAATCAATTTTTGATTTTATAGAAACATCAAAGGATGAGTACTTATTTAAATATTTTGAAATATTTCCACTAGCAGCAAAATGCGTATGGTGGAAAGTAAAAGGTCATATCGTTCAGTATAAACAGGGCGTTTTCTTGGGGTCTCATTCTGATATAAGTGCGGATTATTCGTACGGAGTTTGGACGCCAACCGATCAATTGGCCACTAGAAATACTATTAGTACTGTTTTTTATTTAAATGATTGTGTTGATTCAAAACATGAAATAAATAACAATAAATTTGTTGGTGGTCATCATTATTTTAACTATCTAAATATAAATTATAAACCATCAAAAGGAGATATACTGTTTTTCCCTTCAAATTATGTAGCTGCACACGAGGTAACAACTGTTCAGGCTGGAGAAAGATACTCTTATCTTGGCTGGTATAGTCAAGGAACTCCAAATGCACAGGTGGGAGAAAATGTTGTAGATCCACTAAAAAATCCAGAAGCCGCAAAAACAGCGACCAACCTCTACATGCCAGACCTAATCGATAACTATAAAAAATATTTAAAATCAAAAAATTATTCAGAACACTCGGCTCAATACAAGGTGGTGAATAGGCAGTGAAAATAATAGATGTAGGAAGTGGATTATGTATATTTGAAAATCTTTTTAATATAGATCCCAAAAAAATAATTGAATATATAAATTTTTTAAGGAAAATAGAACAGGGCACATTTACTTATGTAGAGGAAAATGGAAAAAAGTACGCTATAAACAGGACTGGTTTTAAATTTGATTTAGATTCTATTAATCTTGCCCCCGAAAGATTTATAGATCCACTTTGCAATTGGCATGACCAAAAACCAACAAAAGAACAGAAAGACATTGTATTTTTTTTAGAGGATTTGTTATATAAAATTCTAGTTGAGTATTGCAAAATATATCCTGCGGCAGCTACAGTTTGCTGGTGGAGATATCCAGGGCATTTTGCAACGTACACATCTGGTCAAGGAATAGGCCAACACTGCGACGACAATATACCATATCAAGAAAATATGGGACAGATAAATGAATATCCAAAACATGTTAAAGTCAGTATTAATATATATATGAACGATAGCGTCGAAAATGAACATGAAATCGATCAAACCAATTTTACTGGCGGATTAATCAAGTTTAAACACGCAAACTATATTCATAAACCAAGAATGGGTACAGCCGTTGTATCTCCAGCTAATTATGTTGGAACTCACGAGGTTACACCAGTTAAAAACGGGATTAGAGTAGCATATCTAGCTGCCTTTTGCTATGGAACACCAGAGAACGCAAATCCAAACGATAATAGGATATGGATTCCAAATTTAAGGAAAGATTGCGGACAGACACGTTAATGAGATATATGTTACTATACTTAAATGGAGAATAAAATGAATGAAAAAGATTTTTATCAAAAAAATGGATATATAATAATAAAAAATTTAATTCCACACGATGCCATAGACAATTATAAACAATACTGGACAAGCATTAATGCGCCCAATTACAATGGAACTGTTAATTCAATGTTAAGTAAGAATGGATGGAAACAATCAAATCCTTTCATGGAACATGAAGAAATTTTACCACTGTTATGTCATGACTCAATATATGAAGTTTTTTCTAAACTTGGTTTAGAAAAAATGATATTACATTTGGCCTTTACTGGTTGGGTTTCTACACAGAAGGCTTGGCATCATGATTATATCGTTGGAAGTCAAGTAGATAAGGTATCTGCAGAAAATTACGCTGGTTTATGGATAGCTCTTGAAGACATTAGTCCAAAATCTGGACCTTTTGCGTTTGTCCCGGGATCTCATTTGTGGAATACTGATATTCATATATACTATAAAAAAGATCCACAAGAAGTTATTAGCTATCTTGAGAAAGAGATACAAAAAAACAATGGGGAGCCTCAAGTTTTTCTTCCCCAAAAAGGAGATGCCCTCCTTTGGCAAGGGCACACTCTGCACATGGCCTTAACGCCAGAAGACCAAAATACTCCAAGAGAGTCTATTATAGCTCATTATTTTTCTGGAGTAAATGGATTTTATGGTTTAGAACGGATCTAACGACAAAGAAGAAAAATCATATAAAAAGTATAATAATATTTTTTATATCAGTCATCAAAATGTAATTCAAGACCTTTATTCTTAAAAAGAGTTTTTGCGATAAAGAAGCTTAATGCCAACGACTATTCGACAGTTCCCCATTTGTCGATTGGACAGTGAGCTCTTTTAAGGGTTACTTTCAATTTCATAAAGCAGCCGCACTTCCTACATTGTTTAGTGGTTGCAACTAAATGCTCGCAGCCTTCACAAATATCCATTCTTTCTTTTGCCACTTCTTCTGAAACCTTACTTTGTGCATCTAAAAGCGCTATTGGTGTATTTCCTATTTTTTTCTTAAATTCTTTCCATGCCGACATAATGAGCTCCTTATTTGTACATATTACTATATAGTATATCGCAAAAAGTATAGAAATGCCAAAAGTCCGCAATGATAAATTTTAAAATTAAAATGACAATGATAAGCCAATAAAATGATCACTACTCAAAGAAGATGCCGATGCTGTATAGCGATGCAATAAACTATAATCAACCTAACTATTCGTATACTGGCACTTTGGTCATATACGCCCAAGGCCTTTCTTCTCCAATAATATTAAATAATATTGCAATTTTAATTGGCGGCCAAGAAGACTATTCAAATTACACGACAATAGCAGTTGTATCGATGGAGGTCAGTCCTTCCGGATATGTTACCGTAGAAGTTTTGGATGAAGACGTATCCGCCTTGGTTTCTGTTGAATCTATAGCAATTACCGACAACAGTGAAATAGCCATATTAAGCTAAAAATAGCTACTATAAATACGTATCCTGACACTATGGAGATATTATGGCTACCAGCGTTTTAGTCAATGACACAGTAAGAATTAAAGTTAAATTTGTTGACACTAATCCAGTAACTGGAGCTCAAATACCGGTTACTCCAGTCGCTGTAGTTGTAACGATTAAAAAATCTGATGATACTGTAGTCGTAACTCAGAACATCACTACTTCAGGTAAAATATCGGATTCAGAATATTATTATGACTTTACCCCGTCAGTAGCTGATACATATAAAATAACATTTGTTGGAAGTCTAAGTGGTGGAACTTCTATAACCGTGAATCAACAGCTTTATGTAAGTACCTCTACAGAAGAATACGAGCCTACTGTAATATTAAAAGCAGATGAAATGATAACTTTTGCCCCAGATATAGTCCCGCTATATTTAGACCCAGAAGAATTAAAAGCATATTTTCCAGAAGCATCACTAATTGAAATAGGAGAAGCAGTATACAGTCATTCTCTTGAGGTAAAACAAATATACTCGTTAAACGATGACGCCACAGGTGCGGACCTTCCGTATAATGCACTAGAGTATATCAAAGCAGCTGCAGCTTGCGATTTAAGCAGAACATACTCTTATGGCGGAGATGATGATGTTTCAGTCCAGCTTGGAGACCTGACGGTAACAACCAGAAACCTTCCAAGAATAGAAGTCACCAGAGGAAATGCAACCACATGGTGTCAAATAGCAGCAGCCTTAAGAAAAGAAATGTTAGCAGGTAAAACAGGCCCAAGAGGTATGGTGCCAAAAGGTCTTCCAACCGAAAGCATTGGTACATCTGGCAAGAATATTGATCCAGAAACAGGAAAAGTATATTATCTTTCAGATAGAGAATTGTATGGGCCCGGAAGAAAAATCCTTCCGAAAGAAGATCCTATGCCTAGACGAGGCATAAGAAGCTATGATTAATCTTGAAAAAACATTCAAAAAAATACTATCAAGTTGGGGTCATGATGTTTACATCCAGAGAATCATGGCAAATGGAAACTATAAAGATTCCTTAGAAAGAGTAACAACAAGGAACGTATATACATCTGGAGCAGCAAACGCCAAACTCGCCCAAGAACTAGATGAAGGAATATCAGTAAATTCAGAGGTAGTATACTTTTTTGAAGCTTCTGTTAATCCAAAAGAAGGCGATAGAATATACGAAAAGCTTCCAAACAATTTTGGTCAACAGACAATGTACGTTATAGACGCTTGCTCCCCGAGAAGGGGAAGAGGTGGTAAAATAGTTTTTTGGGCAGTTGGGGCAACAAAAGAAGAGACAAAATAAATGTTAATAGTTAAAAAAAATGATTTAATAAAAATCAAATTTCTTTTTGTTGACAATGGATCAGCCTATGATCCAACAAATCAGGCTACGCCCATAGATGTTACGATAGGAATTACAAGAGGCGATAATAGATTTTCTTCAATAATTTTAAATCCAATATCCTATCTTTTTACAAACGCAACGCCGGACCCCAATGCCTACATAGAAAAAAGCGCTAACTCTGAATTTGTTTTTAATTATAAAATACCAGAAAATCTTTTTCCTGGAAAATATACAGTAATTGCAAAGACATTCAAAGATACTTTAGAAATTATTATAGAATCTAGTTTTGAAGTAAAAGATTCTCAGTACAATCTGCAGCCAACTGTTCCAATGGGAAATAGATCAAGTAGCATCACCTATAGGCCATCCTATGAAGATCTAAATTCTTCAAACATGCAATCTGTTTTGCTAGTTGGGCATGGCGATGGACTAGAACTTAACAGTCCAGTAAAAATTCGATCCGTTCAACACGCAGTAGACTTGCTGAGAGGCGATAACAATAGTCCGCTATTAAGGGGCGTATTTGACGCATACGGAGCTGGAGCAAGAAGTATATTTATTTGTTCTGCTGCGCCAATGTTTGAGTATGTTCAAGATTTTGATCAAAGATTAGTTTCGGTAAATTATTTTGATGTTGGTTTAGCTACTCCATCTTCGCAAACATTTTATGAAAGATATTATGAAAGATTGGAACAAACATATTCTGTTTTATCTGAGCTTGATTTTATAGACATAATAGTTCCACTTGAAACATCTATTATTTCAACTGGTGGGCCAGATTTTATTACTCAATTGTCAAATTATTTAGATGAATTTCACAATACAACGGGATACGTGCAGGTTGGAATAATCGGATCTAAAACAAGAGGAGTCTCGTCTTCTGATATAGATATACTTGAAGCCAATTCTGTTATTACAAATAAATTAACTGAATTTAATTCTTTGGGCCAAATCACCTCTGATAAAGGCAGATATGTTATTCCAGTTTATGGGGAAGCTGTTTTTTCTCATTCGCATTTAGACTTTTCGTATACAAATTCTGTGTCTGCAGCAGTCGCAGGTTTGGTAGCATCAAATCCATTAAATATTGGAATGATAAGAAAAAGAATACCTGGAGCAATATCCCTTTTCGGCTCAAGTCTAAATACATCTGAAATGAAAAGACTAGAGCTAATAGGAGTCAATACAATATATAGAAGCAATAAAGCTAGACGATCTCAACCATTTGAGGTGTATTTGACTAATGACTTTACTATGGCTGCGATGAATTCAACTTTTAGCAAGCTTCCACAAATTAGGCTTGTATCTTATCTTGCAAGTAAAATAAAAGGATACGGTTACGATACAATAGGCAAGTTTGGATATGACACAATAGTTTCTTCAGTTAGCTCTCTTCTGAGCTCAATGAAAAAAGATAAAATAATAGTTGATTTTGAATTCAAGGCAAAACCAGATCCAACAGAAAAAGGTGTTATAATACTTTATATTAATGTAATATCTTCTTTGGGATTAAAGAAAATTGATTTATCATTAGCCGCAGGTCCAGGAGCATAGTATGGCACAAGACGCAATAAGTTGGCCAAGATTTGGTGGAACCGATTCGTATACAAAATTAAAATTTGCTCAGCCACTTCAGTCTGAGGGTAATTTAAGTTATCTTGAGTTTATAGCTACAGTTAAAAGTATCTGGGAAGAATCATTTCCAAATTATCCAATTAAATCTTCTTCAAGTGGAGATCCAGCTTTTACATGGTTTAATCCAAATTATATAGATCCAGAAACTGGTCAGACAACAGGCAGATATGAAGACACAGATGCAATAATCACTTATTCTTTAGAGCTAAGAAAGACTCATTCTGTTGAGCCAAAGCCAAGAATGAGACAGATAACAAGCAATGACGTCTATATATATGGTCAAAGATTTCAAAATATAATCGCATTTACAGCAATGTCTCCGGTCGGCAAAAGATTAGGTTCTAATCCAAATTCAATAGACGACGACCACGATAACGCCTACCTAGTCGAATCTTTAATAGAGACATTTGAGAACTTCATGCTGGAGTATACGCCAATCTTTAAAAAAATAGGAGCATCAGAATTAACATATTCCAGAAGGTTATCTGACTCTGAGGTAAATAGGGACCAAAAAGACGTTCACAAAAGAACAGTAACCTACATGCTTACAACCGAAAAAACCTTTGCTGCAAAAGCCTCTACGGTGGAATCAGTTGCCCTAGACGTAAGATTAGGAATGGCTTACGAGCAAGAATTAATAAATCAACCAGCCACCCCAAACTACGAGGGCACTACGGTCAGTATAGTGGATTTGCAGCAAACAGCAACGCCAAATTCATGATAATATATATAAAAACAAACACGCATCAACAGTCTCCGAGTTATTTTTATAAGTTATCTGTTACTATATTTGAAGACTCGCAATGCCCCATATCCTAGTCGGAGGTTTAAAAATAACATGGCTATACCAGGAGTAACTACGCTAATCAGAGATCGCTTCTACAGCATCTCTCGCACTGACACGCCAGCCGGTCCAAGAATTGTCGTAATCGCCAAGAGAGATACAGCAGATGATACAGGCAATGTAAGCGACCTAGACGTTGTTCAGGCAACAACTGAAAAAGATGTAATAGATGCCTTTGGTGAGGGTTCTGATCTTCACAAGGCATTTCTTGAATTGGTAGCCGGTGGAGCAGAAAGAATATACATGGTCCCACTGCCATCCGACACAGCATGGACCCATACCGGCACATCTGCAGTTACAAGTTCTTCATTCGGAGGATCAGTCTTTGACGCTGCATTCACAGCCGCTGAAACAGTTCTTCCAGATGTGATCGTTCCTTGGGGTAGGGGCGGAGTAGCAGATGACTGGGAAGATCCAGCAACACCTGATGACACTGAGTATGGTTTCCATGCAAACAATAGTGCAACAGTAATTCAGAGCTGGGCATATAAGGTAGCAGCAAAGGTCAAGGAAATATCAGAGAATACACACCCATGCATCGCAGTAATGGGAATTAAGCCTTACGACTCTGGCACAAAAGAAGTTATGACTCCTTCGCAGATAGCTTCTCATTTAGGTCTGTCAACACTTCCAGACAAGGAAGATTCAGCCTTGAAAGAGTACGGTCCATACCTTACAGTTGTAGCAACTGAGCTAAAGCCAGTTGGCTATGGAACAGCTGCAGGAACAGATTTTGGCTACGCAAATGGAGCATGCACAACAGCAGCTGCAATAACACGCCTTAATTCATATTCAGCAATTACAAACAAGCCACTCTATAATGTTCAGGGTCTTCGTTATGTTCCAACAAGAACACAGCAAGAGACAATAGCCAATAAGGGTGTCAACTCAGTAATTCTTAACTTCAACAAGATTGCAGTTTTTGGAGATGGTGTAACCTTCTCTGCATCTAGCTCAGATTACGTTCGTCTTTCGACAAAGAGAATTGTAAACGAAGCTGCAAGCATTGTTCGTCAATCATGTCAAAAGTTTGTTGGTGAGCCATCGACTGTCCAAATGAGAAACTCAATGGAAACAGCGATCTCATCAGCACTAAGAGGTATGCAACTATTAGGAGCCTTGCTGGCTAGCGACTTCAATGTCACTTATGTTCCAGCAGAAAACAAGGCGATTGTAGACCTCGTACTAACACCTGCATTTGAGCTAAAGTCAATTCAGGTGCAAATAGCCATTAACGTATAATAAATTACCGATTGGAGGGTAACTAAATGGCCGCAGAAACTTATGACAATTCTGTCAACAAGTATCTAAACACATATACCACATTCTCAGGTGCCGACATTGTCGCCACTTTTGGTGGTATTGAAATTGGTGCACTTTCAGGAATTACTTTCTCAGTAACAAGAGAAAAGGCACCAATCTACACAATGGGTTCACCAAATCCACGCTCATTCTCAAGAGGTAAGCGCGGAATTGCAGGCTCATTGATCTTCACAGTATTTGATCGCCCAGCTCTTTACACAATGCTGGAGAAAAACTACGCCAACAATAAGCCAATGGACTTCTACACAAGAGCCCATAATACTCTTCCAGGCGATACATCGTCTTTGGGTAGAGGAATTCCAGGCGTTCAAGGCGGAAACAACTGGACAAGAGATATCCAGAAGAAAGTCCCTTACTACGCAGACCAAATCCCACCATTCGATATCACAGTTACATTTGTCAATGAATATGGCAACGCAGCTGTAAGATCGATATACGGAGTTGAGCTTCTTAACGAAGGATCAGGCGCCTCAATGGATGACATCGTCATCGAAGAGACCATGACCTACGTTGCAAGAGAGCTTGGTCCAATGTACACAATTGCAACAAGCCAACTTGAAAAAGACGGCAATACTCTAAGCGATATCGTGGCTGGCAATGCTGTAAACTTGCCAAACACATCCGGAGTTATTCGTCCGTAATTAAATAACAAGTTATCTGTTCGATGGTGCATGAGGGTGGGGGCCTTCGTGCACCATCTTACTTTTAAGGAACAATAATGGCAGTTATTATTAGTAGGCCTAGTCAAATTTCTGACGTAAATCCTAGTGCCCAAAAACCTGAATTTGATGCTGCCTTAAATAATGTTTCTTTTTCGGGAACAGATATTGTTGCAACAATGGTTCTTCCCCCAATGGGCGAGACTCAAAGTACTGGAACCTACTTAGAGCTAGGCGAACTTCAAACTGTATCTTATTCTATACATAGAGAGAATTCGCCAGTAAGAACTCTTGGGCACGCAAATGTAAGAGGGTTTATAAAGGGTTCAAGAACAATAGCTGGATCACTTATCTTTACGGTATTTAACGAATATTCTTGGTATAAAATAGAGGAATATAAGAACTATCTTTCTAGATCAAATGGATTCTTTGCGCCACTAGCAGACATGCTTCCGCCATTTGACATTGTGTTTACATTCTTTAATGAATATGGCAGTGCATCAAAGATGAAAATATATGGCGTAACAATAGTTGACGAAGGTCAAACAATGTCAATTGATGACATTTTGACAGAGCAAACCTACACTTTTATGGCCAGAGGAATCCAGCCAATAACAAGAATGATAAATGAAAAAGAAATGACAAAATTAGGTGACATAGAAGCTGAAAGAACAGCTCAAAGAAATAGGAATATATTTGGAGATTCAGCCGAAGAAGGTCTACCAATAACAACTATCTATAGCAATTTTATAGAAGAAGTATATAGAGTATAAAATGGCTTATAATTCTGATTATAGATTTGATCCTCTATCCGAAAAGATAGACTTAGCTTGGGCGGGAAACGCAGACTCAAGCAGTAAAAAGTTTAGCAATTATTACGATTACTTTTTTAGTGGCGAAGATATAAGAGTTTATATTGACGGACTATTCGATGAAGAAGATGAACTGGATATAGTTTCTTTTGCCTATATAATAAGACAGGAAAAGCAACCACTCTATGGTTTTTGGTCATACAACTATGACGCAATGTTGTACGGCACAAGATTGATAACTGGAGAGTTTTCTGTATATACAAGATATCCAAGAAGAATGACAGATCTTATAGAAAAAGCAACTGAAAAAAGAGTTAATAATCCAGATCCTAGATCCTCAAACGCTGATGTAAGATCTACTTTGAGATCAGTAAACAATAATTCAGATCAAGCTAGACTTCGCAGCCTGCAAGATGAAAAAAATATTCAAAAGTATTGGTCATACAGTCAGCTTGATAGAGTGACTTCAGATCCATTTTCTAAAAATATTATAGATTCAAATAAAAATATATTTAGTGCTCATCCGCCATTTAATTTTATTATCATGCATGGATTGGAAGAGGTATCTCTTTCTCCAAAAGATTTTCTAAATTCTGAAGAAAAAGTTATAGAAAATAATTTAGATAGAATGATAATTTCAGATGTAAATGAAAGATTAGTTAGGTCTGGAACAGACAATAAAGTTAGTCCAATGAAAACTATTATACAAGAGGTCCAACTAATGAGCATGGCAACAACGTATGCCGCAGGAGGATCTCCAATAGTTGAGAACTATCAGTTTATAGCAAGAGACTTCTATTATAGCGAAGTTGATCTTGGATTTATTAAGAATAAATTAACAACAACAGAAATGGAAGAGCCAATAGTAGGTCAAGTCAACTCAGAAGGAGTTTATGAAATTGACGTTACAAACCATATGTTTGGCACTAACACAGTTGCTTTATAATAAATAATATTGTATAATGTATTTTGTTTTATCAAATGTCTATTAAGGAGAAAAAATGTCAGGTAGAAAAGTAACAGTAAGTTCAAATCCAGAATTTGCAGAAACAGTAGGAACAGAAGAAGCTCTAACTTATACAACAGAGGAAACTCAAAATCAAGAGGAGATTGAATCAGTTGTTGAGCAACCGAATAAGCAAGTAGAAGATCTAGACGACGCAGAAGAAATTTGGGAAGGTGGCCCAACTGCTGGAATGATCAAGCAGTGGAAGAGTCAATTTGGAGAGGTGTATGTTACCTCGATTACCTTTGACAAGCATATAGTCTGGAGAGTTTTAAATAGAATAGAGTATAAGAATTTAGTCAAAAAAATGGAGCAACTTGTACAAGCTGGTCAACTTACTTCAGCTGAAGCCAATATGTGGAACGAGGAAGCAATAGCTGAAATGTGCATACTGTATCCTCAGTACGATAAATTGGAAATGAATGGAGTGATGGCTGGTATTCCGTCTTTAATTTCTCAAGAAGTGTTAGAGGCTTCCGGGTTCGTTGCCCTAGAGGTAAGACAGCTATAAAAAATGGAACCAGAATTTCTCTATGAAATAAAAAAGAAATATGGTTCTGTTTTTGCAGTAAACCTAAAAGGTCAGGAAATAGTATTTAGAGAGCTGACATTTAGTGAATTTGATAAAATAACTGAATACAAAAACTCGGAAAGCTATTCTTCAACTGACGCAGAAGACCTGATAATATCATCTGCTGTAGTCTATCCAAAAGACTTCAATCTAGAAAAATTGCCACCTGGCTTAGTATCTTCATTGGCTCAACAGATTGTTGATTTTTCGGGCTTCTATTCTGCAAAAATTGCTAAAAATATACTTGATAATAAAAGAGAACAAGCAGCTCAGGTAAGAAGCCTTATGAAAGCTTTTGTTCTGGCTACTATAAATACATATTCTCCGGAAGATTTAGATAACATGACTTTTTCGCAATTAGCGGAAAGGGTTGCTCTTTCGGAAAAAATAATTGAAATTCAACAAGGAATAAATGGCATTCAGTCAACTAATCTTACTCTTCAATTGATAGACCCAGAAGAAGAAGAGGAAAAGAAAAAGGCAAGTGCGGCAAGGCACAACCTTTCAAAGAAAGTCGGCGAAGCCGCGTACGAAGACCCAATTGCTCAAAAACTTTGGGGAATGAAATAAACTAGGGGAAAAAAATGCTTAGAGATCGTGGCCCATTACATAATATAGGCTATGGAGTAACCTCTAGAGATCTTCCGTTCAATGAGGGCGAAACACAAGGCCCCTCTCCTGATTCAGGCGCAATATCTAAAGCCCTAGATAATCATCCTATTGCTAGATTCATAACGCATACAGTGGGCAGCTTAGCTGCAGCTGCAGCCCTAACCTCAGTAATGAGAAAGGGTGGACTTAGGTTAGCCCAAAAAATCCAAACTTCAGCTGACTCAGGCAATACATTTTCTACAAGTTTAGTTAACAGCGTAGTTGACATAAGAAAACATTTAGACGAACTACAGGGCGTTAAAAGAAGTATAGATGGCGTTAATGATCCTTACGAAAGACTCGTCTATGAAGCTGGAGATGATCTAACAACAGGATATTCCGGCGTAAACTCCGAAATGCACAGGTATTCTTTTAGTAAAAGAGAACTTGATCAAGCCAGTAGGGGAATTGGATCAGAGCCAGCCTCAATATACACTTGGAAAGATGAAATACAAAAAAGATTAATTAGAGCTGGTAGAAGGCTACCCTATGAGCTTCCAGCGTTATATGGAACTCAAAAACTTTTAACAGATCCATTATTTGGAGAAAATGAAAACCGTAAAAAAGTAAAGTGGTATAATCCAGTTGATGTTTTGACAGATTTTGTAAAAACGTCAGCAACAAATCTTTTGACTGTAACCTTGCCATTTGAAGGATTGGGCGCAGGAGCTTCAGCTACAAGAAACTCCTTATATACTTTTAAAAATTCAATGGGGTCCCTGAGGGATCTTAGCCCAGCAAGACAGGTAGCTTCTAAGGGTTTAATAGACCTTAGCGAACTGTTAAGTGAAGTAGGTCATGATTTTTCTACAATTGGAAACAGGTTTTTAAAAGCATCAGCCCAAACAAGTGGAGCCTTTTCAACAGCTGTACATGCATATAAACAGGATCAACCGCAGTTTGTTCAATCTTTAAGCGATGCAAGAAAAGGGGCAAAATTAGCGAGGGAATTTTCCCGCGCAAATAATGAATCAAAAATAAAAAGATATGGAAGAATGGCTCAAGGTTACCTTTTTGGCCAAAATTCTCCTGACTCAACAAATCCAGTATATGGAGCCATTGACGCTATACCGGCTTTTAGGGGTTTGTCTAGCGCATTTAAGGAAGGATATAAAGAATTTAAACTGCTTGGGAAAGGATACGATGCACTATCCAGTTCCCTAAAGATGAATGAAATTTTGGCAGAACAAAGATTCATAGGAGCAGGCAGAAGCGAGCTCGAAAGAGCAATGCAAAAAATTCAATCTCAGTATTCTAGTAGAATTAGTAAATTAGCAGGAACTGTTTCAATACTTGGCGCTGGTGGTCCAGAAGATAAATCTTTTACTCAATCAGAATTTTACAGAGGACAACAACAAAAAGCTTATAAAGACTTATTGGCAAAAAACCTAACATCAAGAGGAATAGACGCTAAGGAAGCAGATAATTTTGTTGAACAATTAAGAATAAATGTTCCTGGTAGAGGAGGTAATCCAACCAATATAGTTTCAATTGGCAGATCTTCTATATTGGGTGAGGGTGACGATTATTACTCTCAACTACTGCAAAGATATAAAACTATAAAACATGGAAAATCATTTGAGCAATCGATAGTAGCTTCAGCTGGTGGATCTAGTCCTGAATCATTTCTTAGGAGTGTGATAGAGGAATCTAATGCTGGGTTCCTAAGCAGGGAATTTAAAGCATCTTTAAATACAAAAATAAAAAATGAATGGAATTCTTTTTACAGAAAAGATTTAGCGGACATAGCCTCAAGTATATTAAAGCCGTCAAAAGAGAATATTCACGACTATGTAGGGCCACTAAGTTCCGCAAAACAACAATTTCTTCAAAGAAAAACAGCACAAGTTCTTGGAATCAACTTAAGACAAGATGATGGAAGAATAGTTTCAGATCAAATTGTAAGAAAGAGATTAGCAGAAAAAGGATTTAATCCAAACAATTTTAACGATCTAAAAGATTTTCTTATTGAAAAAAGAAAAATGTCTCTTGGATTATTCGGTAATGGATTTAGCTTATTCGGCCTTAAGCCGTTGCTGATAGATGAAGCAGTTCAGCAAGGCAGATTTAAGTCCCTACCAGCAAATCAACAAAAAATAATTAGTGAACTAGCCGGAAGAATGGCAATTAATGATCCGGTTTCTAAGTCTATAGGATTCAATAAACTTGATGGAGTTTATCAAACTAAGTCTGGACAAATATTAGATTTCAGTTCTATAAGAAGTACATTTACAAATACAGCAAGTTTTTTTGCAAGTGAATTTCAGATACCAATAATTAAACTTAATCCAGCCGACCTTTTTGGTTATAGATCTTTTTCAGAAATGGCAAAGAGAGGGCCGCTTCAGTATTCTCCAGGCAGAACTGTCCAACCGTTTGGCGACATGCCGGGAACAAAATCAGATTTTAATATTTGGCACAGCACAGGTGGAATGTTTGGCCTCAAGGGTAGGGTAACTGCATTTTCTACAGACAATGAATCTGGTGCAATATTTGGAAAAACTTTAGCAGGAACATATAGAGCTGTTCCAACCAGCAGTACCGAGATGCTTACAAAGCATGCAAGATTTTCGGCTGGTCTAGATGGAGAAAAAATATATGATGTAGCTCAAGATCCGAATTCAAGATTTTTAACAAGATTATTTGGAAATGATGTAGCCGGAAGAAGTAGAGCTCTTGGCTTCAAGAGAATGATGTCGATAGACGCTGAGCAACCAAACTCAATTTTCGGATTGCTTTCAAGATTTCAAAAAAGAAATAGTGACATAAATAATCCAAGAGTATTAGCTAAGCTAATACCTGGAGAAGAAGTTGAATACGGATTTGGATCTTCGGCAAAAAGAATAAAACTTAGCTCGGAAGGCGGAAAATTACAACTTTTAGATGAGGCAGGTGCTTCTGTTCCTGGAATTGAAGAAGCACAGATATTAAGAGCCTACGATGATTTAAGAAGATCTACATTTACTTATGGCTTATCAGACAAAGTCATGAGAACAATGGAAAATCTATCTGAAATATCTGGCATAAATCTTTTTGCTTTTGCTGGCAAAAGAGTGTCCAATATATCAACCCCTCAACAAGCTATGCAGTTTTATGAGGAAGTGCAAGCAGCTATACCAATTCTAAAATCTAGAGCAAGAGAAGCTGGAATAGAAGAAAGAGTAATAGAACAATCGTTTTCTAGATTAAGAAAAATGGCTACAGAAGGAAATCTGTTAGCAACTTCTTCTTTGGCCCAAAGATCGCCTACAATAACTACAAGGTTAGACCAATTTAAGAATGAACTTTTTAGATTTGTTTCTCAATCAAACGCAATTGTTGAGGGCAAAACAGACCAGCTGTTTATACAGATGCAAGAGGCAATATTAAGCCTTAGAAAAACTCTTCCTCCTTCACAATTCGCAGAAGCTCAAGCAGCAGCGCTAGCAACACTATTTAACACAAATGCATTTATTACTTATAAAAAGGGAGTTCCACTATTCCAAAATGCTAGAGAGGCAGCTCTTTCTATGCTTGGGATGGCTAGGGGTCAAGATGCTGTTAGCGATGCAGTAAGCACTTTCTTTTCTCCATATACAAGTGGAAGAGTTTCAATTATTGGCTCAAATATAAGAAGGCCATTTTCTTCACTATTGCCACCATTTAAAAAATTATTTGGAACAGCAAATTATCAATTAAACGAATTGTCAACTGACGTATTAGGTTCTGGACAAAGAACTACATTTGTTCCAACCTTTGGAACAGTTTTTGGAAAAGATCCAATGGGAGCAGTTAAAAGCGCAATTGGTTTGTCGACATATTCTGATCCAGCAAATTATTCTGGTGCGTCTGTTCCAGTTTCTCAAGGAGTTGAAAGACTAAATAGATACTTTGGAACTTTAGGAATGCAGCTAGATGTATCTAGTTTTAAGGGACCTCTTGATTTATACGCAAGAGGGATGGTTGGAAAAAGAGTTCTTCCAATTTATGCGGCTGGAACGACATTCATGGCCGCCGACAGAATGCTTGGTGGGCTAGTAAATCCTGAGGATAGATATGGAGAAAATATATATTCTCCATTCTTTACAACAAAAGCAGCAAGGGCAGTAGTAGAAGCTCAATCTTTAGCAGCTGGATTAGTTCCTGGGGGAATGACCGCACAAGAAAAAAGGGAACAATTAGTAGAAGGCGAAGTGCCAATTAGGCAGGGTAGATTCTGGCCACTAGGTAATACTCCATTCCAGGGTGGTAAGGTTCAGTATTATAGGCCATCTTGGTATAGAAAACTTCAAGGTGGAGCAATGTTCACTTCCGATACATATGGAAGCCCAGCAGAAAAGTTCTTATTTTACAATGATATCTCCCCACTAAGACCCTTTGATCCATACAGATTTGAAAGAAAACACTATGAAGATAGGCCATATCCAGTAACTGGAGAATATTTTACTGGCCCATTTGGGCCGCTAACAGCTGTTGGAAACCTAACAATAGGTAAAATATTAAAACCACAAAGAAAGATGCATGAAGAAGAAGTCTCTCTAGGGCTCTCTCAGTACGTTTCAGCAGGTCAATTTGGGGCTTATGACCCCAGTGGCTATACAGGCTTCAATGCGGGCACGGGAACGGCCTCTGCGGGCTTTGGAGGGGGCATAGGCATGTATGGTCCGGGTGCTGGTGGGTCAGTATCTTCCTCTATGGTGAGCAATCAAATAGGTTACAGCAATGCTAACTACGCAGGAGCCAGCCAATTTCCCATAAATAGAGCCTCCGGAATAACAAGAGAAACTATAGGCGCCTTGAATCAGCCTTTGATGGCCATGTCCTATGGCCCCCCCAAGCAAAGGGGAGTGATGCAGCCAACAATAGTTCAGGCAGGAACTCCCTACAATCCAGCCAATCCCACAATTCAATTTGGAGAACTTGGTTATAGGGCTCAGGAAATGGCCGGTATCTATGGATTTGGATTTTCTTCAATTAGAGAAAATCTTGGATTTGGCAAAGGTGATTTTGAGCCAGACAAAACAGTTCTCCAATCAGCAGCAAAAGCTTATGGCACATCTAGGGCATTCTGGGACCTAAACCTTGGAGGCTTAGGCGACGTACCAATTCCAGCACAGGGTCCTTTAGGTAATATAGAGTTTTCTGAAATTGTAAGAAGATTTATTCCAAAAGAAAGAACTGGAATAGATTACATAAATCCAATCGCAAACCTGATGGGCTCTCAGTATCCATTTCTTCCAGGTTCTGAATATTACATTAACTTTAGGACTGGCGACCCTTTTACGAAAGTTCAAGAAGGTGAAATCAGATTGCCCGGTAAAGGGTATGAAAGATTTAATAGACTTTATGGAGATTCTTCAGGTAAATATGGAATAGTAAATCAACTAGATATTCTAGCTGACGTTGCTCCTTATTCACAGCAATTTAAGTCTGTCAATAGAATGATTGATAAAATGGCTTTAAGTCCAGAAGAAAAAGTAAGAGTCATGGAGATAAGAAGCCAACTTGAAGATACCACAAGTAAATATGATTTTGTCCCCTATGAAGACCAAAGAACAAGAATGGGCGGAGCTCTTGGCGGAATGCAAAGGGCTGGAGAATACATAGCTCATAGAGACACTCTATTTAATACAAAGTTTCTCAATAAAAGAACTGCAACTGAAGATTGGGAAAGAAGAAATGTTTATGGAGCAACATTTCCAGAATGGCAAAGGCCATTTGAAAGTTTTATTGAGCCAATGCTCAACAAGGCTACGCAAAGAGATCCAATTTCAGCAGCTGCCGGTCTTGGATTAACTGGATCATTTTTTGGCAGAACTCCAAGAGCAAAACTTTTAGGCTCCTTTTTAGGCGCCACAACTGGTGGTGGAGTTTCTTTAATGAGCCAAACAAAAGAAATGATAACTGGCGAAAGATTTATTCCACAACAAAGAAAGAAAGAACTTGCATTAGAAGAATATTCTGATATTTTAACCTATGTTAAGAATACCAGACTGGCTGCAATGGCCCAGGAAGCTGGAGACTCAGGAGCCGCCAATCAATTTAGACAAGCTGCAAAAAGAACTATGTATGGAGCAGATTTATATGGAGCTTCGGTAGACACTCTTTCTTTGGCAATTCCAAAAAGAAAAAGAGAGCATTTTATGGAGATGATTAATGCTCCAGAAAATGAAAGAGATAGAATTCTGTCAACGGCAGGAAGATTAGAAAGAAGAATATATCAAGCCGCCTGGGGTAGAGATGTAGAAAAGAGACCAGATTTAGTTGAGTATTTTAGCAGACATGAGCTTCCAGATTTATCTTGGGAAGGATGGCACCCAAATACAAACATGGACCATGTTAAAATAAAAATAGGACAACAGATGGGACTGGAGATGTCTCAAATGGGTTACTATCCACAGCAGATAAAGCAAGCTAATTTAGCAAATCCAAGCTATCCAACATTTGGAACAGGCGAAGATAGGCAAGATACTCTATACAAGTTAAGAGCTCTTTTAGCTGGAGCAGGAATTAGTGGAACTGTAACTCCAGTTATAAATACTTTTGGCCAAAATCAAATAAGCATATCTGCAGGAGTTAGATAGTGGGCATACTAGACTTTTTTAAAAAACCGGAAGAAAGACTTCTTGCCGCACAGTACGCCCTTAGGTCAACAGCATTTGGCGGAAGAAATAACGTAGTAAGAGTTGAGCTTAATCCGAAAACTCAAGCAGTAGAATTCATTATTAATGCTACTGGAGAAGTAAAGCAAACGGTAGAAGAGGCATTTACTGCAGCAAGCACTATGATGTTTACTCAGTTTGCAAGCATTAAGCCAGTATCTGGATCAATTTTAAATCTTGGAAGATCAAATTCTACCGGAAACATACTTAACAATAATCCAACTCAAAATGCTGCCATTGGAGATATTCTTCTAAATATTCAAAAAAACCTAAGAGGTATAACGGATACTGCAACACTAAAACAACTAGAATCAATGGGAATCTCACAAGCAACTCTATCTGGAGAAGAGTTAAGTGTAAATTTAGCTACAATAAAAAATCAAAGAGGAGTAAGGCCAATTGATTTCTTTCAAAGATTGAGAGAATCAGGTCAAGGTTTTATTCCAATAATAGACAAAGATGGCGCTACTCTTATGCAATTTAGGGTAGGAGAAAAAATACTAACAGAAGCACAAACGTATTTTATGCTAGCGGCAGCAGGAAACCCATTATTGGATAATAAAAAATTAATGAGCACCTTAGCTGGTGGGGGACTTATAGAAGATTATATGTCTAAGCTTGGAAAAAGAGTTAGAGGTATAGTTGGAGATAGAGATCTGACCATAACTATGGATACATTACTTCGGAGCAGCTAAGGAATTTAAGCTTAAGGGAGCTCCAGAAGAATTAGTAATAGAAGAAGGTTTACATTTTCTTCAAAAATATTTGAATGTAGGCAGTCAAAATAGACTTGAAATGAAAGTCCTAAAAAAAGATCTTACAAAAGAAGTTGTTGAATCTTCATTTAGAAGGCAATTTGAATCTTTAGATTCATCTCAAAGAGCAATAATAGGTGATCCAGAATCTTTTATTGCAAAGTTCCTTAAAAGAAAAGAAATTAAGGACTTAATACAAAAGTCAAGAACCAATAAAGAATTAATTCAGGCAATAGATAAGTCTGGGGCAACTGAATTAGAAAAACAAATGTTTAGTAAATTCATGAAAGACGCCGAACTAGAATTTGATGGTAACGCTATTTTTAACAGAAAATACTTTGAATATGCAAAAAGGGAAATGAGACAAAACGTAAAAAATCTTAGAGAAAGTATTAATTCTGGAACGCTAAGTAAGATTGAACAACAAAACGCACAAGTAAGATTGCTAGAACTAACAGAGCAACTTAGTATGGTTCAAGACGCTGAAAACTTATATCAAGTAACTGGTAGAGGATTTACTGATGATGGATTAATAAAAGTAGCTTATGACATAAGAGATCTTGGAAAAGGTTTTGAAAATATATATCAAATAATAGGCGCATCTGGAAAAAAATCGGAAATTGGTTTAGCTAAAGGTTTAGAATTTATACAAATGAGTGGGTTTGGTATTCCAAAATCTCAAGTCTACGCAGATCCAGTAACTGTAGCTTTTCATCCAGATCTTTATTCTTCTCCAGAAGATATAGAAAAAATGACTCAGTATTCAGCTGAAGTCATGCAAGACTTTAAAAACGCAATAGAAACCAACACTATCCCAGAAAAAGTTCGAACAATGATGCAACAAACGTTGTTAGAAGATTCTTCAAATTTACCAGCTTCAATAAGATTGTCAAAAGATAGAAACAGAGATTTCATAAGAAGAATATTTGAACTTCATCAATCGGGAATAGGCCCAAAAAGCTCTCCAGAAATGATGAACCTGCTTGCGAATGTGTTTGCATCAGAGGCTTTTACGATGAGAATGTCTTCAGCTGGAGTAGAAAGATACTACCCAGTAGTTCCAGGAGTTCAAAGATATGCGCTAGCCTCGGAAGTTCTTGAAGGTTTACCGGGTGGAAATAAAGGAAATAGAACAGTAAATGGAATAGAAAAAACAATATTTAAATTAGCAGATGACACTGAAGTAACAGCTGATTTATTAAAATTTAGAGTCAGTGGACACAAGATGTTATTTGGACCTGGAATGATTCCAGAGTTTTTCAATGCTCTTGGTGGTTTTGACTTAGACGATAAAGGATTGTTTAAGTTAGAGTCTTTTATGGGTGAAGGTGGAAAGCAAAAACTTCTATTTGGAATAACAAGACAGCCTTCTGGTGTAGACGAAGTCATATATGGCAGAGCAAGATTAGACGATTTAGAAACAATAAGATCAATATTTGGTCAAAATGAAAAATTTATGGCACAACTTGAAGAAATAATAGACACTAAATCTGGAAAAATAAACAGACATGAAGCAGAAGTTCTTCGTGCACTAATATCCGGAAAAGTTCCAGAAGGTCTTCGAGGAGCATATGGGAAAAAGGGTTTAAACGAATATCTATCCGATATAGGCGCTAAAAAAACAAATCAAATTACAGAAGAGTATGTAGAAAATTTGATTTTTAAAGTCTACGAAGCTTCTGGTCGAACAATCAAAAAGGCTACATCTCAAACACTTCAAGATATAGCAACAAGTGGAGCTTCAGCTTTAAGAAACACAGATTTATATAAGAGAAGCGAAATCTATAAGTTATTTAAAGAAGAAGGAGCGTTTGATGTCGCTCCAATATCTGATGAAGCTCTAAGCATATTGGATCAACATAAATCAACCTTGGGTCCTTCTATGTCTAGTAGAATTAAAGAAATACTGAATATGACAGATGGAGAAGCAAGAAACAACGCGTTTGTAGATTTTATTAAAGACAATTCAGACAACAAAGCACTAAATGCTTTTGCGTCTCATTCCATTTTTAACAAAATGCTCAGCTCTGCCGGAGCAGATGGAAACTTTCTTGGAGTTTATGTAAACAGATCAATGGTTGTTGGATCTAGCCTTAAGCAGTTGGATGGTTTTCTTGCTGAGTTAATGAAAATAGGTGGAGGAAGTGGCGAATTAAAACAATTCATGAAATATGGAATTGGTCTTTTAAGCTCAGAAGAAGCAATTGACAGTACAATTAACTTTGGATCAAATAAATTTGCCCTTGCTCCAGTAAGAGATCAATTAAATAGAATATCTAGCTTACTGGAAGGTGGAGTAACAAATGTTGCCGCAGCACAAAAAGCCGCGTTAAAAGCTCTGGGATATGGAGACGCCGCAAATGTGACCCTGGATCTTGTTGGAGAAACCGCTATAGAAAGACTTGGAATGAGAATTGGGTCAGGGGCTGCAATAGTTAGATCAAGTAAATATGCAGGAAAGTTTTCTGAAGATTTATTTTTAGGAATTGATGAAATTTTATTAGAAGATAGACTATCGTCGCAAGATGTAGAAAGATTTATAAAAGGAATTAAACAAGGCATAAATGACACAATTGCAGCGGGCAGCCTCGAGGGTGAGGAAATTACAAAATTAAAGAAAACTCTTGATTCTATGGGGCAAGATTACGATGTTCAAAGAAATACTGTGTTGCAAATATTTGGGCTAAATGAAAAACACAAGTATGCGTCCCTTGCAAAAGTGAATGCAACTGCTGCCAGAGTACAAGCAGAATTTGATATAATGAGAAGACTGTCTTTAGCAGGCATAACTGAAGACGCAGCACTTTCTTCGCTTCAAGTTTCGGACAATGCAAGAAAAGCCGCCGAATATATAGTTAGAAGAAACGTTGAAGAATTTAATGAATTGATGTCTGTAGACTTATCTAAATTAGAAAATATAGATACATATAACAATAAAGCGCAAAAACTTAGACTAGGTAGAATTGTTGAAAATGAGATAAAAGACGCCTCAAAAGCGACAGGTGTTAGCTTGACGGAAATGATAAACGCAGTAGAAAAAGTTTCCGCTGAAATGAGATCCGGAAGAGGAAGAAGATTTGACATATCCAGGCTACTGTATATGCCAGAAGAAGGCAGTGAAAAAACTTTCTTAAGCATGATTGGAGCGGCAACAGTCAGTAGACAAGCTCAATTTTTTTCATCTCAAGTATCCTCAAATGTCACACAAGCAGTTTCAGAGTATGGGCTAAGAAGAGACGCTGAAGTTCGTAGGCTCTTAGATGAAGGAGATGTGATTAATGAAGAAAGAATCAGTAAAAAAGTTTTAAAACAAATGATAGATGATACAACAGGACTAAGTGAAGAGGTTAGAAATATAGCTTCAGTTATGGCCGGACGTGATCTTGAACTTGATGCGGAAAGAGTAAGGCAGATAAATAGAGAGGCAGGAATAGCTAGATCTCAAATAGCTGAACAAGTCTACCAATCAGATATAGCGCTGGGTCAAGCAGCTTATTCTGGAGACACGACAACTGGCAAAAGTTTCAGGGAGGGATTAGATTTAGCTTTGGATGGCGAGGATTATTCTGCGTTTACTAAAACAAAATTTACTAGATTTTCTGATTATATTAAATCAGGAAGATTAAAAGAACTATTTTCTGAAAACAAATTGTTTAGAAATTCTATATACGGCGCCACTGCCCTAATAGCGGCCAGCTTTGCGTATCAAGGATTTAAAGATAGAACAGAAGATTCAATAAAAGGGCCTCCACTACTGCCTGGAGGATCCGCCTATGAAAGCCAATATCCTCAAAGAGCTCCAGAAATCCCTCAATTAGGAACGATTTCATATAACCCTGGAATGAGCTATAAAGTTAATCTATATGGAAATAGGGGAGCGGTCAGAAACTTTGAAGACATGGCTATCGGATTAGGAAACTTTGATATGGATACTACTATATATTCAGGGATCCCAGAAGTTGGTAGAGATCCATATCAGCAGCTTGCAAGCTCGTTTTAAGGTTAGTTTATTATGATTTTTGGTGCAGACACACAAAATAAAAATCTAAAAGATGCCGCCTCAAAAAGGGTAGATACATCTCCAAGAACCGAAACATCAAATAAGTATGCAGCTGCTATTGCATCAAGTAAAAATACTTCAGTAGGAGCTGACGAGTCTGGTCCAAAATCAGTCAGCCACTCACAAAGACCCACAAAATCAGATCCAGTAAAAGGCTCCTTTGAGGGGTACATGCACGGTGCGGCAACCCACATACAAATGAATAATTCTGGATATTTAAATCCAAGCGTACAAAAAGCAAGATACAATAAAGCAACGGCTAGTCACGCCGGAGCTGCAAGTTCATTATCATTTACAAAACCAGGTAGATCTAGTATAATGAATAACAATGCTAGAATTGGCGAAAGCAGTTCTTCTTCTGAAAGAATAAAAGAAATTAACAAAAGAAACAACCTAGTGTAAAATATGTCGAATATAAGTTTAACAACAATAAACTACTTAAATTCTTTATATTCTCAAACGCAAAATGGCGTCAAAGAAATAATAGGCGTACAAGCTTTTTTGAGTGGCCCATTTAAACTAATTATCAGCAATAGGACTTTAGATGATTTTGAAAGCTTCCTAAATAGCGGACAGTTCTCAACTAGACTTGGAACAAAAGGAGAGGAAAGAGATCTTCTCGAATTTGCGTTATCAGATTCTCCTAAAAAAATATTTACCTTTGATCCTGATGACGATTTTCTAATCGGCACACTTAACGCTTGTGTAAATGAATTTATACTAGCAGATGGAAAACATAATTTTGATATAGATATAAGTGAGAGTGTACAGAGATACTACAAGAATTTACATAAAGAAGCGGCACTAAATACTCCAAGTGAAATAAGAAAACATTTTTATGATACTTATTTCTATAAATATGATGCGTTCTACGAAACAAACGCAAGTGGAAGAACATACAAAAAATTCCCAAGTGCAGGAGAAGCTACATCTATAGCTCTAATAGTCAAATACGCAATGGCTACCCGAGTAAACAATTGGATAAAAGCAAAAGAAGGAAGAGCAAATAGAACTGATGAACAATTTTTAATCGAACTTGAAAAGGCGTTTTTAACAGAAGAATACGAATGGGAACCAACCTCTTATTTAGTCGAAGAGAGCACTGCTTTAGGTGATTTCATTAGGGCAGCAATCAATAAAAATAATGACAATAATAGTCAAGTAGAATCAATTTATAGTGGATTAATTCAGAAAGCATTTTTAGAATCAAATATTAATCTAATCTCTGAAACAAAAAAGAATTTTTTTTCGGGAACTTTTAGAGGAGCTGAAATAGAAAGAGCTTCTACGCTCAATAGTGTTGCATTAAATTCTTTGTTTAGTAAAATTGAGCAAAGCGGCCTACTGAGATTGGCGTCGTATGCGGGCTCAATATCGGAATTTGCCCGTCAAAGACTTTCTTCGGTAGAGCAACTCAAGAGATCTCCATTGGACTCACAAGATCCAGTAAGAGACTTGCCGTGGCTATCCCAATTGAATGAAGCAGTTCAATATTTATCTAGAGATCCGATAACCCTTGGCATAGTTAATGCGTATTTTCCAAGTTTAGTTAGTTTCTTTTTTGAATCCATAGCAGTAACTGTAGACTATTCAAACGGTGGCAGGGGTGGCGGAGAAGAAGATACAGTAAACAGCTTACAAGATTTTATTAAATCTTTAGAAAAAGCATTTGGCAGAACCGTAGACTTTAATGGAAAAGACATCACTGGATCTATATTTCAATTAGCAGCTAATTACGAAAACACAGCTAAAAAAATGAAAGCGGCGTTAGACGCTTCTCCTTATAGGGCTAATATTCAGCCTACTTCTCCAGATATATTCCATCTTCGTTTGGGCGCTTCAAATTTTTACGTTCCACCGTTGACAATAGACATTAACACGTTTTTCAAAACAGGCAGCTTGACCGGTGGTGCATTGAGGCAAAAAAGTAGTCCAAAATTTAATTCAGGCTACAAAGAAACTTCTATTAGAATTAAGTTGTTCTTTCCAAACTATGAAGAAATTTGGGGAATATCAATTGACGACGCCTCTAAAATAACTTTGAATGATAATTTTCAAATCGACTTTGGTTCTGATGGATCAAGTAATCAAAAAATAGATAAGTTTCTTTCTTCGCTTAGAGGTTTAATAGCTGCATTTAAATATTCGCCGTTTTTGCCAATAAGAAATGATTATTTAAATAGAATTCATGGAATAACTGCAGTTGCTCTTTCTAGCATGTCTATATCCACAGTGCCTAACTTTCCGTTTGCTCTGGCTGTAGATATAGAGCTTTTAAACTTTAATCATAAACCCTTCCTGCCAATGATTAATGACTTTAACCAAGCAATACATTGGGGTAAATACAGGCAATATATGGGTAAGGCAGCGGGTGCGTTACACAATTACGTTAATGGTTCTTTCTTAATGAAGACATCTAACGACAAAGAAAAACCGGGAACAAAAGAAGTAGAATATAAAGTCACTCCGTATGGAGCATCAATAGTAACCGACAGCGTATATAGAGATGAAAAATTTATTACAAATATCATTAGTGAATGGACAGATGGAAAAAATATATCATTTTATATTCCAGCTGAAACACAGACAAAAATATTTTTACCAGATTCAACATCTTTTAGAACAGATGAAGAAAAACTACTAAAAGACTCCGGAGAAGATTTCTGGGCAAAACTTCTTAATAGTTTTGGAATAGACCTAAATGAATCAGCTGGATATGGAATCCAATTAAGTGGAGTATATCAATTATCAAGAAATTCAACGGTAAGTCCAAGCGTTTATTATCACTTAAAAAATGCACTAGATCTGTTAACGGCTGGTTTAAGCGATAAAACTTCTCAAAGATCAATTTATTCATATGTTGCAACGATATTTGTACAGGAAAATAACTTAGGTGGTTCTGAAGCAGAATATATAAGAAATTTTGATTCAACAAATGCTCCAGGATCTATTCCAAAAAATTATAAATTTCAATCTAAAGATTTAGGTGGCGAAGATGGAATAACCCTTTCTCAAGCAAAACAATTTCTTAAAAAGATTTCCACGAATACAACCTCAATAATTGATTCGCAAGTTGATGCGATAGTAGAAGAAAAAGCAAAGAAACTTGGCTATAAAAAAGATTCAAAACAATATAACGACTTAAAAGAAAGAGTTAAGCAAGAAGTTAAAGATGGATTTAATATTCTCGTTTACGAAAGGTTTTTTAAGTCAGCTCCAATAGAAGCTTTGATGGAGGCCGCAAGACAAAGAAGTGGATCTTTCTCCTTTAGGGAATGGGAAGTCCCTATGATTAAAATAGATCTAGATCCATCTTCAGTAGTTGTCACTGGGGTCAGTGTCACACTTGGAAACAATCTCGCAAAACTGCAGCTTCAAATGCAAGACGAACCAACCTATCAACATATAGGGGGAAGAGATACTTATATAAATATCTCAATGAGAATTACAGGAGAATCAGAACTTAATAAAATAAAAAGAATTTTTGATCATGTGAATGCACTATCTAGACTAGAGCATTCCACTGGAGTTCTTGGGTTCATAGGAATTAAAAATGTTATCACAGCACTTTCTGGCGTTAAATATGTATTGCCATCCAATTACTCGGTAAATACAGTTCCTAACTATCCGCATGTTTACGATGTAAATATTTCTTTGTTAGATTTTGATATATTCCAGCAAGCTAGAGAAAAACTTTCGTCTAAGCAGCAGCGTCAATTAATAGAGGAGTTTGGATCAAAGAGAAATCCATTCTTTAGAATAAAGCAAATGTGGGGGATATTTAACGCTTATCCAGATTTTCCTCTAGAAGTAAAAGATGCAAAGAATGAAGTAGTTGGTCATTTGGATCCTGACTTTTATTTTAGAAGCTTTGAAATGTTTGATAAAGATGTAATAAATAATATTCAATATAGGCCAAAGCAACTGGCCCTTCCGGGAAATAATCAAGGAATTGGCAAACAAACGATAGACCTAGTTAGTCATCCAGTGGGCCAAAAGATAACAGATTTAATTAGAACATATTCAAATAATTACAACTATGCAGACTATGCGGGCGATAAAGTCCAGATTGAAAAAGATTTGGTTAATGAAGTAATTACCTATCTACAAATAAATCAAATAAGTTATGAATCATTTCTTGCGTTCTTCAACGCATATATAACTAACCCAAATCTAGTTGAAAGATCTAGTAGTAATGATTTGTCTATTTTTACATTAGTCAAAAAGAATAAGAAACTTATAACCGATGCAATTGAATATGATGCTAGCGAACAACTAGATGATACGCAAGCGTCTTTCTCTAATGCTGTTAGCTCTGCCCCTTATCAGGTTGGAGATCTTGACTACTCTAATCAAAAACTTCTCGCCCAAATTCAAGCTGCTCTAGATGGAAAATATAGCCTAAAAGAAGAAGATGAGGTTAGCTTCAGTTTAGACGACCTAGACTTCGTAGCAAACATGCAAACTTTTCCAATAATAGATCAAGATGAGCCAACAAAAATTCCAACAATGATGACCATAGGGTCACAAGTTTACCTTGGCTATACAGATACAGAAAAAGATGGAAGATTTTATTTAACAATAGATGGTAGAAATGTTAGAAAAACAGACAAAGGTAATATTTTAACAGGAAGAAACATAACAGACGATCATTCGGATCCATCTAAGGTTAATACAAAGAGCTCAGTATACGCATTGACGCCAATGTCTGAATATGGAAAGCCGTATTCTGGTAGTCTTGAAGAGCACTGGGAGAAAACCCTAGTAGATACTCAGTATAGAGACATCTCAGGAAGAATGCTCAGAGCGTTTCCCACCTACATGCTATGGCTAATAGACGAGGGTGGAATGACAGCGGGCGTAAAATTATTTGACAATTTTTATGGTCTTCAATCTATTATAGACTTCTCAATAGTTTCTTCTGAGGATTTAGTTGGAGACACTCTTGTTTTTAGACTATCAAATCTTTATTCAAAGCTTTCAAGAAAAGAAGCAAGTTCAATATTTAATCCCAATTTAGATCAATATGGAGATGAAAGAGTTCAAGATAATCCAGGTCTAACAGAGGGATTATCCGCAGTCATTGACGTTACATTAAATAAGGCAAGGAATATACTTGCCCACATGCAAAACGAATACGTTGTAGACATTGAGAATATAAGATTAAAACCTGGAGTAAGAGTCCATCTGAGGGGTGGTTATGGAGCAAATCCAAATTCTCTTCAGACGCTATTCAATGGAACTATAACTGAGGTAGAGCAAGGAGAAATTGTCACTGTAACAGCCCAGTCAGATGCAATAGAGTTAGGCGCAGTGGTTAATTCCACTAACAAAAAGGGTGACAGCGGAAAGATTGATGGAGGAATAAATACTGGTCTTTGGCTATCAGAACCAAGAGATTTAATGGTAAGACTTCTTTCAATGGGAACCTCTAGATTCAGAGAAGCAGTGGCCTATGCAAATAGGGGATTAGTATTTTCTGAAAATAAATTTGGAATAAGACATTTTGGTTCAATGATTTATGAGCCACTTTCCACAGAAGAAGAGATTAAACACTTCTCAAGAGTTGACGCAATTGCAGAAGCCTACAATCTGGTTGGGAATGGAAACATTGGATCCGCAGCTGGTCAATTATCAGACGCCTTTATTACAGGCACTCCAGAATATAGAGACGGAGTTTTTGGTTTAATGAATCAGCTTTGGTCGAATTTTTCAAGCCAAAGAGATCTTGAAGTATTTAAGAGAAATATATATCCAGGAAATGGAACTGGAATAGCTCAATTTTTGGGTGGCGACTTAGGAGATGGATGGACAAGTGTCTCCTCAATAACTCCAGAATCACAACCAAATGACAGAATAGACTATTTATCTAGATTAACGGATAGAACTTGGAATTCTTTGTTATCAAAATATGGCCAAGAAAGTGGAGTAGACGCAAAAATTGCGGTCGAAAATATGACTTCTGGAGGCTCGCTTATAGCTAGCCAGAGTGCAACCGCAACCAAAGTCGGACTAAATAGTTCAGTAACCGCTGCAGGTTTAGGTATAGCGGCAGTCGCGGGAGCTCCTGCTATTGGCGTAGCGTCTACGGTCGGACTGCTCGGCGTGCTTAGCGGTAGAGGTGGAAATAATATCATGAGAATGGTCGGCCTGCTATCGGCAAACGATGACGACGATATGCCGGGATTTGATGAGGTCTCTTTTAGAGCTCAAACCTATATGAGGACAGTTTGGGATCTATTTAAGACGTGTGCAAGACTACTTCCAAATTACATAGTTGCAGTAAGGCCATTTGAAGATAGATCAACAGTATTTTACGGTAAACCACATTGGCTATATACTTCTGGCTTAGTGCCAATAACAACTGGGCATCCAAATCAATCAAAGATGTTAGAGCTTGGTCTTTCCGGCGGTCCAAAAATAATAGATCCTGACTACGGACTTGCAGAAATAATGTCTCACATAAATCAGCAAGTAAGCCCTTACGCTGACGCAAACGCATTTATTAGAAGTAAAGATCCTATAGAGGCATTGCAAGAAATAGCTGTATTGCAACAAAAGTCCCAATCTTATTATCAAGCCTCTGGCGCTTTAAAGGGTAAAGTAATTAATTTTGATTCAATTAAATCTCAAACAATAATTGATTTAGATCCAGTTACAAAAAGACCTGGAAAAGTTGTAGCTAGACTTCCCAAAAATAGAGGCATGGTAACAATAGGATTCCACTTGCCAGTAAAATCAAAGCAGAACGCTGAAACAAATCATGTACAAATACCTCAACTTCCGTCTAGATTTAGGTATCCACTCTTTGCCTATAAGGGAATACAGTCTAAATACAGACTAGAAGATTATCCATTTCAGTTTAATCAAATATCTTATAGTCTATCGTTCTTTTCAAAAATAAAAGATGAATTAGGCGTACGGAAAAGGTCTAATTAATTATGATGATGTTAATGTTAGGACAACAGAAGCCACAGATAGAAGAGCGGCTTACACTTCTGCAATTCAACAAGTATATGGAATTGAATTTGCAGAGCAGCTTCGAGCAGACGTAGAAACATTTGAGACAAGAAATTATTCAGGATTAAGCGCAGCAAATCCACTTGAAAATTCTTATAGTTTTTCGAATGCAAAAATAGAAAGTATGGAAACACAGATAGAAATGCCGCTACCAGAAAAAGGTGATGTTGTTAATTTTTCTGAATGGACAGCTCCAGAAAATCCAATAGATGAACAGTTTTATGTTGCCATGAGATGGCCATATTTGCCATCCGCATCATCAGAAGAAATTGATAAATTTTGGTCGAAATACTTTGCTGGAAAAATAGCAAAAAATGAATTAGCAGGGCAAGTAAAAGACTATAAGAATTCTCATGTCTTAATATATAATTCCAGAAATAATATTGCAGTTGTTTGTAAGCCAGCTTATTTTTTATGGGGAGAGGAAAAAAGTAAAGTATTTAGACAACTTGCAGATACTTCAAACGCAGATGGATTTATCGAAGACTCTTTAGACTTAGCTGGAGAATTACTTTTTGGAACTTTTGGATATGACGCCGATTCGCCCAGCACCACTCCAGAATTTGCAGATATGGAAATATCAGCAGTAGTATCTCCTGACGCAGCTTTCTTTCTTGGAATTTTAACCAGTGAGAATAATCTTCGCACCACATCAACTGGAAAAGATTTTGGCGCAGGCTACAACGACATGCCGGTTCCACAAGATTGCCATTTTGCTTTTGTTCCAAACACTGTTCCCCTAGGCGTTGCAACTAGTATGTTTGTTCCGATTAAAAAGTTTAGAGCAAAAGATAGTCTTGGAAAAGAATTAGATGATTTTGTTATAGGTTTTGGAAATTTTGAATCTGAAGAAAATTTACAAGCTGAACTTACTGACTTTAATGATTCTATTTATAGAACAAGACCAGAGCTTCAATTAGAGAAAACAAGTATAAGTGAATACACTCCAGTCAATAAGTTAATTGAAATAGATCCTAAATATGGCGGAAATTATAGAACATATTTTCAAAGATATTTGTCCGCCGAGCCAGTGTCAAGTAATAATAGTATTTTTGAAGATCCAGTAAGTAAGCAGATTGGTTTAGATTTATTAAATACGTCTGGCGCTCAAACAGGAGACAACATAGCTGGAACGGGTAATACTTATTTTGCTCCAGTTTTTAGCATAGCTGATTCAACATCTATTGAGGCTAGAAAATACTACGATGAAGACTACGATTTAAATATGTCCGTCATAGCTGGCAATGGTAGAACAATAGACGAAGCGGAGGGGATATGGAATCAATTTAGAATAGGCTATCATACATATGATTCTGTTCAAGCAATATTTTCCGAAACATATTCTTTAGATCCAAATAACGATGAAGAATTTCCTGATTTTATAAAAAATTTGTTTATCAATGATTCTTCAACTAATAATGTATTCAAAAAGTTTTTCGAAAGCAACGACTCAGCAAGAGATGAATTTTCCATATTGTTTGGAAATGAAATTACTGGACAAGAATCTCTTGCAATAGAGTTTGCTAGAAAAAACTTTATAGACGCCTCCATTGAAAATGGTGGACTAGTAGAATATTTCAATGAATTAGTTAAAAATAAAATAACAAAATTTAGAGAAAACTTTTTAGTATATAATGATAGTTTTCTTAGGCAAGAATTAGGGGAAGAGGAAAACGTCCGAGGTTCTGAGGTAAACGGCGAATTAATAAAAACTCCAAGACAATTGTTCTTGACACTAGTTGGTATATTTAGGCAGGTTATGTGGCAAGATCCTTACGCAAGGGCCTGGCTAGTGCTTAAGCCATCAAGAAAAGTCGGCTTATTCCGCAGTAAAGATGAGCAGTGGGATTTTAAAGCAGTAGATAAGATATTTGCTGCTTTCATAAATCCAAATAATACTTATGCAAAAGATAAAAAGAAATTTATGCAGCTTCTTTACAACAATAGAGGAGAAGGCAGTAGTGCAACAAACTTAGTATCTAAAGCAATTTCTAATGTAGACAACTTTTGGGATAGAAATGTTGGAGTTATATTCTCGGCAATGGGCAGCGCTCTAACTGGATTGCTTCAAACATTCAAGCTAAATATGATGCAAGCAGGATATGGAATATCTGAAGCTGGTCAGCTTGGTAGGCAAGCAAATATATTAAACAAGGCATTAAATGATTCTATTTATTATAAGTTAGGTAGGCCAGGATCTCTATTGAGATCAGTTGATAATCCTTTCACCAGAGAGTACGGTGAGCCAGTTATAGAAGTTAGAGAGCCATTCCAAAGAATACACTATCTAAGTTCATTTAGCCACATACTTTCTAATCAGATTAGAGAAACAAATAACGATGTTTCAACCGTAATAACAGCGGTTTCGGATGGAAAATATCCGGTAACAGTTGCGCTTGATAAAGGAGCGTCACCGGAAAGAATGAATGAAACAACTGTTGAAACAGGAATATATTTTGATAATCCTGTCGGAGAAGGATTTTTTGGATTCTTACATCCACTTTTGCATCCATTTGAAACTACAAGAGGAATTGTAAAAAATGTTACTGGAAGCCCAGATGAACTAGCCGCTAAAAGAATAGCACTTTCTCATCTTAAAGAAAATGTTAAAGATATATATGGCGGAGAATTACTCATAGTTGGCAATGGAGATATAAGGCCACATGACCTTGTTTACATAGCAGACGTATACGAGAGAATGTACGGAATATTTGAAGTTGAGCAAGTAATTCATCATTTTACTTCAGAGCTTGGATATATAACGTCAATAACGCCGAATGCCTTAGTTACTGTTAATGATCCGGCAAGATGGTTTATGACTTCTTGGCTAGATTCATGGATGAATACTCAGGCAATAAGAAACGATACGAGACTATTCTTAGATTCTGTGAGGGCAAACAATTCTGGAATATCTGCAGGAGGAAATATTTCTATAGATAGGCTAGCAGATAATCTCAACGCACAGATGATGCGGAGGACTTAAATTTACACACGGCGCTTCGGCTCTAGTAAAAGACGTTGTAGCGTCCATGACTTACGATTCTTTTTCTGAAGAACCTTCGTTTACTGAGGAGGTTAGAAAACAAGCTCAAATCAACGGAAATAACGGAGCTGTCGGCATTGCATCATTTATAGGTGGAATAACAGGATCTGCTGGTGTTGGCGTTGGTGCGGCAGCAATAGCTGGCACTACTGGAATAGCCGCCGCAGCCGTAGCCATACCAACAGCTGGACTATTTGGTCAGCTTCTATGGAAGGGCTGGAGATGGGTAAGAGATAATCTTTTAGATCAACACGGTGCCTACGTTCAGTATTTAAATAAAAATGGTCAACCAATGGACGGCGGCTTATCATACAATCAGGGAATGGTAGTTGGAAGATATCATTCAAAGGCTCTTCTTCCTGGAATACTTGGGGTAAGAAGAAGGGCAAGAACGGCAGATGGACACGCCTATATTAGAAGTGATGATTTATTTAAGAGTCTTGGCTGGAATGAAGTTGAAATAAAAGAACTAGTAAGATATATAAGTTATGAAAATGCACTAGTGCATTCGAAAGTATTGGGCTTGTCAAATCTTGGTCCAGAAAAAACTACATTTGAACCTTTCTTTAAGGTTTTGTGCAAACTTGACACATCAGAAGGTTTGCCAATTAGCTCATCAACCTCATCAGCTGGAGCTAAAAAGAGTGGAATTAAAGACGCAGACACTATAGCCGTTGTAGATATAATTAGTGGCAAGAAGTTTGATGTTCGTTTTGATGGCATAAACGCACCAGAACAAGCCATGATAACACCTCAATATGGAGATCCCAAAGATGATAATTATACAGAGGTGTTAGCAACGATTATAGACAAGCAATCTCCCGGTTATAAGGCTACGACATTTACTGCAAACGCACTAACTGACAAGATCTTTTTGTTGAGAATTAAGCAAGACGCCAATGGAAATCTATCTGCAGATTCTAGTGAAGAAACTTTTGCTCCTGGATCAGAAACAAATACAGAGAATAACTATCTAAAAGAACTTTTTGGAAGAACTTTGGCAACTATTTTCTATAAAACATCTTCAACTAATCTATCTAATATAAAGAGTTTTGTACTTAATATATTTATTAAAAATAATTTAGATTATGATAAAATTAAAAAAGAATTTAAAGACAGTTTATATGGATCTATATTTGCCGTAAATCAGGTATACGAAAAAGTTTACGGACAGGTAGATTCTTTGACAAATGTTGATCATAGTGTCGGAGTAATAGACGGCGGATTCCTTAATACTATAACGGCTCAAAAAATATACTCAAATATGGTTGAGATGAAGATTCTAGAAGAGTTATATTCCTCCGCCTCAAAATGGCCATTAGTTCTATGGGACGAGTACTATGATGATGGCACTCCGTATACTCTTAATTGGGAATTGGTCATTAATAATTTGGCCAGCGTGTACGCAAAAGATCTGTTGACAGAATCAAACTCAGTCAATAATGCAGTAGATTCGTTGGGAATTCCAACCAAGGTAGGTGAAAATTAAAAATGTCTTATTATGATTTTACGCCAGAAAACCTAAACGACTCCGCTTCTTTAACTAAGAGTATAGTTAAAAATATTAATCCAAAAAATAGCCAGCCATTTAATAAAACATCTTTGGCCGATAGAGGGTATCAAGGTCAAACCCTAACAAGCGTAGACTTAATATCTGCTGCTTCTGGAAAAGAGTTATTGGGAAATACTCTTTATGGGAATCTTTATAGAATGAATATAGCTAGAGAAAATTTAAACAGCTTATCAAATACACTTTTAGAAAATAAAATTACTAATGATCCAAATGTGGACTCCGCTTCTTTAGCATTAAATATTTTTGCCAGAAGTGGAATTGGTTTGCAGGGGTCAGCTGGTCTTGTTGATTCATTTAGCGAAAATTTAATGATGAAATATGGAAGCGGATATTCTCCAGAGACAACATCAGTAGAGGGTTTGGCGCATGGATCAGTTGACTACGCCGGTTCTTCTGGTTTTGTTGGAGCAGGTGTAAGGCCAATAGCTCTTGATAAAGATATGACCGCTCAAGAAAAAACTTGGTATTTAAATAGAGCAGAGTTGTTAGCATCAAAGTTAAATATTTCAGCAGTCGATAAAGGCATACTTAAAAATGGGTTTGAATTTGATATAAGAGACTCAAATACTGAAGTGTTCTATAACACTAGCTCAACTGTGCCGCGGAGCAAAAGACGTAATAGAAAGAAAAATATCCGAAGATATTGTTACAGCACCCTCTCAAAAAGCGTATATATCAGCTTCTTTAATAGAATTTTTGTTAGTTCTTTTGTCTGATTCTTATGGTCCAGCACTAAAATTAACTGGAGGTTTTGGCACTCAAAGGCAAAACGATACGCCAAAATCTTCTGGAGCACCATCAAACACTATAACAGATCACGCATTTGGTAGGGCTTTTGATTTTTCCTCAATTCTTCCGGTTAATCATTCAACCGAAAGAAAATATGAAAAAAATTTGAACAAGATAACAACTAAAGAGGGTTATCAATATCAACTTAATTTGTTTTTAGCAAAACTTAACGCAATGCCGCTGCACCTTATTCCAGATTTTATTTGTGTATCAGCTAAATTTGTAGACGCTTCGTATGATACATATACGCCAAAAACTACATCTTTAGATACAAAGTATACAAATTTAAAATATGTAAAACTTAAAAGAGATTTTTCTGGTCATGATGATCATATACATGTAAGTTTTTCTCCAGCTAGAGGCGGCATCTACAATGGACAAGGATCTTTGACTAGCGCTTCTTCCAATTCTTCATCTGAATCAAATGAAAATGGAATTGAATATCAAGATTCTTTTTTAAGAACAAGAAGAATTTCTTCAACAAATTTATTAACAAAAGATTATACTAATAATTCTCAACAAATATCTCCAGAAGATATTTTTAATGCACTTGTAAATGTCGGCTTGTTTACTCCAGAAGCGGCAGCTATTTTTGTTGGATTGGCCAATAGAGAATCTCAGAGAAAACTTTACATAGTTCAAGAAAAATGGGGCGCTATAGGTTTATGGCAAATATCTACAGCAATAAAAGACGGAGGATCGGCAAATTGTCAACTTCTTCTTCCTGAAAAATTTCAAACACAATACTGGAAATTGGCTCTTCCAGATAAGCAAGATATTCCAGAAAGTTCTATAGACGCAGAAATTAATGCTAGGTGCGCTTCTGGTCAACCAGGGTTTGGTATTGATAAATTTGATAAAAGACTTTGGAATTTAACAAATCAAGTTTATTTATTAAGAAGTAAAATAAATAGATTTAATTTTAAGCAACCAGTACAAGATTTGCCGATAGAACCATGGGGTGATAATTATCTAAAATATGGATTTATATCCAGTACTAACTACTCAAATATGCAATTTGAAGATGTTCTTTCCGTATATCAAAAAATGACTAACAAATCAGAAGGAACATTGAGAGATTGGATAATGCAAAAAGTCAAAGCCAAATCACGAAAATCCAATACACTTAACCAGGATTCAAAGGAAGTAGAAAAAAATGGAAAAACATTTTTAGAAAATTGGTTTAATGGCACTAAGTATTTAGCTGTATTTGAGTAAGAGGTAAAAGCATGCCAAGTAAGTATCCAAAATTTGATAATAAAATTCAAAATCAAATAGATCAATCTAGAATGCGTCAGGCCAAAACAAGGCCAGGTGTAATCATGTCTTTTAATGTAGAAACCAATACCGCTTCTATAATTTTAGATGATCAATATTCTGGTCAAATTGGAAACACACTAAATAATGTCCCCTGTCCTTCAACTCCTGGAATACAAACTGTTGCACCGAATCCAGGAACAAGATGCTTAGTGGGCTTTAGAGATGATAACGAAAGATTTGCGTATGTTATTATGTACTTTGACGAGCCGCAATTTAGTTCAAATTACATGTATAATTACAGTGTCAATACAGGTGTTCCGAAATTTATGGCCAGGTAATTATGTCTAATCTATATACAGAATCAGTAGAGCCAGAAAAAAACTTTTCTGTAGCCGGAGAACTTAAGAGAAGAAATGAGTTTTCCAGAAGAGAAGTTGGATTCAATCATCCAGATAATAATTCTTTCTTAAGATTAAACGACGATGGAGACATAGAGATATTTGCAGCTCCGGGAGTTGGTATAGTTATAAGTGGAACAGGCAGATCCATATCTTTATTTGCTGATAAAATTAGGATGTTCTGCTCAGAAACAGGATTAAGATGGAATAATTTTAATTTTAATTATTCAGCTATTGACTATTCTCAGCCAACATTAGTTAAAGTGGACCCAAAATCAATACATACGGCCCAAAATGATGCACAACATTATTTAGCTAAACTAAAGACCTTAGAAGAATCAGAAGAGCAAAAAGCCGTTACTATAAAAGGTGATTATCAATTTGCGCCCCAAGGGCCAGATACTAGTCAAACATATAATTCTTTAATTCCAACAGAAGGGCTTTCCGAACAAGAAGTTATGCTTGTTCAGAACATACTGTCAGAGCATTCTAAGGAATATATTGAATATTTGGTGGAATTAATAAAGCAGGGATCTACCTTTGCACAAGCAAAATCTAAGGCTGATGAGATAAAAAATGTCTGATTTATATTTTACAATGACAGGAGATATACTGGTAAACGGAAATAAAGATATTGCCAGAACTACTTCTAGTCTTCAAGATGATATACAACAGGTTTATCTAAGACTAATGACTGAGCCTGGAGATTTTTACATTTATCCATCTCTTGGCACAGACCTTTCAGTGCTATACGGAATGCCGCAATCAAAAGAAACTGGAGATTTTGGCAAGAGGTTGATAAGAGCCGCACTTGAAAAAGAAGATGTTTTCAGGGGAAGAAATATACAAATAGAAGCAATTCCAACTGGACCAGATACTATAAGGTTTGACGTTCACATTATAACAGATACTAATGAGCCAGTGGTTCTTTCTGTATCTCAGGACCTAGGAGCATAATATGCCTATATATGGAACAAGACAAAAAGAAGAAATACTTACTTCTATTTTAAATTCTTTAGAAAAGGACGCTGGAATAACAGCAGTCTATCCTGGCTCAATAGCAAGAGCTTTTGCCGAAGCGATAAGTACAGAGATATCAGATTTGTATTCTTCTTTAAATTTCAGCTTAAGACAAGGTGCACTTTCTACAGCATCTGGTAGAAATCTTGATTTGATAGGTGAGCTTTATGGAATAGTTAGAAAACAAATTTCCGACGCCGCAGCTATTGAAAGACAGTCTTTTAATATTGAATTCTTTATACAGAAACCCTATAGTCAAGACATAACAGTGCCGAAAGACACTATGATACTAACCAATGTTGACAATTTTTCCGTAAGACAGTATAGGTATAAATTAAATGATTCTGTACTTATTCCATCTGGATCAACAAGAGCCTATGGATTAGTTATTGCAGACTTTTCTGACAATACTTATGTGGCGCCAAAGAATTCTTTAACATCACACAATTTCATAGCTCCTCCAGGAGTGGTTATTTTCTGCAATAATCCAAAAGAAGTTTACTCAGCAATAAATTCTGAATCGGATGACAATTACAGAAGAAGAATAGTATCCTCCATAAAGACTAGGGCCGCTGGAACAGCAGAGTCGGTCCGATTTGCAGCTCTATCAGTTAAGGGCGTAAGGGATGTTAGAATAAGAGAAAGTTCCTATGGCGTTGGGTCCTGTGATGTTATTGTTGTTCCAGAAAACCTATCAAGCATTAAACAAATGCCAGAAGTAGTGCTAGCGGCAATAAGCTCTGTGAGACCAGCTGGTGTTAGGTTTAATATTAGAATAGCAGAAAAATTGGCGGTCAATGTATCTGCAACCATATCTCTTTCAAATGCAGTTGGCGATACACTAAATGCTGGAATAAAAAATCAAGCAGCTTTGTTTGTTAAAAGATATTTAAATTCATTAACAATAGGGGACACAATCTCTATAACAGAAATAGAAAGACAAATAAGGCAATCTTCTGACTACATAAGAAATGTGGTCATTAGTTCGTTCAATATCGACGGAAAAGAAATGCCATTTATGGACTTTACTCCATCGAGTGACAAGGTTTATCCCGCAGCTGGAAATGTATCTATATATTCTGTTATAATGGGTCAATCCAATTCATAGTCACAGAGTAGGTTTTATTTAAATGAGTAAAAATTTTGTTATCACAAATACATATATAGTTCGTGCTCCAAATGTTTCCCAAGCCAAAAGTCTTGTCTTTGAAAACATAGGTAAAGGCGACATTTTAGATGAAGATTTGAATGTAACAGAAATATCAGAAGATGAAATAATTGAATACATCAATGAAAAAGATGGTTCTTATAGCCAATCATCAGTTATTGGAATATCAGAAGATCAAGAGTACGATACCGCAGATCCATCCTTGGTTTCTATGGTTGCGGATTCTAGAAATGATTTTCTTAGATCAGAAAATAAAAGACTAGCAAAACTAGTAGAAAAACATAAAAACGTTCAGCACGAAACTGTTGTAGCAGCTTACCAGGCAGCATTTGATGTTTTTTCAAATTTTGAGATTCCCAAGATAAAGCAACCAGTTCTTAGGAACAATAGCAAACATAAGACTCCTGAAACAGCAGTGGCTGTGTTCGCTGATTGGCAGTTGGGCAAAGTAACTCCTGATTATAATTCTGACGTATTAGAAAAAAGAATAGAACAATACACAGAAAAGCTTCTTGAGATAACAGAAATTCAAAGAATGGATCACAACGTTGACAGCCTGCACGTATGGCTGCTCGGCGACATTGTAGAGGGAGAAGAAATATTTCCTGGTCAAGCTCACTTAATTGACTCGGGACTATATAGGCAGGTTGGTATAAATGGCCCAAGAATCTTGTCAAAGTTCCTAAGTACAGCATTGCAAAACTTTAAGAATGTTCACGTTGTTGGCGTTATAGGTAATCACGGTGCTGTTGGGGGTAAGATGAGAAAGCAGCATGATCCAGAAACTAATATGGATAGACTTCTTTACAAAATAGTTGAATTAATGTTTGATAAAGAAGATAGAATCACATTTAATATTCCAGATGGAGCCGGAGAAAGAAATTGGTACGCAGTAGACAGCGTTGGCAGCTATAGCAGCCTGTTGATACACGGCGATCAATTACCTTCACCAACTTCATACCATGGTTACTATAAAAAGGTAATGGGCTGGAAAGACGGCGCAATACCAGATCATTTTGATGATGTTTTTATGGGTCATTATCATCAGCAATTTAAGATGACGATAGGCAGCACCATGCTAAGAATATCTGGTTCCCCTGAAAGCCACAATACATATGCTCAAGAGTTCTTTTCGTCAATGAGCAGACCATGTCAGCATTTGATGTATATTCATCCAGAGCATGGAGTAACATCTGAATATTCAATTTGGTTAGATTAAGTTAAAAAGGATCAGAGATGAAGAATTATTTGTTAGGTCTTCGTAGCGGAGACTTCAACAAGAATCGGGAATATTTGGACCTCTGATCCTATTAACGTATATAATAACAGCTTTTATAAAAACTTTTCTTATAAAAGATCAGCTACTGGCCTTAATCTAATAGGCGATTTTACATTTGTAGGAACCGAACAAACATCTCCATCATATTCTGGAACTCACGCAACTCCACTCGATGAAAATGCTGTCTATGTCACCAATTACGGAGAAGTAGTTTACGATAACGCTACTCCAGATTTATTGAGATTTATTGACTACTCTTCTAGAGTAGACATCATTTCTTTTAAAAGTCAATTTACAAATTATAGTGGATCTGAACAGCCGACTTTCACGCTGCAGATGTACGAGTCAGATGAATATAGTGGGCCTTGGTTAAAGTCTGAAATATCAAGTAATTCTACTGCTATTTTTTTAAATAATTGTAAAAAATATGTAAAGATAGAACTAGAAATATTTACAGAAGAAGAAGATGTAGAGGCACTCGGTCTTCTTTTGTTTGTTAATGTATTGATACATGATCCAACAAGTCCTGTTCTCTCTGATTCTTCAAGAACAATACTTTCTAGATTTCCAACTTGGACAGCTCTTTATGAAGATTCATTAGAAAAAGCAACACCAGAATTATCCACACCGATATCAACTGGCGCAAAATTTCTCAATTCTTTAATTGGAGAGCATCTCGATGAACTGGATGCCGAGCTAGATCTAAATAGTATAAATTTTTATATTTCTACTGCAGATGAAGATTTGGTTGATTGGCTATACGTAACCTATAACGCTCCAGCAGCAGCAATAGAAGTTCTTGGAGATTCTGTTCCATTGGCGAGGTCTTCTTCTATAGAGAGCTTTTATTTAAATAAAAAAACAGATTATATTTATTATCATAATATATCAGATAATCAAATTATAACTCTTAAAAAATTTGAAAATTTAACAATTGACGGTCAAAGTTTTGATCAAAAAGTTTTATTATTTTTTAATATATTTGATGAATTTGGTGCAAGAGTCGGTCTTAGAAGGCTTTATCTAGAGTCAAATGAAAATTATAAAAAGAGAATACTTGATGTATATCAAAATATTCCTTCAGTTGATAAAGAAGGCGTAAAAAGAACCCTAAGAAGAGAGCTAGACATATGGAGAGCCTATGGCGCAACACCAGATTCAAACTATCTTGGTGCAACTCCTGAGATTCTTGAACTTGAAGACATAGAATCATCTACTCCATACTTTGCTTTTGATGGAGTTCCGCAAAAAGAATTTGTAAATTTTGTTAAAAATATAAACGAAAATTATCCTTCAAATTTTGGATACATAAATTGGGACGAAGGAATTTGGGACTATGCAGGACTAAAATACGAAGGAATAAATACTGTTCCTTTCAAGTATGATGTTGCAACTCCTATGGGAGAATACTTTCAGCCGGGAGTGGGAGACCTTTCTGATGTTCAGGTTATCGTAAATAATGATTCCTTTGCAACTGTTTCATTTGAAGGATATTTTAAGGCAGATGGTTTTAAGGTATCATCGTATGAAGATGTTTATGCTCCAATTAAAATACTTTACGAATACTATGGCGATTACACAAAAACAATTCCAGATCCAGACGCAAATAATCCCGACGCTGCATCGCCATCAACAAATGGCGGTGTTTCTTTGGTCTATGAAATACATCTAGATTCACACAATCAGTACGCAACTCCATCTGTATTTTATAAAAACTTTTCCTACTCAGACAGAGAAGATTTTATAGTTAAAAACTATTTTTCAGAAAATAGTCCCGCAAGTCCCGAGTTTAATCACATTTCAATATTTAACGAAGATGGATTTACAGATCCAAATATAGGATTCCTGGAAAAGACATACGGATACGAGTACGCAAATGCCGATGCGACTCCGGTGAATCAATCAATTTCTTTGGAAAACGTAAATCAAATTGTCATTGTAAACAGCGCACAGTGGGATATAGATACGCAAACCTATTTAGATTCCTATAACGCAAACTATAGAGTATCTTTTAATGAACATGCAGCTGGCTATACAGTCAATCCAGCTTTTGAAGATACTATATCTATATCAAGTCCAAACATAAATTACTTCAACTCTAATTTTAAAATTGGGTCAAACGTATACGGAACAAAAGTTATAACTGGAAATTCTAATAGTATTCAATCCGAAATCTTTATAAATAAAGATAATGACATATCATCTATGGATGATGAAGTTTTATCAATTCAGTCATTAAAAGACTCTTTAATTTATCCAATTGGATCTACTCCTCAAAATATTTATATAAATAATTTACAAGTTGATTCGATACCTTTGTATAAGGTTGATCCAAACGTAGAAATATATCAAGAGCAAGCCTACGGTGGAAGATCTATAGATCCTTATTCTGAACTAGAATACTTTATTCCATCATCGCCAAATATTATTCTTGAAACATATAATGGATCTAACACTTCTGGTGCGCCAGATCAATCAGATTATTTTGAATCTTCAACAATAAATTATTCTTCACTAGCAGAAACATTAGTTATAACTACTGGATTGTCAGCAACTCCATATTACCCATTTAAGAAGCAAGTTTGGTCCCTGATAGGAGAAGAAGAAGCTAAAAGTACTCCAATGGTCTTTGGCTATCTAGATCGATTCGGCAACGCCTACGAACAAAACGAACAAATGGAAAACTCTGGAAGATCTCCAAATCCAAATAATATTGATTCTTTTGTTAGCAAATATAATTTAACTGGAGAGTCTTTTGGTATAACCACGCAACAAGTTTTAGACGGCGAATATGTAATAACAAATATAAATCCAGTAAGTCTTTCAGATGAGATCGTTTTAACTAGCTCAAAAACAGCGGTTTCTTCTAATACATATTCTCCAGATACATTAATTGATGTATTGTACGAAGAATATGACTCTTCAATACAGAATTATGTATACTCACCAATACCAGTAGACGCAAAAGTAGCGGGTGTATTTAACAATAAGTCACTTAATATATTTGATTCAAAGAATCCAGACCTATCCGTTGGTTGGTTGTATCTTCCCGAAGAAGATTACTACGTTTACGCAAAACCCATTTTAGATGTTTATAATGGAAGATTCTTTGAGTTAGATACTACAGAAGTTCCAAGTCAAGGAGCGCCAATATTGGTCACAGTTTACAACGATTCTTCAACAGTGCAGTACAGGGAAGCGTTCTTTAATGATTCTTCAACTCCTGGCAATATAACATTTTACAATACCGAAACGTTAATTGGATCTGACGACCTCGCTTTGTATCTTTCTTATGAAAATGTTTCAGATATATATATAGAAGATGTATTTTCTGGAAGGGTATTAGTTCAATCCCCTTTGAACCCAGAACTTTGGATATGGACACTTGTAGATGAAGACGGAAATTATATATTAGACCTAGAAGACACAGGTACATACTATATATCTAGTTTAGATTATATTCAAAGTGGAGAAGATTTCTATTATCTAGTTTCAAACAGACTACAAATATTAAATTCAACAACTCACGAAAGTATAATTATTCCTGGCAGAGAATATACTGTAAGCTATAGATTAGCGGAAGCTTTTTATTCGGAAAGAAATGATAAGAAGAT
>Ga0196905_1000006_pt1 | contig 89325 bp, 78 predicted proteins | sample CB_VirMetaG_3_FD_169098 | JGI IMG/M metagenome (GOLD analysis project Ga0196905, IMG submission 169098) | Freshwater to marine saline gradient viral communities from Chesapeake Bay - CB_1508_1S Viral MetaG (v3) (version 3) | ecosystem: Environmental > Aquatic > Marine > Coastal | place: USA... | reverse complement strand
GCATAGGTATTTACCTTAGAAACGATACCCTTCTTTAAGAAGGTTGATTACCCGTTCAGTGTAAGCCTCATTGAATATACGAACCATTGAGTATAGGTTGTTTACCTCTTTCATGCCTTCGTAGGTCACCTTCTGATCTTCAATGAACTTATCCATAGTCTTTATACAACTACGGAGAGTGTTGATCTCGGCTTCTGTCAGCTTGCCCTTTCGGGCCTGTCTGTCTTCGTGTGATTCCATTCTACCTTGTGGACTTCGTGTCCTTCCTTCTTGTAAGTATTATAGCGCTTGTTAGCGTGTGCTCCTAAATACGGACCAGTGTCTAGGAAGTCGTAGACAAATACTTTGTCCTTGCTCTCATGAGTTCTTAGCGCTCGTCCTAGGGCTTGGATAGTAGCTATAGGAGACTTGAGACCTCTAGCGTTGATGAAGTGTGTAATCTCCCTGATGTTCACCCCTGTCTGTAGGATCTTAGTTCCTATAAGCACAGAAGCTCCTTCACAGGACGTGAATGCTCCTATCGTGCGATACCTGTCTCCTAGGTCATCTTCCCCCTGTAGATACCACGTGTCCTCCCCAAGGGCTTCCTGTAGAATCTCACCATGCTCCAGACTCTTGACCAGGATGAGGATTCTAGCCTTGGGTGTGCCTTCTCTAATCTGATTCACAAGGGACTTTATCTGGTCATTCCTGTAATCATTATTGGTTATACCTGATGCGTAAATGTCTGCGTATGTAGGCTGGCCCTCTTCGCTGATAGGTTGCTCTGTAGACAGCATCTGAATTATAGGCTTACAGAGGACTCCTTCCTCCACCAGATCAGACGTAGTCTTGCAAATGAACACAGGACCAAATGCACCTATAAGATTCCACATAGGGATCTTCTCTGTAGGCATCGTCGCCGTGAAGCCATATCTAAACTTTGCATTAGGAAAGGACTCGATGGCAGCTACCGTAGTATCCCCCACGCCAAACTCATGCACCTCATCTACCATGAGAACCTCAGCCTGCTCGACGTAGGGGTCTATTATCTTTTCAATAGACTGAACCGTAGCTAGCATGACCTCTCCATCCTGGTATCCCTCTCCAAAGCACACTCCTACATTAGTAAGACCACACTCCCCTGTTAGGAAGTCGTAGGTCTGCTTTAGTAGGTTCTTGGCATTGAATAGTATAACAATACGCTTACCCAGGTGTGCTTGCACTAACCCTGCCATGATCAGAGTCTTGCCAGCACCCGTAGGAGCTTTGATTATGCACCTCTGTTTCTCTAGGCCGTATCGTATGGCCTTCTCCTGGTAATCGAAATAGCTGTAACCAGCAATGTGTTCAAGATTAGGGGATGTAACTGACTCATCCTTATACTCCTCTTCCCACTCTAGTCCTGCTTTCCTAAGGTCTGACTGAATGGAATCTAGTAGTCCTGTCCTGAATACACCACGATTAGTTACGAAGTGCTTCATACCGTCCCAGCGACCCATCCTGTAGGCAGGTGAATACCTTGCCCCTGGGACCGAGGCGCTATATACATCTCGCAGAGCCCTGATAATCTTAGGGTTGTCCGTCTCTAGACGAGTCTTCTGCGTCCCAATCACAAACTTCACACAGTATCATAGAAGACTATGATAACTAGGAGAGCATTATGGCTAAACAATCAGCAGACAGTATCGTAGAGGAACTAATGGGTTCCCACTTTGCAGAGACTCAGGTGGACCTTCCTAGCGGTAAGACCGTTCGCCTAACCCCTATTACCTTCGAGGTAGAGAAGCAGATGGTATCTAGAACCGATGCGGAGGGTGATACCGTAGACTTCATCTTGGAGAGGTGTGTTCAAGATACTGATCTAGACGAGCTAATGAACATTGACGCCAACTACATCCTTTTCAAGATCAGAGAGATTAGCTACGGACCTGAGTATAAGTTTATTCAGCCATGTCCTGCCTGCGGATCAGAGCAGCATTTCTCTGTGAACGTCGGAGAGCTTCCTGTAAGGCGTCTAGAGGACGATGGAGACGTAGAGATAACTCTACCCATGTCTGGTAAGGAAGTGGTTCTAAGACGTGCTACGAGGGCTGACAGGAAGTATCTGGAGAACGGCGAGGTTATGCTGGACTCCCTCTGGCGGTTCATCAAGAGTTTTGGTGGGTATGACCGTAGAGATGTCATCTCTAAAGTAATTCCAAAGCTAACAGCAGGGGATATTGACACAATGATTGGTATAGTGACTGCCTCCGACTACGGACTACAGACACAGATTCGACTCAAGTGCAACAACTGCGGCCATGACGGACCAATTGAGCTTCCCCTGACCCAGGGTTTTTTCTCCGTGAGCTAACCGATGGAAGTGTCGAGAACCTTCTAAGGGAAGCCTATATATTGGTTAGAAGGTGTCGGTTCAGCTATGCGGACGTAAAGTCCATGTCACGACATGAGCGCAGGCAGTTTCTCCTCTTCCACAAGGAAGAGTGTATGCAGCAGGAAGAACAGCTAGATGAAATTAGGAACAGCAACCGTCGTTGAACGCTACCAGCGTGCAGGAACCATGCAGCGCGTAGCTCTCCGCACTAACTTTATTATAAACGGGACTTACCAGGAGCCTTATGCAGTATCCTCGGTAGCCCTGTTTAAGAAGGAATCCAACGTCTCTCCCTCTTCGGTTCTTGACAACAGCGGACTTGTTAGCGGGACTCCTTTATACCTGTGGGAAGGTGCTGCTGATGCCTCCTCATATGACGGTTCCCTTGCCATGGCATCCTCTGTGTATTCGGTGGATGACGGTCGCAAGGTGGTCGTCCTTGACGGTGTCAACTCTGCTGCTGGTGATCTAGCTGCTGGACGCTACATCGAGATCTGGACTGTCAAAATGGCATCCTTGTCCGACTGGAAGACCTACGTCAACGAGTTCGAGTTATTCCAGGACAGCGTTATAAACACCACTGAGGACGTTCTTTTACGAACCAAGACTCGCCTAACCCCCAATCAAGTAAGGCTAGGCGAGGTAGTAGATCTTAAGATAGGTTGCGAGACTACGGTTCAGAACAAAGGTATTAGTCAGAACATCCGCAACATCTTCAACCAGACTGTTGTGGACAACCCACAGATTCGTATTCGCAAGCACAACGAAGATAGCAATCTTCCTGCATGGGTTGATGTCTCTGGATTCTCAGATACAGAAGACCTAGTGTCCATCACGTCAGACAACACCATGGTATTCCGATTCGACACCTCAGTCCTCAGTAGCGGAATTACGAATCTTGGCTCCGCAAGAGGTGTTTACTCCGTCGAAGCCAAGTATAATGTCCTGGGGGAAACTATCATCTCTCCCATGATGCACTTCACAGTGCGCTAAGTATATTATTCTCCCAACTCATTCTAGTTTCCTTAAGGAGGGCTTGCTTCACGGCAGGTCCTCCTTCTTCTACTAGGAGGCTGTTCCAGTCCTTGTAACCAGCAGGAGGGAACACGTAGGAGATCTCGGGCATACATAGGCGCTTACGCATACGCTCGAAGCGCTCCACACCCTCTCTCCCCGCCTCGTCGTTGTCGTAGGCCACCACGATGCGACCTTTGAACTCCTTGAGGTAGCGCCCTTGGATGTGTGAAGGAGATGAACCATTGGTGCAGGTAGCCTCTACACCAGCCTGCTTGAGGCTTAGAGCGTCGATAGCTCCTTCGGTGACATACAGGACATCAGCCTGATCGTCGTATGGAAATAAGACGTGGGAAGCCTTTACACCGACCTCTTGGGGAGGGTTGAGATACTTAGGGAACTGATCACCTAGGGCGCGTGCGTTGAAGTAATACATCCCGAACTCATCGGTGTAAGGGATGATCAGGCGACCAGAGAATGGACCAGAGGTGCAGGCCATGAAGTCTGCGGGGTTGAGGCCACGGGACAAGATGTAGTCCTCAGCAGGGCTGTCAGGAGTGATAGCGTGGAACGCGGAGTCATCGACAATGCCCGACTCAGGCTTATGTATGCGAAGCTCCTGATCATCGAAGTTAAGCTCTCCCCTGTCAATGCAGAACTTACCGACGATAGAGCGAGCGGTGCCGTATGAGCATCCGCGAACCAGCATGACCAGCTTGTAGAAACCTCCCTTCTCCCCGCTCTTGAAGCACTGCCAGAGTCCAGTGTCCAGGTTGATGGACATGTGACGCTTCCAGTCGTTCTCCTCGAACAGCGAAGGACAAACATACTCGCGACCACCTGATTGCAGGCGACCGCCTTTGATGTTCTCGGTAATCCACTCTCTGATCATGACCCTATACTAGGCTGGGCCATACCCAATGTCAACGCTTTCTAGGGGGACGTTTGGTGCACTCATCGAGTCGCTTCTTAACATCCTCAATCTCATTGAATAGAGGGCATATGGACTTGTAGCTACACCAGTTACAGAAGTCGTTCTCAGTGGGTGTCAGATCCTCAGTCTTAGCCTTGCGTATCTTCCAGACATCCTCTACGACGTTCTTGATATGAGCTACGATAGACTGCTCCGTATACTTCACAGCCACTACGTTTCCAGTGAGTGGGTAGTAGTGCGCGAAGGAGATCTTGCGGATGGGCTTTCCAGTCAGCTTGTGGGCTGCATATACATAGGACTTGCCCTGCGGATCGCCCACTAGCTCAAACTTCTTCTTCTCACGCTTGCTAGTCTTGTAGTCGATTACTAGCGTCTCTCCTGTAGGAGTGGTGACAATGCGGTCGATGTATCCCTGGTGCAGTATGTCTGAGCCTAGGTCCTCAGAGAAGTGATGCTCCTGGATAGACTCCTTAGGGAGGCTAGCGTTGAAGCGGAGGAAGTTACGGCAGCACTTCTCGATCTTTGGGATGTAGGAGTCATCAAACGTATACTTGTCACGGATCGACTCGCCATACTGTAGAAGCTGATCCAGAGTGGTGGCGTGAGTATTGTGCTCAAAGATCTCATGGATGAACGAACCGAAGTGAAGGGCATCACTATTACCCTTGTCAGTCTCCTCATACCGATCTACGTAGTTATACTTATACTTCAACCTGCACTGGCGGAACGTCTCGCGCTTGGAGTTAGAGATAGTGTTGCAGAACATGTCAACCTCGCAGAACTACGGGATAGTAGATCTCAATATCTATGGCGTCGTAGAAGTCCTCAACTATCTGCTCGTTATATTTACACTTCTTAACAAGGTAATGGGTAAGGCTACTGCGTTTTACAGGCTTCTTGTCCTCCATAGCCAGATACAGCCGTCGTTGGAAGTTCTCTACGAATGATGTGCTGTAACGGTGCCGCCACTTCTCTACAAATTGTGATGAGAATGTAAACTGTAGAAGATCCATCAGGTCCAGGATCTCCATCTCCTCGCTTCCTTCGTGCATCATGTTCTCCTTATATACTCTCTTATACTAGGCCATACCGCCCAATACCACAAGACAATAAGGAGAAGAATAACCTAAACCAGTATATAAGAATATTAGGGCCATGATCACCAAGTCTGTAAAACAATTCCTGATTTATATAAGTGGAGGAGTTTCTGGGACACTCAAGGCTATGGCTGAAAAGAGAGATAGGACTTCCAGCAACCTGCGCTCGGGTGATCTAGTATCATTTACCTACAGGAAAACCACAGGTAAGGACAAGGGTAAGCGCAGGACCTATACAGTCGTCGTTGTAGGTGAGGGTGATCCTACCTTTAACCACCCAGGAACCAAGAATACCTTATTTGGAGCATACAGGGTGGACCACCTATCACCAGAAACCCTTACATTAATCCTAAGTAGTATATACAAGAGAGGAGAAGACCTTACTTACCAGACCGCCGAGAGGTTCCTTAAGTCTGTAATAGGGACAGGTGATCTAGGCAGTAAGAACTACAGAACATTCAACGACAAGGCCAGGGGAGTGGTTACAAAGATTACTGTTCCAGGACTTGACCAGATTGCCGATGATCTAGCACAGGAGAACGATGAGCTTAACTAATGCACTAGGTAACGCTGTAGGCGCTATTGGCAAGATGAATGGGTCCATGCTAAAGATGCACCCAGCATTGATGGGCCTATCTCTAGCAACCAAGGCACTCAAGGAGGCTTTTGAAAGGAACGCTGTATACAACAAGCAATCCCTAGCAATCAATGAGCGCCTAGCCATCATGAACAGAGACGCTAACAGTCTCTTGCTACAGAATAGCGATGTCATCAAGGATAACACAGGTGGCTTGATGAACAGTGCTGCCGTGTATACTGAGTTCATGAAGATGGGAATGGAGGACTCTAGGAAGGGGACAGTTAACTTCCTAGCAGGACTCAAGGCCACTGGTCAGAACACCAAAGCCGCTCTCCAGCTATTTGCGGGTCTAGAGAGGACTACAGACCTGAATGCCAAACAGCAGGAGATGCTAGCAAATGTATTCTCTGAGACTGCTAGGCAGTATGGTAGGTTCGGTGAAGATATCGTAGCTGCTGTCTCCAAGCTCGACGTTGCCCTAGCTAACGCTGTAGGGATTAATGTAATGGCTACTGAGGGTCTCGTATCTGATATCACTGGTAAGTTTGGTGCCATTGCAGGCGAGCAGGCTGCGAAGTTGGTGAACAGCTTACAGATTAGAAGTGCTGAGGATATAGCCAAACTTACCATTGTAGGGTTGGGTGATCTAGCTAGGAAGATCTCTGAGGGTCAGATCGGTAACGCAGACGATCTAAAACCAGTGCTTCAAGCTGCTATGGCAAGGATGGATAACGTTATGGGGTCCATGGACCCTATGTTCAGGCAGTTGTTTGCTACTGAGCTAGGGATTCAAGGTCTACTTCCTGTGATGAACGCTCTGGAAGCCAAGCTAGAACAGGGCGCAAAGGCGGCTGACCCAAATGCTGGTGGCATTGAGAACACTTTGGCAGTATTGAAGGCAAAGCTTACTGATGAAGCTCAGTTCAGGGCGATGTCAGTAAATGGTCAGGTAACTATGTCGAGGCTATTGATCCAAGCAAACAGTTTCCTCGATAATATCTCGTCTTATCTACAACCTGTATATTCATGGTTTAGTGATAAGGTGGACACCTGGCTGAATGATAATAAGGCGACCAAGGATGTCGCACGCGCCGTCGATAAGGCAACCGCAGAGACGACTCGAAATCAACTGTCGAACATGCTTGACTTGATGACAGGCGTTAAGGAAGCAACTGAGAGAGTAGAGGGCGAGACTGCGCGAGGGAACCATCTGGAAGAACAAGCAAGGACTGACAGGCTTGAGGCTGACCCTGGCATGGACCTCACTGAGCTACTTGGTTTCAATCCAAGCACCGCTATGATCGAGATGCTTGAGAGGATCGCAGCCGCCACAGAGTCTACCAACGCACATTCAGGAAGATCCGCAGTTCACCTGTCAGACATGGCAGTAACCCAATTTCTAAGTAACTAACCATGAAGATAGATAATCACCTAGAGAATAGGAGCTTCCTCCTATTCGAGTTCTACACAGCAGAGGCTACTCCTGTAAGGAAGCTCTGTGAGTTCATGGAGAACGTCAAGATCCGAGAGTCGTCATCCAGTAAGCTGGCATCATACACACCAATTGGAAGGAACGGGTCAGTCTTCATGCACATGGGGTCTGAGAGCCGCAAGTTTAAGATGGATTTCAATCTAACCCTTCCAAACATCATGGAGTATACTACCTTGATGGGTATTGACGAGACTCCTATGGAGCGTTATCAGAGGCGTAAGCAGGATCGTAAAGCCTACTTTGAGAATGATAGAGAAAGGACTACTTCCGACGTTACTAGCTATGACGATCTTGTCCGAACAGTTGACAGGATGTTCGATGGTTACCTGACTGAAAGAGAGTTCTTAGAGCAGAAGCTAAAGGTCTTAGGGGAGGGCGCAGTTTCCTTGAACTCTGCTTCAAGCGACCCTAGCGTTAGAATTGAGGCAATCAAGTCTGTTCTATTCTGGCTTAATCTAATTAGATCCTCCACTCTTACACATGCAACTAAGCCATATCTTGGCCCTCCTACGATACGACTGACGCACGGTATCGTATATCAGAATGTCCCCTGTATTGCTACCAACTACAATATAAGTATCGACGGTGCTGCGGGATACGATAACAAGACTTTGCTTCCCAGGGTTATTAAAGTATCATTAGACCTGACCGAGGTTAGACTATCGTCCAGATCTGAATTTAAGCCTAACGGAAAGACCAAGGCAGAGTATGATCAAAACGTTGGCTGGGAGGTCATGGTTGATAAGTTTGTATCATATAACAGGATCAGCGATGAGAGCATTACTTTTGACACCTCAGCTTATGGAGTAAATGGATGAGATCACGATACAAGTATGGTGTGGTCGAGATGAACCACAAGGGTAAGAAGGTGACAACTAACGTAGGAACCTCTTTTGACGACATGGTTGCGTCTGCTGATGATAAGGTCTATAGAACAGCTAGACTTTTACAACATCATGAGGGTCGATCTGATTCGTTGTCCGTAGTCTTCTATGATACACCACAGAACTGGTGGTATGTCCAACACATCAATAACATGAATGATCCTCTCCAACAGTTAACCAAAGATTCCAAGATTAGGATACCTAATGTCTGACAGTGTAGGAACCCCCAGACTAGAAGTCTTCATTACAAACCTATCACCAGAAGGTGACGAGGAGTTAGTTCCTCTTGTAGATTCCGCTGCTGACAGTGTCATTAGTTTCTCATACAAAGCTCCTGGCCCTATACTAGATGTAAGATTTCTAGACCAGGATGGTTTTGTTGGAGCTAGATTAGCAGGTTGGTCTTTAGACTCATATGCTAAGAAGCACCTTGACGGTAATGGGTATGCTATAGGTCCTGTTCCTATTGAGAAGGATTTTCGTGTAGCCTATAGAATGGACTCAGGAGGTCGTAGATCTGACCTTATCTATGGGACTATTATTAGATATTCTAGACTAGAAGCCTCTGAGGACTCCGCAGTAACTGAGATTCGTATAGCACCATCAACCAGCATCGCTTCCAAGGAGAACCTTACCGAGGGAGTAAGCTACAAACAGGGCAACGTATTCGAGACTGGAACCGTAGAAATTGGTAAGCAAGAGAGTTGGGGTCAGAGTTACGGTTCAGATCTCAAGAGGACTATACTTGTTACCAATCTAGTAAGGGCTATGGAGGATGTCCTCGCATACCCTATCACTATATCTAATATATACATGATGGGGGTGGTTGTAATACCAGACGAACTCTTCAATGCTATAGAAGTTGCTCACGGAACAATGGATCCAACTGAGTTTGAGTTGATGCTGGAGGAGGATCTAGGGTTCTCAGTTACAAACAAGGAAGGAACTTTATACCTTGCAAATACCTCCAGAGATGTTCTCGACGTATTTGATGATGATCCTTCGTTTGATGGTCTAGCTGCACCAGTTAAGTATGTCAGCATGAGGCTTAAGCATATGCTTACACACTTTGGCATTCCTCTTAGAGTCGCAGGTATGCAGCTAACAGGCAGGACTGAAGTTAAGATGTTCAGGGGTGACCTAAAGCATATTAGATCTATTGGACTAGTTTCAGTAGATCCCGTAATTACTAGTTTTGCAATGGGTGACCATGAGAGCATAGGGTCTAGATCAGATAACTCCAAGACCTTGAAGGAGGTTTCACAGCTTATTGCTAAATATAGGAAACAGAAGATCCAACCCATCCTGACTAAGAAAGGTCTTCTTAGGAGTATCAACGATAGGGTATTCCCATTGTTCAAGCATGGGGTTGCAGACGCCAACGTCATCTCTATCGTAGGCAAGCAGTCTAACGACGCTGCTGACTATGGACTACTTACGCAGTCTACACAGCTTCTAAAGAGACAAGGTGTTTTGTATAATGATACTAAGACTCTAGACGAAGTTTTACAGATGTATAAGAAGGCAGCTCTTACTAACTCATCGTCCATCAAGGATATAGCTGAAGCCTTGAGAAGTGAAGGTGTGGACATTAACACTGTTCCTCAGGAAGAGGCAGTTACGGAGGCTGTAAAGCTAGCAATAGACGAAACACTTAAGCGTGCTGATAGAGTCTATGAAGGTGTCGATCCTAGAGGAGTAGCTGCCTTCCTAGTGTTTGTTCGTTTAAAGCAGATGAAAGGTGCTGATATTATAACAGTAAAGACTCCTTTAGACCTAAGTCTGATAGACAGTGATGTTCTTTTCATACCATCTCTACTGCTATCCACCAACATGACTACTACGGATAGCAGAAGGTTCCTAAACAATTCTATTCTTACAGGGTTCTACAGGATCTTTAAGATGAGACATGTAGTTATGGAAGGAACTGCATATACTGAGTTTGACATGGTAAAGGAGTCCCAAACATCAGACGAAGTATCTCCTGAGGACATCACACAAACAGAGGCAATACTAAGCCTGGAGCAAAGTCTGAGTAACTATAGTTTCCCCGATGTATCGACGCCGCAGACCCGAAGGGAGGAGTTGACTAATATGCTGCTTGGAGAAGAAGAAGAACGGGTCATATTAAACTTTCCACCAGTAGGACCTAGACCAGAACCACCCCCAACTAAACCCCCTAAGCCAAGAAGAGGCGAACCTGGATCTGGTTATAGAAGAGATAGCAGAGGGCGTCTCATACGAGTGAACCGATGAAAGTATACAAGGCAACAGTGACAGAGGATGTAGATCCTTCAAGGACTGGAATCATAAGAGTTAGAATCTCAGACATCCAGGCTGGTGAGATGCTTGTTCCTGTAAGGTATACAACCCCTACAGGTGGACCTCTTGGAGGAGGGTTCAGCGCTCCTATTGATAAGGACTCCGAGATCCTTATATGCTCACCTGAGAATGAGATGGCTCTTTACTACTTGGCTACGATTCCTAAGACCATTAAAGGTAATCCTGATACCTACCAAGCAGGTGGAAAGATGACCAGCACAGGACTTACATCCAAGGAAGGTGCAGGCGTAACGATCACACATGAGATCAGTGAGAGCGACATCAAGAACATCACTAGACTCAAAGGAGCAGGAGGGTCAGGAGAGTTTGTAATCAACAACTACCCTGGCAACGAGTCTGTCCAGATGAACGCTGCTGGAATGAACTCGAACATCAAGATCACAGGAGTATACAACAACAAGCCTGATCAGATCGAGATCAACGCTGCTAACTCTGTAACAAGTAGGGCTAGGAAGGGATCTAACATGGTCACCGTAGGCCCTTACGGAGGAGAGCTAAAGCTCATCAACGAGGGCACCCAGGCAAACCCTCTACGCCCTTTACCAATCGGACTGTTCAACGGAGATGTAAAGGTCACCAGCGAGAACAACCAAGTGGTCATTGAGTCCTGCACCGATCCTGCCCTGATTGCAACAGACGCAGCAGAAGGCCCAGGAGTCATCATCAAGGCTGGTAGCGTCCCTAATCCACTGGCAGAGGTCAGGCTAGACAGCCAAGGCAACGTCAATATTAAGAGTGGACTGAACATCAACCTAGAGTCTACTGCCAATATCAACATCAAGGCAGTTGGTCAAGTAAATATATCAGGGGCTCAGGTAAACCTACAGCCTGTGGTTCCCATTCCTCCAATTCCACCTTCTAAGAGATGAGTAACCTATCCCTACTGACTGATCCTGGCAGCTTCGTGACCCAAGAGTTTGGGGTCCCTAGCTGCGTTATGGATTTGGTTTCTAACATCTTAGCTCTAGGTATTATCCCTACCTCTGTCCTGATGCAGATTACTATAGCTATTCAGGAAGGCATGGCTTACGCCAACGCAGTGATTGCTGAGTTGATGCAGGAGCTATTTGGCAAGCTAGGTATCATAGAGTTCGACACGTTCACTGGTAAGGTCCAGCTATTCCCAGACTCCAACATGTATACCTTGGGTCTGGCCCTGGCTGGAATCGGAGCAATTGCTGGATTCATAGCAGGCATCGACCAGTTCGTCACGCAGATCGGTGACCAGATTGAGGCGATCAAGAACTGCCTTGAGCAGCTAAAGTCTGACAAGGAGAAGAAGTATGGCATCGGGAAGGACCTTGAGATGCCCGCTACCGCACGCAAAGCAGTCATCGAGGCTACCATCGCAAACGCCGAGGACTTCCTCCAGAGAGCTTCGGAAGGACTTCAGAACATCGCTACGGTCCTTGAGCAGCGCACTGAAGAGCCAACCGCTGTAGAAGAAGAGGACGAAGGGGCTATCTTTAGATTAGTGTATGGCCCACCTAAGGCCAAGCGAGGACAGTTCATCCTATCTAAGGACGGTCTCTACTACGACTCACAGAACAGGACCTATGCTGATGGTCAGGATGTTCCTGGAGTGGCGGATATCGGATTCGTTCCTGACGCTACTGCCTGGAAGCTAGACCATGCAGCAGCACTTGGAGGAAAGGGAACACAGATCACACTGCGTGATGTTGACAGATATGTTGACACTATCCTTGACCTAAACAAGATCGACTCCTCCGAGGCACTGATCCTTCACTACGATGCTGATGCAACCTTACAGGTCATCGAGGGACAGAAGCTCAAGGTTCTGACCGACATGGAGTCTCACAAGCAGAACCTTATAGCATCTGGATACGAAGAAGATTCCGCTGTGGTAATCAACTACCAACAGCAAATATTCTCAGAGTTACAGTCCTACGAGGTAAAGGCTAACAAGAGGAAGAAGCAGATCGAGCTAGCTGTCAAGGCACCTGACCTATACGGAGCCTCTGCCACCTTTGCACCAGGAACAGTCCCAATCAACGACTTCGGATATCTCAAGGACTTCAACGTCGCAGTAGACGTTAAGAAGCAGAAGATTCTAGCATTCGATCACGGTGAGGTTAGTGGAATCGTGCTACCTGTCAAGCCTATCTTCGTCAAGGAGAAGGACTCACAGAGAGCATCAACCGTTGTCCCACTGGAGATGAACCGCATCGGAACAGGTGCGCTCACTCAAGCACCAGCAGCATCCTCTACGCTGCTACCAGCACTATCACTTACTGATGCAGTTACGACTGATGGACTTATTTCTGTCTATAGTTTCCTGGATGCAAACGTGGTGGCACCAAACTCGACAGAATATAAAGTAGCCAACACCACAGGAGACACCACCAACAATGCACAGCTTGTAGCCAAGAGCGCATCGGCTGTATTCCCCAAGGGTCTTACTATTCCTAGACTGACTGGCATAGCTAGGTATGAGGGCCAGACTGTAAAATCTCTAGGATCATATCTACGCCTACCTCAGAGCAATGATATGGACAAGCTCATGTATGGAATGTCAGGCATGACAATGGATACGTGGCTATACCTCCCTTCCTTCGGAACAGGAGCATCTGGATACGACTGGACAGGTGACCTCAACGACGCTATCACTGAGCCCGCCCTTAGCGCGTGTGGTCAATGGACAGACTTCCACTACTACAAGGTCCTACTTGCCAACGAGAATATTGGTGGTAATCTAGAGACAGATGCTAACGACATGGTAAAAGACGAGTCTAGCACTCTGGTTCGTGGAATGGTTGTGGCTCTTACACGTGACCCTCAGTGGACACGCAACGGGTTGTTTGATAGGGGAACTGATCTAGAGATTGGTGTGGAGCAAGGTCTTGACAACAGCGCCTTGGTAGGACTCAATGCTCTCATCATCGCACCTACTCAGTCCCTCAACACCTCTGACGTAGAGTTCATTCGCAAGGGTAACTGCAACGATAGTGACAAGCCACTATTAGGCATGTCGATATCAACCACGAAGACCACCGCCAGTGGCTATAAGATCAACGACTGCTCAGGTGGGTTCGTTCACCTGTCTATATCCATGGACCCTAACAAGAACTTCGTTAAGGTCTTCCTAAATGGAGAGCTTCTACAGGAGCAAACATACACTGAGACATTCCAGACCATCAAGGGAAGAGCAGCACAGATCCCATCCTTCGCTATCAAGCAGGAAGGTAAGAACGTCAGCTTCGCATACACTTCTGGAACCATAGACTATACCAATACGTTAGACTTCCTAGCTGGTCCAAAGCTAGGGACCTTCTTCACTCCATGGATTGTAGGTGGAGGATGGACAGACGGTATGGGATTCATGGGCGAGAGCCGTGGACATTACAGTGGTCTAAACGGATACTTAGGTAGTCTAAAGTTCTACCGTAAAGGACTGAGTGAGGAACAAGCCAAGCACAACTACGACGCACATAAGGAGTTCTTCGATAACATAGAGGTTTGATATGGTAGCAAGACGTTCACAACTGTTTGGCAGAAGTGCCACACCTAGGACCGTAGAGAAGATTGCCGACGCTACTAAGCTGGAGCGCACTGGGCTATCCGTAAAGTTCGACAACTCTCGATTCGCTAACAAGAACAAGGGTGCGGAGATGATAAGAGCACAAGTGGCGCAGATTCTCCTGACCGCTCCAGGCGAACGTGTGATGCTACCAGACTTTGGAGTTGATCTGGATGCTTACTTGTTCGAGCCTATCACTACCGATCTACTAAGAGCTATCAAGGATGAGATCCTTGAACAGGTCGCTGAGTATGCACCTAACATAGAGGTTATCGACTTTCGCACTTTAGTTTCAGAGGCCAGCAATGGCTCCAATCAAATCACCATTCGTCTAACTGTGAAAGAACGTGAAGACGATGAGCAGATACTAATAACCATTACCAAATGAGCGTCCCCTATACAACTGCTGGCTCAGACTTCATGAAGTTCGTGAAGTTCCTTGAGGATGAGAAGTCTGATCAGATCGACTTTGCCGCCACCGACTTCGACACATTGAAGCAGGCACTAGTTGATTATGTAAAGGCTGTATACCCACTAGACTACAACAACTTCGCTGAGTCTGATCTAGGTGTCATGCTTATAGAGCTTGTTGCATACATGGGCGCAGTAATGAGTATGAAGGCTGACATGTTAGCTCACGAAGGTTACTTGAAGACTGCTCGCAACCCTAACAACGTCCGCAAGCTGCTAGAGCTTATTGGTGTTCGTATGCGTGGCCCTTCCTCAGCGGCAGCATCGGTCACTCTTACCTCAGACACAATCATCACTAGCGGAACTTCAATCACGATACCTCCTTCTGAGAGGGTCATCGTAACCACCTCTCCTGTAGATGGTGAAGTAGTAAGCTACACTCTATACTCAGTTCGAGATGGTGCTATTGAGGCACCTACATCTGACGCAGAGCTACAGCTTCTATACGAAGATTCAGACAATGGAACAGGAGCTACAGATGGTAAGAACTGGAGCAACTTAGCTCTAGTAGAGGGACAGTTCGCAATTGACGAGGGGACCTTCACCGACGTAGATGTTCTAAAGAACATAACCCTAACACAGGGACCAGTTATTGATGGATCTATTCAGGTCTTCGTTTCTGGTGGTCCATCTGTAACTGGTTTCTATGACGAAGTGGAGTCCTTACTTACTGCATCCTCTTCAAGCCAGAAATTATTCTCCATGGCATACGATGACAACTTCACTGCCACGGTCTACTTCGGTGATGGTGTGGCTGGAGTTCTCCCACCAGCAGGAGCTACTTACAAGATCATGTATCGTGTGGGTGGTGGAGAGCGAGGTAACGCCAAGTCTGCATACATCAACGAGGAGATCTCAGGAGAGGGTGGAGAAGTTCTTAGCGTGGTCAACGCCACTCCCTTCACAGGTGGCGCAGACGCTGAGACAGTTCGACATGCTAAGAGGTATGGAAAGCTAGTCTTCCGACAGCAGAACCGTCTTGTGTCCAACGACGACTACACCTCCTTCGTTAATACCTACTCAAGCCCACTAGGTGTAACAGGAAAGGGAACAGCAGTTACTCGTAAAGCATTCTCCTCAGGAAACGTGATCGACATCTATATGCTAGAAAGAGCATCCAACACTCAACTACAGAAAGCATCCATCACTTTCAAGGAGTCCTTGCTACAGGCCATGGATCCCATCAAGATGATGACTGACGAAATAGTTATTGTAGATGGTCTTGTTCGCACGATGGACGTAGTCCTATCTGTATCACTAGACGAGAAGTATGAGTTAAACGAAGCAACCATTTCCAACAAGATCAAGACTGCTGTCCTTGACTACTTCAACATCGACAACCGAGAGTTTGGTGAAACCTTCTACCCTGATGACCTTGGTCGCCACGTATTCGACGTTGTCCCAGAGGCACGCCTAGCCGTGATCGACAATTACAAGGATGCTGTTCGACTCGACTTTAACGAGATTTTACAGCTAAACAACCTAACCGTGAACTTCCAGTATGTCTAAGCCCTATTACAAGCGTAACTATGTCGATGCGATAAGGAAGCTAATCCCTAGCTACTACTTCGCAGAGGATATTAAGGATCAGACACATGAGCAGGCAGATTTGTTCTCTGTCGCTATCATTGGTGATATTAACATCCTTGATAACTTCCATGACATTTACGACGTTCACGCAGTGGAGCCTATTGCCTCCCTGCTAGGATGGGATGGTCAGACTCTTACAGAGCTTCCTAACTATGTCATCAAGCAGAACGAGACTACGCTTGTAACACCAGAGCAGTTCGACCTAGAGATTCTCAAGCCTCAGGGATACAGCATTTCTGACAACCAGACTAAGGAGGAGTTTCAGAGCTTCCTAGAGACTTTCCTAGCAACCATTCGATGTGGTATTGCTGGAGTAACGCCAGAAATACAAACCACTACGCAACAGGTATATGGTGACACTAAGGAAGAGACTTATACATACTTGCTAAACTCACTAGGTATGTTCTTTGTCCTAAACCATGAGGACTTCAAGGACTACCTACCTGCTGTCCTGGCAGAGCTATGGGAAGGTAAGACTTTAGGTGTAGGTGATGCACTAGAAGTTGCTAAGAGATACATTTGGAATACTCAGCATGGATCACCTACATGGAACAACTTCTATGCCAACGGGGTATTTGCATCAGGAACAGATACTTGGACCAGTGGAACTCAAGGTCTTGAAAAGATTATAACTATAAACGGATTGTTGCACCCTACAAACTTCTCTCAGTCTGAGGATACTTGGGTTAGAGATAGTCTGGAGGCATACTACGATTCTCCTGGAGCGCAGTTCAACATCTCCTACAGCCAGCCAGACGCCCGCTTAGTGGTATCCCAACTAGGAGTAGACCCTGTAGCAGCAGCACAGATTCTCACTCAACAGAAGGAAGGCAACCTATCCAAGTTCATCAGGGCTCTTAGCTGGCTTGTATCCGACATTGACGATCAGATAGTTTCTCTTGAGACTCTACACTCAATCAACGAGTGCCCAGCCGAGCTACTACCTTACCTAGCAGACAGCATAGGGTGGACTCTATACACCAACAACTCAGACTCTCACAGAAGGCAGTTGAGAGAGTCCCTAAGACTTCTACAAGGCAAGGGAACTAAGCAAGGTCTCAAGGAACTTCTACGTGTAATCCTTCCTGCACTAGAGTTCGATTTCGACAGTAGCTACGGAGAGTTCTTCGAGAGCTACCTCCCAAACCAGCTATACTACCTCCTACGCACTGAGTCTAAGGTTCGCAGCTTCGAGACATGGAATCAGGAAGAGGCTACCCAGTTCGCAAGAGGAGAGTTCTCAACTGAAAGCACAGACCTTAACATCCGATATGTTATAGACAACATATTGCTAGATGGGTGTCATCAGTTCCCACATCTATTCACTCTCAGAGGAAAGAGGTTTACAGACTGGGATCCTTTTCAGTTCAGGTTCAAATACAGAGGTCGCACCATGGTTGTTCCTCCTTTCGAGGACGAGCGTTTCTACAAGGACTGCGATGTTACCTTTGAGTTTATCGACTGGTTGACGGATCGCGTTATTTGTCTGGGAGTCCCTGAGCAGTATGCTCTAGATTGGAAAGAGTTTATCCTAGACAACACTATCCAGGGAGAAAGACCAGGGAAGTATTACAACAACGCATGGTTAATTCTAACAAGCAGCTTAGAACTACCTCCTAACTACGCTGATGTATTCGCAGAGTTCGAGCAGGAAAAGATTGAATACATGCCAATGTGGTCTGGAAAGAGTTCACACTTCGACCTAAGTATTTCCTCAGGTAGCTTCACTGATAGCTTCTTCACCTTCGGTGCGTTCAGTAGGGAAGAGTTCTTTCAAGCTCTGAAAGCAACCAAGGACTTTATACCAGCGAAGGCAATTCAGAGGCTACACGTAGACTTAGTGGGTCAAGACTACCTATTCACCAAGGTAAACCTATGCCCTAGAGTGAACTACGAGTTCAAGGACTTCATGAGCGAGGGCGCTTTCGCTGGATACCAGCTATCGAGTCTTGACATGCGTCTTGCAGGTATCCCTATCGGGTTCCCGCGCAACCAAAATGTGGATCTTAGTGGACCTGTAGCTGCTATTGGTGGGGGTAGAAATGCCAAGCGAAGAAGAAACCTTGTAAACGCCATAAACCAGGGAGAGATGTTCGATAGGACAGGGTGGAACCAACCTACGTTCAAGAACAGTTCCGTGGATGGATACTCTGTGCTAGGTCTAAACCCAAGCACGCTAGAGTTCGCTTCCATTGACGACGATGTGTGGAGTCCTTGCGAGAGTTTAGACTCTCCTCATGTATTCAGTGGTGTGGTAACATCTTCTACCTTCCCCACCCGTGGACTTGATAGCATCAACAAGACTGAGTGCCATCACTACACCTACAGGGACGACTACTCTGAGTTTAAGACTCTTCTGTGGAAGATGGAGAGAGCTAAGGTAGAGGCCAACGCTCTACTAGAGTATACGATCAACAACTTCCTCTACCAGCGTCCATGGGTAGATGAGCTTGGCTCTCTAACCAACGAGAAGTGGGCAGAGCATGTGATGGATACTGAGACGCTATACAACGTGCCTCTAGACAAGTTCAAGATGAACCGTGGCATTTTCGGTGGTATGGCTTATCTATACGAGAACGTCTATCTTCCTATCGCAGGGGAAGGTATATCCAATTCCACCCTAGATGAGATGGAGGACGGCGGACTGTCAGTGCTGTCCCAGACCTTCGGTCCTGTATGGTATAACGCATACCTGCACACGGTAGGGAAGAACGAGAATCGTTGCAGAACCATCTTCGATGACAAAGAGAATCTTATGGTGTCCGCATCACCTGACAGGTTCCTGGTAAGTAGAGTAGAGAACATGCCTATCGGCACTAACGAGTATCGTGATGTTACTTACATAAGCGGTGTAGAGGTAACAGACTCTGTAAGCTCTACTAATAACTACATCTCTGTTTACGCTCTGTCATCAGACGATAGTCTACTGGATGAGGACTCACCTCTCCTACACAATACTCTCGTCACCATGAAAGCAAGGTCGCGTTTCCCCCGTCTGCGATATACCTTCAATTATGGTGACGAGAACCTTCTATTCCCTGAGCACCACTACAAGCTAGACATGTCCTCAGTGTTCCTTAGAGAAGGGACCTTTAGCAAGAGCGGTGGTCAGACAGGTATTTGGATCCACACTGAGCCAGAGCAGGATTACTACGGCAACTGGGTATTCTGGAACTACATGCCTAACGGTAAGTGGGAGATGCTGTCTGCCTCTGGTCTAACCAGGGACTTTGTCCGTGACAATCTATGCCACAAGGATACTCACGTAGGAGGACCATTGATAGGAACTCCTAAGAGCTGTGACACCAACAGCTTCCCTAAGCAGTCTCTACTAGCACTATCCAACGAGGACTTTAAGGTTCAAGTGCTGGACATTGACACAAAGAACCAGCCCATCAAGGTTCCTCTATTCTATTACCAAGCTCATAAACAGGTTCATCGAATGGATCAAAAGTATGTTCTAGAGGTCTTTCCATTCAACACACTTGATGAGGAGTCTTTCTGGACTTTAAATGGTGTCAAGATGTTTAGCGTTACCGCTAATAACATGACCAAGATCGGACTCGACGTATCAGCTTACGACTTCCGTTCCATCCAGAAGACTACTACGGATGCTGTGAGATTCCTATACAGTGACGGGAGTTTCGTCCCATCAGGTGTTGAGTTAGAGATTAGAGGAGATAAGGTTTATCATGGAGACCACTTACTAACTCTGGAGATGGGTGTAGCATCTAATGGTCAACTAATACTAAAGCCTTATTTGTATGAGAGCGTGAGCGCTGTAATGATAGAGGGATTTAACAACTCTGGAAACTTCATGCCAGAGAGACCTTTTGAGGGACTTTTTACACAACAGAACTTTACTAAGTTCGGGACAAATTTCCCAAATCTACGCCTTACTGGAAAGAAGCTAGGGTCTAATGTTATCTATAATGATACAGCGACGTATCAAATAACTCCTGAGCAAACCCTTACAATCCTCAGGGCATATAAGGATTTGGCTGATACTCAATATAGCAGAGAGCAGACGTTATCAGAGCTAGACTTCGAGCTATCTGGTGGAGCTAGAATGAATTACAGAACATATGCTGATGGTGCATTTGAGCCAACCAACTGGAACGTGAGAAGGCCCATGGATATTACGGTGACCAACTGATGAAAGGAGTAGTTACAGTTCGCAGGAATGGTGAGGTCCTATACAAGGAGGATAACCTTATCGTTGATGGTGCAGCAGAGACATTGGTTGATATCCTAACCGCCCCTCCTCACACCTCAGGGGACCTCTCCAGCGTGTTTAACTATGTTGTGCGAGGAGTAACCATGGGCACTACACAAGCAGCATATGCTGCAAATATGCACGCATATAAGCTGCACAACCTAGTTCGTGGATCTGAGGTAGTGGACTACTGGAGGACTACTGGAACAGGTCAGATGTTCGACATGGAGGGTTACTTCAACATCGCTGCTGGAGCACCAGACGATGCTATTAAGACGCCTCTAATCAGCAGCTACCTTGAGGAGGGATTACAAGGTGATCCTATTTCCTTTGAGGTAGACTTGCGATACGACTACCAACTACCTATTGCATCAGCCACAGACGGAAGCTCCTACACCACTGTATCTGGAAATGTATGGGGTAACGAGGTAGCCATAAACCTAAGATGGGATGCCTCTGGCATTCCTACTCTTGTAGACGAGCAGCACGGGTATATTAAGAAGCTAGCCAACGATTGGTATCGTGTATGTCTCGTCCCTGGAACTCTAACCTCTAACACTACTGAACTAGAGTTTGGTATTGTTATTACAGGTGACGCTAATCACAACAGCCTAATCACCGCAGGAGGCGCTTACGGAAGACTGGACATGAGAAGACCCGCCATGCACGTCGGATCTGTCCCAGTGAACTACTACATGTCTTCAACTACCGATGAGTTCACGTTCGCATCCGAGGAGGATACATTCCCACTGATAGCATCCTCAGTGGTGAACGCCGATAGGCATGGCATGTTCTTCTTATCAGGACCTGGAACAGTTACTTCTGACCTGTCTGCCTACAACGTCATCGCCTCCTACCCCGCAAACCCTACCCCTTATGATACTAAGGGACAGGAGATTACCAGGACTCCATACGAGACCGCCACTTCCCTATCTCTTCCACAAGGTCACAACTTAGGTCTGTCCATCTATGAGGGAAGTATTCCCTCTACCCCCATACATAATTATGTCGAGGGTTGGACCGCAGGGACAGACCTGTCCTCACAGGTGGTCCACGCTGACATGCGATGGATATCAGGCTATCCTCCTTCGGACATTACATACAACATGGTTTCGTCCCTGGACAGCTACGATGATCCGATGACCACTCTGACTCACTCTAACACAGCCGTCCTTGCAGATACTAACTCTGTAGATCAGGAAGGTTATATCAAGGTGGCATACCCAAGATTCTTCACAGGGTCCACTCCAACCTATGCAGGAGGAACAACAGGTCACGTAAAGGTATCTTACGACCCTGTTAACTTCTCCTCTACTGGTGAGATAGATTACACCATCACCCTTAACCCTGGTGACAGAAGATGGGCTGATCTTATGGGTGGTGTGTTTACCCTTGGACTGCATGTCCCTGGGTGGAGAATGATTGCAAAGAAGGTATTCAACTTCCCACTAACATTCCTTCCTGACGAGGGAACTACTCCAGGGGCGTCTGACGAGAGGGACTTGGAGATTACTTGGACACTGAGGGTTATAGAATGAGAGGCTACCTAACTGTCAAGAAGGTCTACGAAGACCGCGTAGAGATTGTCCCCGTGGATTATGACAACACGGTGACTGATGGATTTGGTATCGCCATTACCAACCTGCTAACCTCTTCTCCATTCAGGAAGATGAGAGATTTCCAATTAGGATATTGGGCAGCAGGAAGCGGAACGCACTACGATAGTGAGAACTACTCAGACGCACAGCCAGACTCTGTGCGTAACTGTCTATACGAGCTAGCATCTCCAGTATCGTCAGTGGACGGATATGGTCTAGAGTCCACAATCCGTGCTGATGAGGGCTCTGCTATCACAGTAGAGACTAAGTGGGTAGAGGATAAGGACGTAGTGTATACTACGTCTGGTGGAGTATTCGCCAAGCTGCCTCCACAAAACGTCACCACTATTGAGGGTGACGCCATTCGTGTCAAGCTCAACCTTGACCGTGAGGGTTTAGTAGGTCAGACTTTGCGTGAGTTTGGGCTATACATCGCTAACCCAGAGGGGCATAAGGACGAGGATCTTATGATCCTGGCTGCATACAAGCCACTGATGGAGCCTATTGAGAAGACTAACGAGTTCAGCATCGACCTAGAATGGGTCATCGACTTCGCTAACTCAGACTTCTTCTCTGATAAGATTGCTGAGTCTATCTACTGGTATCCTACCGTCAAGGGTGTTGAGCCTGGGGATCAGTTTACCAAAGCATTGTCCTCAGGGGATCTGTTCGTAGCGCAGGTAGAGACACTGAACCCAGTGCAGTCCTCAGGGCTACTAGTATTCTCATCCACGGGTGATGCAGTAGAAGGTGTCCACTACAGCCTAACCGCATCCTCACTGCTCTTCACACCAGGGGAGCAGAAGATGAATCAGGTAGTGAGGAATATCGGTAAGGGTTGGTTCACTCCCAAGACACTCAAGCTACATCTCCTTAGCTACTCTGGGGACAGGAACATTGCTGATAAGTTCTACTACGGCAAGCCATCTACCATGGAGTTCGTCCTGACCTCCTCGGCAACTGCCCCACAGCTAGAGTTTGATAGCGCAATCATTGCTGACACCACACAAACTATCCTCCTAGACTCCTCTTCAACCGAGGAGATGACTGTATACTTGGAGGTTTCATCCAATGGTGGAACATACAATGGTCCTTATACAGTCACTATTCCATCAGGGGTAACTTCCCACGACTTCACCATTGATGCAGTGGCTGGCTTTGATTACATTGTCAGCGCCCACAACCCTGTAGCTCCAACCTATGGGAGGATGAACCGAGTAGGCAACTCTGTAAACTTCGATTCCCATGAAGTCCCAGACCCACTACTAGGTTACCGAGATGTGTCCTCCTCTCCAGGAGACTTCGACTCACCTAATGATAGACGCTACAGGAACTTCGTGGGCGGTCCCTCCTACTTCCATGTGGGCAACCAGAGGACCAAGGATTACCAAACCTCTACGACCTACACGGCTGATCCTCCACAACCTTTCATTCTTAAGACACTAGACGCCTCTGGACCTCTGCCCTATGGAGGCTCTCAGATTGTCTACGTCCCCAAGGAATACTACGTCTGGCCTGGGTCCGACTACGCTGCACCTTACATCACAGAGTCCAGAGTCCCTCTACAGGTAGATGGTTTGGGTCGCTCTAGCGGTATGCAGGTAGAAAGGTTCCCATACGATGTCTCATCTTCTACTACATGGACCTTAAGTATGTTTGTAAGAGACTTCGGAACTGCTACTCTAACTGGAGTTCCAGACGAAGACGACACTATTGCAAGCTCAAAGTATTTTACCACGGAGGTTGCTCTAGGGAATGGCTCCTACGTGAGGATGGTGTGGGAGTGGAACTCTGGAGTAGTAAGCCCCTTTGCAGGAGCCTCTAATGGACTGTCCGTAGGAAGCACCTCCGTTGATACTATTGGGGGTGGATGGTATCGCGTAGCCTTTACTGCGGCAGGGTTCGTATCATCATACATCGGGGAAGAGATGTCTTATAAGGTATACCCACACGTTCTAGACTCAGGAACCATGGTGGATACTTCAGTTCCTGTAGATGTTTCTGGAACTATGATGGCTGGATTAATGTTTGAGCAAGGACCTTCTGCGGACCCTTATTACCCAGCAATGGACTGCTTCAATACCCCAATCGGGGGAGTAAGAACAAATAACAGCGGGCAGACTGAAACCCGCTTCACACTCTAGGTATAATACATAAAAGTATGGGCAAGAAGAGCAAGCTGACACCCACAGGCCACCTTACCATTTTAAAGATATACAAGGACGGCACTGAGGAAACTGTATGGGATGATCACAACGTGATTACCTCTGGAATGGGTGTAGCCCTATCCCACTTATTCTCAGCCTCAGGTAGCGAGGATATCGAGGGGTTTCAGATCGGGCAGTTCCAGGTTGGCGTCTCAGGAGACGTAAATAACTATGGACCAGAAATCTTCGCCCTAAGTTCAGCACTAACTGACGCAGACTACGGCGATGGTGGAGCGGTAGTAACCAGCAGGAGCGCTATTGAGAACGGTTCTCTGGGTGTAGCCAAGGACTTCGTATCTATCAGATACAGTAACATTCACAGGCTATCCAAGACTGCTGTCCGATTCACCCTGGTCCTAGATGACCAGACTGCCAACATTCAAGACGAGCTTACAGAGGTTGGACTATTCATGAACAATCCTCAGGGGCTAGTCCCAGCCTCACCTATATTAGTGGCCTATAGGCCCTTCGCAGGCATCAAGAAGACCGACGCCTTCTCCCTGATCTTCCTCTGGACCATACAGTTCTAAGCCATGTTCGACCCCAACGACCTTTACAGCGTCTCTGCTGGAGTAACCCTGTTCAACTACTGGAATCCTATCGTAACTAAGTTCGATAGTTCTGCATTCTATAACTGGGAAACTGATAACCTTCCCCTGCACGACGTTGAGGAGCGCTCCTATTACCTGTGGGAGAAGGCCACAGGATGGGCCACCTCATCACTACCAGGGCTGGCACTATGCGTATCTTCTAGCATTCCAACGGCCTCCGACGCCAGCGCTAACGTCTTCACAACTGTCCAAGACGCAATCGACGCTTTGCCTCAGGTCCTGCGCCAGCCCACTTTAATCGAGGTTGCACTTTCTGGAGACCTCGGTGATATTCACCTCCACAACATTAGGTGTGAGGGTAACGGCTCTCTAGAGATTATAAACAGGGTATTTACTCCTTTTGATCCTAGCTCTGCATCATGGCAGACTGCCGACGCCGACACCGATGAGATCTACAGCCTACGCTCCTCAGAGGCTAGCGCTCACATTGCTGGGACCTCAGCCTTGTCCTTTAGCGCCAACACGTCTAACCTCTGGTGGCCTGCTGGCTACGTGGCAGTGGCTCAGATGACCAACCCTAGGGCCACGCGCAATCTAAGAAGCCAGAGAGTGTCTGTAACCACAGCCGAGGGCTTTGCCACAGACAACGATTCTAACGCATGGATTGGTGTTAACGACTTCATGGTTCCTGACATCAACAGCACAGGAAGCAGAGTAACCGACACTACAGCAGACGTATCAGCAATCAATGGTGCCGACGCCAGAATGAGCAGAGGTATTCACCCTGCCACTCCTTCTGTAGGAGCCAATGGATTCGCAACTAATAACAGCTTTACCTCTGTCAAGATAACTTCATGCAACGGCCCTATCTGGCTACGAAGGTTTGCTGTAGTAGCAGGAGATACTAAGGGCATCCAGATCCTCAACACCGAAGGGGTTACACTTGAGGACATGCTAGTCACCCGTGCAAGCGAGCGTGGACTGGACATCATCAACTCTGAGGTTACCCTTCGTCGTCGCTTTATTGCAACCAGAAACTATGACACCGCCAGCCGTGCCGATACCGAGACAGCAGGCATTCACGCAGTAGGATCTAAGCTACACTTCATGGGTGATAGCGTCCTTAGCGGAAACGCAGTCATGTTCACTGCTGCACACTCCACCGTAGGCATAGACCTTCGCAACTGCGAGGTAACCTCAGAGAATGCAGGTGAACTCCATGTTCATAACTGTGAGCGTGGTATACGAGTAACTGGAAGCCACGTTTCCTTTGATGGTATGCTAGATGTCTTCGAGTGTCATACAGGCATTCAAGCACTTGGCTCTGAGCTAGAGCTATGGGAGTTAGTCGCACAATATTGCTCCGTTGCAGGTGTCAAGGGAATCAACTCTACCTTCACATATGGTGAGCCTGACGTTAACCCTACTACCCCTCTTGCAGGCGTAGGTGATGGAACCCTGATCAGCAAGAACTACCGCTACCTTCTACATGCTAACGGCCAGCACCTTGTTCTAGATAACTGTGTGTGGGAGCCTGTCAGCAAGGAGGATAACGTTAACAACACTGCCGCAACACTAGTGGCAGACCACTTCGCACACGACAGTAGTTCTATTCTACCAGCCCTAGACCTTACCAACACCAAGGCAGTCTTTGGACATACTCGCGTAGCCACTGGAGAACCTACTGCCGCAGGCACAGCAGATGGGGTGGGGTCGCCTGGAGTCACCACTGCTGGATACCTAGTTCATGCCGATGGGGGCTTCGTCAACTTCATTGGAACATCCAGCATCGCTTCTATCCTAACAGGGTTCGTCAATGGAAGTGACGGAGGAGCAGCAGTAGCAGCAGTAGGAGGGCACATCAAGTTCCAAGGCCCTACCTTCATTGGAGCAGCAGGAGTAGATTGTCTAGCTGACCAAGGTGGTCACATCGAGTTCAAGTATAACGACAAGTATTCATGGAACCTAGACTCCTCTACCTGTCACACTGGAGTTGTCCTACATGGATACCGAGCTAACCTAGTAGCCACTAACGGGTCCACCATCAAGATGGAGGACCTGGGGTTTGTTCCTCATACATGGGGCAATGCTGCTGGCGATGCTAGTGCTATTGATCTTCGTTACTCTGTAGAGTGCAGCAGCCTAAAGGTAGGTGGTGGAATGTCCTTACTATGTAGCAACGAAGAAGTTCCTATTAGACCAGAGAAGTTCTCCGCATACTACGACAAGTATAACTATACCTTAGATCCAGGAAGCAACTTCAAGTTCACAAACACCTTCCTCAACGGATCTCCTTACCTACATTACGTTGCTGATGTTGAGAACATGGATGTTGTATCCTTCCGTGCTGAAATTAGTAACGGAGGAACTACTGTAAGGGCGCACAACGACAGCGTTGTCAAGGTATCAAACGTCCAGTTCTTCCAGGGTCCCGTAAACGCAGACGGGGTATACTACGACTGCACGGTCCCTGCTGGATGTAACGATCTTCGTATCTGGGCCATCACAGGCAACTCAGTTCTAGATGCAGCCCACATGGCTACTAGCGGGACATGGCCCTCACAGGTTGGATACACAGGCCCTCGCGCAGCCTACCTAAGTGGTGTGGAGCCACTTGCTCCATCCTCTGTAGCATACGCCGCATTCCTCGGCATTCCCTACAATGGTGAGGCTTCTGCTCTTTCAGCTATATCAGATACCAGCACGCTCTCTATACTAGACTTTTACGGAAGTGGAGTAGAGACTAGCGCCAACACTTTAAGTGGTTCTCAGACTTTCTGGTCTACTAGACGATACGGTGACACTATCCATTACGGAGAGACAGGGTATGCAAACCAAGGTCCCTTCCGAATATACTTTGACGTGGACCCAGCAGCCAAGACCTTGCTGTATGCAAGTGCTGGAACCTTTGTTCACACAGAGGATACTCGCCCTTATCAGACGATGGCACAAGGATATCCACTGTCTGGATCCTGCTCTGCATTGGGCGGTCTTGCAGATGCATACTACCCCAAGTTACTTAACTGGGATACTTGGAATACTTTTGATAGCTCAGGATACTACCTGACTAAAGACTTCGTTGACCCAGGTAAGCAGACCGTCAGACTAGATGAATCCGCAGCAGAGATGTTCGCTAATGCTAAGAACGCATCTATCGAACAATTAGGAAGACCACCTTTGGTTGACATCTATAGATCCAACGATAACAACTATGGATTGTATCAGACTGTAACCACTGATCTTGCAGGCAAAGGATTCAAGGGAACAACCGACTTCGACATTAGGAGAATCTGATGGCTACTGGAGACCAACAAATTACTGAATCATCACAAGCATGGATTGAGAGCCCTTACAGGTTCTCTCAGCCTGTGCGTCTATTCAAGGCAAACGATCCTTACTACTGGGAGGTAGACAACCTTCCACTACAGCAGTTAGAGGAGAACATCCTATGGCTCAAGGATCAGATTGCTACCAGCACCTTCGTGTCTGGCGTTGGTCGAGCAGACCTAGCCGAGCTTAGACCTTTTGCTAACGGATCGAGCAGAACTGTATACGTCCAGCCAGGGCGATACACCGCGCGTATCAATGACGCATATGGTAAAGGCATCGGAACTATGAACCTAGTTCAGAGGGCTGTCATAAACACTCAGGAGAAAGATGTAGTTAGCTTCTCATATAGTGAGGAAGAGTTAAAGGCTCTTCTAGGTGATTCCGTAGACACTGTATTCCTAAACAACGGTCTTTATGACCATCTACAGCATCACAACGCTGAATCTACTACCCCTAACGGGTTCCTCTTAGACTGGAGACATGGTTACTCTTACTACACTGAGAACAATAAGGGTATTAATGTCATTCAGAACGTTCCCAAGAACAAGCTAGCAGTATGGAAGACTTCTGCTGATAGCAACCTACTGGACCTACAGCAACTAGCTACTGAGTTTACTCGATACTATGGTGGCGCTGTAAGGACTTCAGTTGTAAACATTCCTGAGCAGCTATCCATCAATATTCCTGAGTTCGATCCAGCAGACCACAGATCTTCCACAGACTTCCAGCCACAGGTTCGTGTGGACCTTCTGTTCGTATACTCACATCCTATTGATGCAAGCAGCACTACCATACCTTCTCCTAATGGCACAGTCCCTACTGAAATATTTGCACCTCGTCTAGGTCTTCTACAGGGAGCAGGGGTAGTAAATGTATCAGGAATCTCACTAGACGAAGTAACTCTAGCCTCTTCAGGATACCTGGACTCAGGAGATTTCGATAACGTTAAGAACAATACAGACTTCCGTCTAGACATGGGCGAAGGTTTCGATGAAGCAGGTCAGTTCAAAATCAACGCTGTTGCTGCTGACAACCTACAGACTCTTGCTGGTCTTAACAACGTCTACGGCAGCTTCCCATCTCCTGACGATGTCATGAACCTAGCACCTCTGTTCGCAGAGCGTGTAGAGACTGGTGATAATGGCTACAACCTAGTAGGCCAGACCATCCTTCCACTAGCATATATCTTTACCAAGAGAGGCAAGGCTCTTATTGAGCCCAAGGACGTAGTAGACATCCGCCCCTTCTTCCGCACCACCGAGCTAGCTTACAACGAGCGTGCAGGTATTGCAGCAGCCAACCCACCTCTCTCCTTTGCCAACCCTGCTGTAGGCAAGCGCGAGCTTCGTGATGTTTCCTACAAGGCACAGCGCGACATGGTGAATCGCACCACCCCTCTTATCGGTGATGTAAACAGGCTAAAGACTTATGGACAAACCCTAGCCAAGGGCATGATCTTTGGTGGAACCAAGTGGGGTGTTGAGGGAGGTCACCTTGCCTTCATGCAGCGTGCTGGTCTATTCCCAACGCAGACTCCGCAGGAGGCACTAGACGGACTCAAGCAGTTCTCCCACGTCCCCACTGACGTTGCCTCTCTTCCACTATACCCTGGTTGGGATATCAACACGGGCCAACTAGATGGAGCCCCTGGGGGAGGGTTTGGTTCTCGTCGTAACGACCGACTCTTCTCCTCCGTCATCTGGGGTGACAATGGAACTTGGCAGCGAGTAACACCACCAGACCAACTCCCAGAGAGCATCTACGAGGATATTAACGACGGTTATACCGACCCTCGCCTCTGGGCTATGCAAGGTAACTACACGCAATACAGTGGAAATACCTTCAACGCCTTTGAGATGCTTACTCATGGATGCCTCTTCGTCAAGAAGGATATCAACTTCCCCGCAGGGTTCCTTGATGGCTTTAGTGATTATGATGTTGACGCCAGAATGATCGGAGGCGTTATCATGCAGAACCCCACGTCAACAGGAACCATTAACAACATTGGTGCTGGGTGGAGTGGCCTCGCAGTCCAGAAGCGTGGCCGAAATGGTATCACTATCATCGTTGCCCTTGGTCACCCATCTGGTTCTGATAACAACCCCTGGTTCGGTAGGCCCGATGACTGGGGCAGATCAGTAATAACCAACACTGGTGAGGGTCCTCGACTTACCTTCACCGCAGAGGACTTCATCCGCGATGCTCCAACCTTCTCTCGCGTAATGCCTCTGCTAAAGGAGGTGGAGACTGTTGGACTGCAACATAAATCTGTAGGAACCGACTCCCGAGGGGAGGGTGGACGCAACTACAACCTACAGAAGGACTACTTACAGAACTGGGAAGTTTACAACCCAATGCTAGTAACCTACCCAACAGTAGAGTTCACCATCAAGGGTTACCAGGGAGTCGAGCAGACTACTAACTTCTTCTCAACGGTGCCTACTAACCCCAGCACCACCACGCTAAACATGCCTAACTTCAATGCCTGATGTCATTATTCTACAACTGCTTTCATAGGATCTTTGGTGACGGTGGCTTTGAAGGACCAGAGCCACCTGACGGAGGTTGTGATGATTGTGGTGGAGGTTGCACAGGAGAGGGGTGCGGCTGCACAGACTGTGACCCAGGAGATGATTCCTGCGATGACTTAGTAATGCTAGCTACATGCCCTGAGGGCAACGTAGGTCCGTGTATCGAGCGTGTATATACTAAGCAGACGCTTGTGGATAGAAATTGTATCGTAGATTGCGAGGACCCAGTCCTTCCAGACTGTGAGAGTTGCGACCTAGGGTTCTTACCACAGGACTGCGAGCAGTGTTGCCCTGAGCCTCCACCTCCTAATGTATGTCAAGGATACTACTGCACTACTCCTAACTGCACGATATCTTATACAGACGGTGGCTGTGTATCGTTCTTTAGTTACACCATTCCCGCTAACCAAACCTGCCCTGAAACATATCTAGGGAATAGGGTATACCCCACCTATCAGCAAGCTCTTGTTATGGAGGCTTGCTACGATGTTGAGTCTCCTAATCCTAACAACCCTGGAACGCCAGGAGGCGGTGGAGGAGGAGGTGCAGGAACTCCACCTAGGCCCATTTCTGGTGAGGAGATTTGCACCCTTCATAAGTGTGTCATCACAAGCGACCCTGTTTTTAGCACTCCTGGAGCGCTAGCTATCACTAAAGAGTGCGTTGCTGAAAGTATGAAGGCATCGCAGTGGGCAGCGCGGTTTAATATTACAGCCACACTAATAAGTTGTGATATAGTAAAGTCTAGAGCAGTAGCAAATGGATATTTCCCATCCCTTGCGGACTGTGAGGCAGAATGTCAAGACGAGTTCATCGAACCGCAACCAGGGGGCGGAGGAGGGGTATCTACCAATGTATACGTATGTTTAACCCCTAACTCTGGGAGGTGTCAACAGATTGAAGTAGCAACAGCAAACATTGGAAATGATGGAAAGCTCATCACCACGGGGCAGCAGACGTATGAGACAGAGGACTTATGCACTGCGAGTTCGGAGTGTTGCGAGCAGCAGGAGATTAGATATTGGAGATGCGACCTAACTAACAACTGTGAATGCGTAGATGATGTGGTAGTATACACTTGTCTAGATAGCACTAGCCCTCCTGCGGGTGCCTACACTACCAAGGCAGCCTGTGAAAACCAGAGCGACTGTTGTAAGGATGATGTTGCAGGTGCAGTCCAAACGCTTGCCTCCCTGTATCCATTCAACTCACAAGGAGGAGCTATCGGACCAAAGGCCAATGTCTGCCCTGATGACTCCCTTACCATCCAGCCTACGGACTTCGCAACTCTACAGGAATTAGGTAACGATTACGACCTATCTTTTGAGTCTAGCGACCCCATTGCAATTACGTTTGATGAGTCTAGTGGTGATATTAGTGTAGATCCTAGTGTATGGGCTATTCCCAACTGGCAGTTGTTTAGCTTCTTCAAGATGGGAGTAGCAAGGGAGTGTTGTGGTGGAGGCAACCCTACCACCATTGATGTTCTTCTAGGAGATTTAGTGAACGTGCTAGATAGAACGGATAGTCAGTGCAGCAGGGGTGATGGTGGTGGAGGAAATACTGGAGGTCCTGGAGTTTTAGATGATACGGTATTCCCTGATATTACTATTTTCGATGGTGGAGGTTCTACTGGTGGCGGTAATACGGGTGGTGGCGGCAGCACTGGTGGGCCTGGAACAGGCACGGGGGTAGATCCTCCTGGCGGATCGGGAACGGGAGGAGAGATTGGCTAACGTTATTCTAAGACGAGATGGAGGTGGAGAATCGGAGTTCTCCTACGATGCCATTAACGCCTACGAGGAGATGCTTCGTAATGTTCAGAGCAAGGATCTTCTGTTCGATCCTTTGGTAGAGGACCGTATATTCACGTTTCCTTCTTCCAAGACTCAATATACAGCAACTCCTAATCCTGGATATGACAAGCACATATTAGGAGACTACATTCACGCCTCGGTATATTACGCATACCAAGCACACGAAGGTAAATTTCCAACAACTGCTTTTGATGATGTAGGAGGGCATACCCTTCTGTTGAGTCTACAGGAGGATATTCAGGAGGCGATCAAGAACTCAAAGGATGTGGCAGGGCAGTCATTACAGGGGGCAGTCCTAGCAAAGATCGCCTTCCTTATCAGGAAGAATAAACTAGGCACACTCACCAAAGGTGCGTTGCTGAAACTGAACGCAGGCAACCAGAATAAATACGGTAGGTGGCAGCGCGGCCGAGGTTCAGAGAATAACGCCATCCGCTACGTAGACGAGAAGGCAAAGCCTTTATATTATCAGTCTTACAACGGTCAGGCCAAGGACAGAATGCGTCTATGGAAGACGGTAGCACCTGATGTAAACAAACATATCGCTCTCGTCCAACGTGATGGTAGCGTTCTAGAACATCCTATAAGCATAGACGATAAGTATTTCATACAGTATGATGGTAGTAGCATACAGGAACATTCGATACTAGACGGAGACTTCTTTAATTATGTTGACAGCTTAAACATGATTGATCGTGGAGGAGTATTCTCAGACATAGACAGAGCCTTTATGCTAGACTTGTCTGATGGTGCTGTAGCCAACAGCCTACTAGGCCAGTCTAACGATGTTACGCTGCTGGCATCCTCTATCCCTATTGCACGGATAGAAGAGACAGCCGACCTATCTACTGCTCACCCCGACTCCTATTTCCTTGTCCTTCGCCCTGACACTATTAAGGATATAAACAGGGACCATCCTTTGGTAAGGAAATCCACCTGCAAATATAGGTGGGAGCAGGATGAGGAGGAGTTCAACGAATGGGTTCAGTTTAAACCTTGGCCCTACCTTGTGGTATATGTGGACCACGAAGATCCATTCCTGGATCATCTTAATCAGCGTAAGAACTTGGATGCTATATTTAGGGACATATCTTTCGACTACTACAAAGGTTATGAGAACGATTATCCTATAATCCCTCGCCGTATTCCTTGGTATATGATCATCATTCCTACTAATGATCCTGCCAAAACTATACAGTCTACTGGCTCACGCCTCATCGACTACTCCGTGCGAGAGCTAAACGTCACTATGATGTCACCTTTAGGTGATGGAAATAAGAAACCACTACGCTTCGCTCCTCCAGGTATCAACATCGAGCAGGCACCTAACAGAGAAGGCGTAGACAGAGACGTAAGACCAGGGAGCATTAGAGCAACCTCTACATCTTCCACCATTAGGACTGAGGTCAACCCTTACACTACAGGAACTGAGCCTCTTCCTCGTCCTCCTTCCTCATTCAGAAACCTGATGGAAGCAGTTAGAGATGTTTACGACACCTCCACCTTCATTGACCCTACCACCAGCAGCGCGTCCTGGGGTGATGTGTATAATAGAATGACAACCGCTGATAAGGCTACTATCAAGAGGGATGATATTAAAGAATGGAACAAACTAAAGGACGGGTTTGCACAGGGCAGACCCACTCCTAGCGACACTTTGAACGCTGGTCTACCTCGTCTATTCCGTGTCCCACCACAAGGTATTACAAGGCCAGAAGACTTCGTAACTCCAAAGGTTACTGCTCGTCGCCTAGATATCGACCCTAAAACTGCGACTCCTGAGATATTATGAACGAGAAGCCTGCTATTGTTGGAGACTCTACTCCTATACCCTCTCAAATTCCTCCTGAGCATCTCCCGCCTGCACCACTTACAACCAATGAGTGTGGCCCTGGGACTGTAACCTATAGAGGGATTCCAATTGCAGTAGTAGCACCAACAAAACTGATCCACGTGCTACCGCCAGTAGACCCTCCCGCGTTCCCAGAAACAGGATCCATAACGGTCACCGCTTACGGACTTCAAGTCCATAGATTGGGAGACTCTCGCATTTCTGGAGAGAAGACTGTCATTGTTGACGATAAACTTCCAGACGCTTGGGGCGATATTAGCAGGGCAGACATCTTTATTGGTGGCTAGAAAGTTATAAAATAACTGTCCTTGCTGGTTAAAAACTATAGATAGATGTAGACGGCAAGACCGTCAGGAGTTTATTATGAACCGTGATCAACTAAGAGAAGCCGTCCTCGGCACTGGTGCCTGGAGCAAAGCAGGCGTTGCCCTTAACGAGTCTGTCGCCGCCCCCGCTGAGGAGGTTATCGAAGAGGCTGCCGCCCCCGTAGAGGAGGAAGCAGAGGAGACTCTAGAGGAGGGCGTGGAAGCAGGCTGCGCTTGCCCCTTATGCCACAGCACTCTAACTGAGGACCTCTCCGACGAGCGCCTTGCAGAGCACGCTGAGAACTTCATGGCAGCCCTCACTGAGGCTGGCGTCCTTGAAGAGATGGAAGAGTCCGACGATGAGGCCGAAGCCATCGAGGAAAAGGACGAGTCCTGCGACGACGAGAAGGAGGACAAGAAGCCTGCCTTCATGAAGAAGTCCGAGAAGAAGGACAAGAAGTGATGTCAAACTCTAGCGACGGATTTAGCATTGGAGACTTCGCCATGTCAATGGTGGGGCAGAGTTCTAGTGCTAAGTCTGTCGCTAAGAAGTCTGGCAATCAAATTGATATTTCAGAGGTCGCTGTCGATCAATCACAGCGCAACGCTATCCTAGAGGGTAGTTTTGGAATCGTATCAAAGCCCCAGGTAGATGAGGCGGTTCTGCTAGAAGAGAGGAAGAAGGCACTCAAGGAAGAGTTCATGACTACCTCCGCTCGACTTAAAGAGCTAGTAGCAGAGATGGCGTCCCTGGGCATGACCTCAACTGGTCAGCTAGGAGTGGGCAAGCAGAAGCCCTTAGGTAAGGTAAAGCGCAATGGATCTAGTGAATCTGATTCAAAACCTAAGTGAAGGTAAGACTGGTGAGCGTGGAACGTATCGCCCCCGCACAAAGTCCAAGTCACTAAAGGGAAGTGTTCGCGTATACCGAACCATCCTTCAAGCTCTAAGAAAGACTAAACCAGGAGACAAGTGGTCCACCGAAGGTTCTGGACGACGCTACGTTACCACTAAGCAGAAGTGGGGAAAGTCTAAGGAACAAACTGTAGGCGGTAAGACCGCTAAAGGATTCACCCCTGGAAGCCAGCATACTACTCCAGGGGCTTCAAAGGAAGACGTAGACGGTGTGTCTAAGCGTCTCCGCAAGAAGTATGGAACAGGCCAAGGGTCTGACGTAGAAACAGACAAGGATAAGAAGAAATGAACAAGCTCATCGAAGATGTATTCGTAATCGAGAACCTACAGATCCTAAACGAGGATAAGGACCATGGTGTCATGAAGGTTCGTGGTGTGTTCCAACGTGCAGACGAGGAGAACAAGAACGGTCGTATCTATACTGAGGGCCTTCTACGACGTGAGATGGCGAAGCTACAGGAGTCCATCGACAACCGTCGCCTCGTAGGTGAGCTTGATCACCCCTCCCACGACAGCGTCAAGCTATCACAGGTATCCCACCTCATCACCAAGCTGGAGATGAAAGGTAAGGATGTGATCGGTGAGGCCGAGATCCTAGACACCCCTATGGGCAAGGTCGCACAGGCACTCGTCAAGGGTGGCGTGCAGGTAGGCATTTCTTCCCGTGGTATGGGCACTCTCTCCGAGGGACAGGATGGTCGCAAGTATGTCAACGAAGACTTCCGCCTTATCACCTGGGACCTTGTCGCTGACCCTAGCACCCGTGGCGCTTATCCTGGCCTTTCTGAGTCCAGCATCGCCCTTGCCAACGAGATCTGTGAGAGCATGATCCCCAAGGTCACCGCCGAGAAGGTCTTCACCACTCTACTCGCTGAGGCATTCGACGGTCGCCTTGATGAGAAGAGGAGGCTATCCGCAAGACAATCAGCAACAATGGACACCGACAAGGACGGAGACATTGACGCCAAGGACCTTAAGACTTTACGCAAAGGTCGCAAGGACGAAATGTGTGGCCCTAAGCATGGCAAGAAGAAGAAGGGCTACGCCAAGATGGTCGAGGCTATGCTTGAGGGAAAGGCTGCTGCTAGAGTTGTCAACGCTGATGATGAAAAAGACCGTTATGTCTCTGGTGGTCGCACTGGCACCACTACTGGAACCAAGCGCCTTATGAAGGGCGGCTCTGGTAAGATGAGTGCCTCCGCTCCAGAGCGAGTAAAGATGCACACCCAAGGACCTAAGAAGAAGCTCCCACGCTGAGAAACATCAAAATAATCTCTTTAACTAGCTATAACCCTATAGATAACAACAGAGGCCCATCATGGAAGACACTAAGCAACACGATCTAGCCTCCCTTCTACCAGAGGGCGTGACCGAAGAAACCATTACCAGCATTGCAGAAGCTATGCGTTCAATGGTAGAGCAGCGCGTTCAGGAAGAGGTCGAGGCACTTACGGATAAGGTATACGGATACCTTTCCATGAAGCGAGACTCTATCAAGGAGGCTGCCCTAGAGGAGCTTCATGAGGAGTCCCAGGTCCATCGTGACGCTGCTAAGTTCCAAGAGCTATTAGGCTACATGGCAATCGAGCACCGTCCCGAGTTCATTGACGCACAAGCCCAGAAGAAGCTGGATGAAGCTGCCGAGCTAGTAGACGACAATACCGTCCTAGCCAACGAGCTTACCCTAGCATTAAAGGAGCAAGAGCGTCTTGCTAAGAAAGTTCAACTTCTAGAAGGTCAGGTCGCCAAGCGCGAGTCTGAGGTTGAAGCTCTCACTGAGAGCGTCAAGTCTCTAGAGGCTGATAAGGAGGCTACTCTGTTCGAGTCCACTGAACAGGCTGTAGTCATTACTAACAACGTGGACGAAGAGGTCGAGGAAGAGATCGAATCACTTGGAAACACCTTCTTGACCGAGGAAATGCTCAACCTCATGAAGTGAGCAACTCTTCTAGGAGTATAACTACTATGGATATCATGGAAATGGGTGCATCAGACGAGCTAGTCTCCAAGTGGGGTCCCGCTCTCGACGGCATCGAAAACGATTACACAAAGCGTGTCACTGCACAGCTTCTTGAGAACCAGCTAAAGGCAACTGAGGCTGTTAACGAAGACGCTGTCGGTGTCGGCACGACCACTGTTGGTCAACTTGGAACTTTCCAGAAGTTCGCTTTCCCTCTCGTTCGTCGCGTATTCCCCGAGCTTATCGCCAACAACCTTGTTAGCGTTCAGCCAATGAGCGGTCCTGTCTCACAGGTCTTCTACCTTGGTAGCTCCCGCACTGCTGACGGCACTCGTCAAACTCTCTACAGCAAGTATCAGCTAACCTACCGTGGTGGCCGCACTGGTGAGTTCACCGACGCTTCTGGTATTGATCTTGATCTTACTGCGACCTACGCCCCCTCCGCTACTTCCAGTATGGCTGCTCATGCCATGAGCGGTGCTCTTGGTGGAAAAGCTGACCTTGATGGCTCCGCCAACTACAACCAGCTAATCGCCAAGTTCCCATTTGCTACTAACGGCCACGGCTGGTCAGTTTCTGCTGGTGAACTTCTTGCTGGCTCTGCAATCCCAGAGGTCAGCCTCCAGATCCAGCAGTCCCCAGTGATTGCTCGCACCAAGAAGATGCGTGCTCTCTGGACCTTAGAGGCTTCTCAGGACCTTAAGGCTTACCACAACCTTGACCTAGAGCGCGAGCTTACCGACCTCCTTGGCAAAGAAATCCGCCTTGAGGTTGACCGCGAGCTTATCGAAGACCTTCGTGGCATTGCCTACGACCTCTCTGGTAAGGCGGGCATGTTCGACTACGCAATGCTTGATCAGCACGACAAGCAGACCAACGTCATGAACTTCAACCCAAGCGCAGACTCTGAGTTTGGTAAGTTCAACTTCCTCGGAACTGATGGTTCTGACCTAGGTCTTCCTGGCGTAACGACTGCCGTTGGTGGCAACAAGAACATCTGGCTTGTTGACCTCACCTCCAGCGCCTTCAACTTCGCTCCCCGCCACGTTGGAGATATCTACAGCAACCTTCTTGCTGTAATCAACTTCGCCTCCCAGGACATCTACACCACCACTCAGCGTGGTGCAGGTAACTGGATCATCTGCGCCCCCGCAGTAGCTACTCTCCTTGAGTCCGCTGCTCGTCTCCAGGGTGGTATCGAGAAGGCCGATGGCCCCACTAACTTCGGTCCTGGTAGCATCCAGTTCCGTGGCAAGTTCATGGGTCGCTACGATCTCTTTGTTGATCCTCTCTACCCAGAGGGTGAGATCCTTATGGGCTACAAGGGTGGTTCTACCATGGACGGTGGCTTCATTTACGCCCCCTACATCCCCTTCCAGGCCCTGCCAACTCTCACGGACCCCGAGTCCTTCCAGCCTAGAAAGGGTATCCTTACCCGTTACGGTAAGGTCGCAATTGCACCAACCAGTCGCTTCTATCGCGTAATCCGCATCGTCGGTCCTGGTGGTCTATACGCTCCTTTCAAGAACGTCTCTGGTAAGTGACCTAGCTGACAGCTAAAAGCAGCCACTCTTCTTCGATGAAGGGTGGCTGCTTGTCTATATACAGTAGATGTATAGGTATAGGAGCGTGTGCAGGTTCCCCATGCTGGTTCTTGTAGGGGATACGATAACTCATATTAGACCTAATCAAGTGATTGAGTCTGAGTATAGCCTATCGTATCCGCATCTAAAGGACATCACTCCAAAGCCTAAGAAGCAGACCAAGAAGAGGAGCTATGGCACAAGTAGTAATTCCTGACGTTACCACATATGGTAACACCTATAGCCGACAAGCCTATAGGAACATGTCCGACAACGAAACTCCTGGCGAGATAGATGTAGATAATCTAAACAGGACTCGCCTATCCGATCAGGTAGAGTTTAATGAGATAGAGGAGCAGATCCGAGACTACGTGCTTGCCTCATTAGGACACCCAGTAGTGCGTGTTGAGCTAGTGGATCACCAACTAAAGGTGTGTATGGACGAGGCTCTAACTGAGCTAGAGTATCACGCACCTCACCTCACCCGTCAGATGTGCATGATCCAGCTAACCCCTGGCGTATCCGTGTATCAGCTACCTAAGAGCATCATACGTAACATTAACCACGTAACTTACAAGAAGAACCTAATGGCTCTGCAAGCTAGCAGAGGAACCCTAGAGTTCGACTTCCTCTTATCTATGTTCCAGGGCGGAACTAACTTCCTAGAAGGTCTTGGAATAGGAGACTTCTATCTACTACAGTCCACCATGGAGACTACTCGCCGCATCTTAGGACAGGACGGTGCCTTCGAGATTCTAGATGGTCAGTATCTACAACTGCATCCTATTCCTGTAACTGACGATACAGCTATCATTGAGTTTCGTGGACTCAACTCAGAAACACTTTCCCCTAAGCTACGCAACTGGGTTCAGAGATTCTCTACTGCCTGTGCCAAAGAGATCCTAGGACAGGTTCGTGGAAAGTTTAACTCCGTCCCTGGTCCAGGCGGGGGAACACAGTTAAATGGAACTGTCTTACTACAGCAAGCTCAACAGGAGAAGGCTGCTCTTCGTCAAGAGTTAATGACGGAGATAGAAGAACCACCCATCTTTACCACTGGTTGATATGAATAGGAAGTTCAAAGTAACGAGGCAGATGGACGGACTCCCTGAATTACAGGGGGCTACGCCTTTATCATTCTTTGATCCTACCAACCCTGATGTAAACCTATTCAACTTGGTTGATGATGAGATCATCCGTATCACAGGTTCTCCTCTTAACTATTACAAGTCCTACGTGGAGTCGGACTATGATGATGTATACCTAGAGGCAAGGAACCGAACCGTTGCTAGCGAGCCTATTCAGGTCCACGGTTTCTATGAGCCATCTGTTGTTGAAGAGACACTCAGCCAATTCGGGATTGAGATCACCAATGACCAGATGTTTGTATTTAATAAGAGTTACATTGAGAAAGCCCTTCACCGTGAGCCCAGGATTGGTGATCAAATCAAGCCGCAGTTCCAGAACATACGCTACGAAGTGGTCGAGGTTCAAGAAGATTCGTTCGAGCTTTACGGCGTTTACCACTCGGTTGTGACAGCTAAGATCCTCCGTGATGATGAGGAGACTGTTAACGAACCTATTACCGACGTTGCTCCTGATGTCGGTGGAGACATTGGAGGATACGATGACCTATGAGTGAGATCAGAGACTTCATGATCAGGGAAGGTATTCCTTTCAACACAAACTCAGGACGAAGCTCTAGAACGCTTCTGTCCCAGCTAATCTCCATGATGGAGAACGATAGTAGCTTTAAGCACGACTACTACAAGGAGCTATTACGAACCCTTCTACATCAGATCCCTCTTTCCTATATCAACGATCAAGGACAAAGGGTTGATGTAAAGATGCACCATGGTAGGCAGGACAGGCTGGTAGCCAAGATGTTCCAAGAGAACAACCTCGTCCTCCCATACTCCACCATCTACCAGTCTGCCGTAGAGAACGACACGGACAGACACAGGACCTCACTGAACCTCCTGGCACGCTCCGTGTGGGACGATGACTCGCAACGCGCAATCCGAGTCATCTCCTTACCTGACGTGCCTGTGAAGCTCACCTACAGACTGTCTCTATGGACGAGGCACCTTGGGGATCTGGACCAGATTGCAGCGCAGATTCGCAGCAGGTTCCACCCAGACATTACATTACAAACTCCTTGGTCTCACCTGACCAAGGCTTACCTGACACAGGAAGAGGATGATGGTTCGATTGATGCACAGGATCGGGAAGATCGTGTGCTTAGACGTAACTTTGACATCACAGTTGAAACCTACATCCCATCCCCAGAATATAGAGTGACGAGCAGTGGAAAGATTGAGAAGTTCACAGTAGATGTTGATCTTGGTGATAAGATTACTGAAAGGGTTATTAGAGAACCTTTAGACTACACCAACTTGCTCGACCCAGAAACCGACTGGACTGTCGGAACGGGAAGCGTCAATGGCTGGTCCCCTGTAGGCGCTCCTGGAGAAGACTCCCGCAAAACGCTGACTAACCCCCACGGCAACAACGCAGTTGTGTGGGTTGCAGAGAATATTGAGAGTGCCGTTTCATTCGATGGCGGGTTCAAAAGTCCAATTCCAATGGCGGTAGACCCGACCAAAACTTATCGCAGGTCTGTCTGGTTCAAGGTGCAAGACGCCACAGATGGGCGGCTCCGTATTACGCAGCAGCAGGCTCGCACTGAGATTTCACCGGGGTCATCTACTATAGATGTTATTTTCTTTGCGGGCTTGACAGGCCTTGCTCAAGTAGGTGAGTGGTATCTGGCGGTTTCTTACATTCATCCTTACACCTACACGGGAGCTTCGACGGGACTGTCTAAAATCTACTCCGCAGACGGAACTGCCGTGGCCGAAATCAGAGAGTTCACTTTCAATAGCGCAGCAGATATAACTGACTTTTTGCAAGTAGGGTTTTTCAGTGACCCCACCGACAACAATGAGGAGGTCTGGTTCTGGGACCCGCGCTACGATCTTGTTGATGGAACAGAACCTACGATATCAGAACTAATCAATCGTCCCTATTACCCTGAGGACTAAATACACATAAGGACTCGCACATGGCACAAGTAAACCTATTTGAGTGGGATGGCAGCTACGCCATCTCTGGATCTATTACACCCGCTCTACCCGACAATAAAGACGGTGTAGTAACCATTAGAGCAGTTGGAGTTGATGAACGCATCACCTTCCAGGCTGCTCCAGGAGACGAAGTAAATCAGATCGACAGCGAGACTACGGACATTATTATCAATGTTCCTGGTGGTTCAGATCACTTCCTTATCCCAGTAGATATCTCAGATACTATAGAAGAGGAAGGTGACCTAGCTGTTAACCTCTCCATCATTAGCTTTGAAGTAGGTGGAGGCTCTGTGCCAACCTCTATCTCTACTGATGCTGCCTTAGAGGTTACCATTGTCGATGACGAGGTTACTGCTGATTTCACCATTGGACAGCTTCCATCTGTTTTAGACTACGACAACCCTGCAACGCTTGATCTTCTCCTCAGCCGATTTACCTCTGAGGATATCGTAATTGCTACTACTGTTGTTACTAGTAACGGTCTAGGATTAGACGACATTAGTGTTCCTGCTACTGTCACCATCCCTGGAAACGCCACTGGTGCTGGTTCCCTATCCGCTGTCCTAGACATGACGGTCCTTAGCCCTTACGCTCAAGGAACTGCCACAATTACTGTTCAGGTTCAGTCAGGCAATGCTGTAGGTCTTTATACCTTCAACGTAGCGGTAACTGCAACACAAGAGCCTACCACATACACGGCCCAGTTCTTCTCTTCCGCTCCTCTGCTTAGGCAGGAGTGGCTAGGTGGTAACGCAGGTATGAATGTAGTATTCAACCAATCCATTCCTACTGCTGCCACCTTAACTCTTACTTGCTCTCCTGCACCTGACGTTCGCCTAAAGAACACAGCTACTGGTGAGCAACTACTAAGCACTTTTACTGTTTCAGTTCCCGCTAACCGCTCTAGCGTCGAGCTTCCTGTCTCAATCATTGATGCTCCTGGTGACCAAGGTGATGCAACTTACGTATTTACAATCACTGACTTCTCTCCTAACTCTACTGGAGCATTCACCGCAGAACTAGGATCCCTTACTACTAAGACCCTTACCATTCTAGATGATGAGACTCCTGCTGTCACTGTTCTTACCTCACCTGAGGATGGTAATATTCTTGGAGAGGGTGACGACGCTGTCTTCACTGTAACCCTTAGCCGTGGTGTGTCTCAGGACATTACTGTTCAGCTATCTAAGACTGGTGGAGATGCAGTAGAGGGCATAGACTTCGACTGGGCAGGTGACCGTGTAACAGTTCCCGCTTATGCTACTCAGGCCACTGGAGGTCAGATCATAGTTCTATCCAACGCATTCCCCAGCCGCACGCTAGAGGTCGCAGGCAACGTGATTGCTGGAGGGGCACTCTCCCTACCCACTGACGACACTGTAACCTTCACCACCAACGGTGATGGCAACCCTGTTGAAGTTCAGTTCGATGGCATCACTGGTGATGCTACTGAGGGCGGTGCTTTCGACCTTACCTTCGTTGCAGATGTCGCCCTTCCTGAGGAGCTTGCACTTACTGTAAAGTTCCCCGAGGATCGTTTCCCTGGCCTAGCAGCAGAGGGTTACGAGCAAGAGATTATCATGCCTGCTGGCGTGACTACTTACACTTGGACAGGTATCATTCCTGACACAGACACTACCACTACCTCTGAGCTAGAGACGTGGACCTTGCTGTCTGTTGCGCCAACTGTAACCAACAACATCTCCACCCCAGCACTAGGCGCACAGGTTACTGCTGACATCTTCGTTACGGATAACGACATTCCAGCCAACCTAGGCTTCACTGTCGCTGCTGTCCAGGCCGACGCAGGTGACACTGTCTCCCTTGAGATCCGTGGTGATCGCACAGTCCCACAGGATACTACCATCAACCTCACCTACGGAGGTGCTATCGCTGCCGACCTTGCAGGCCCAGCAACTGCCCTTATCCGTGCTGGATCTGACCGTGTAGCCTTCGACGTAGTCATCGCTGGTGGATCCTCTGGTGGTGCTGCAACCGTAGATGGTGCAGTGGACGCAGGCTCTACCGCCTTTGCTTCCTTTGCTGGCACTTCACAGGTTAGCTTCAACGTTGGTGGCGCTCCCATAACCAACAGCTTCGTAACCCTTGACAACGCTGGAACAATAAGCTTTGATGTAAACGAGTGGGATGGAGGAACCTATACCTTCAATGGCACTGTTGATCCTGTCATGCCTGTCGGTGGTGATGTCACACTTTGCTGTGTTCCTTACGACATTGGTGGTGGTAACAGCTTCTCTGACCCCCGTGTAACCTTTACTCATGGTCTACAGACTAGCACCATTACCATCCCTATTGGTGCAGGACAAGCCTCCTTCTCCTACGAGCTACATGTCTCTGGTGACACCACGGACAACAGCACTCAGCCCAACATCGCTCCTGGAGGACTATCCACCAAGAGACTATTCAAGGTTGGCATCTACGATGCTAACTCTACCAGCCACGCAGCTACTATTCCTACTCAAGGTAACGCTAACTACGACTACATTACCATCAATGATGACGATGTAGCTACTGGAATGGACTGGGACATCGACACTACCTCTGTGTTTGTGGATGATACTACTGGTCACGACATTACTGTTACCATCAACCTAGATCATGCTGTATCTGCTGACGCTGAGTTCGGATTCATTAGAACATGGCGCGAGGCATTCGTAGGTGGAGAGGTAACTCTTCCAGTCATCACTGTCCCCGCCCACGCAACCACTGCAACTGGAACCATCACTGTTGAGCCTGGAACATATCAGGACTTCAACCTTACTCTATCTGCTGGTGAGATCGCAGGAAATGATCTTGTTGTTCTAGACGGAGCAGACCAAGTTGCTCGCACTGTAGTCTGTCCTGACGAGCCAGTGGATCCAGGGGTAGCCCAGGGCGCTCCATCACAAATCGTCCACAGAGTTCCAGGACAGAGCTACCTAGCTACTCGCAACGCTACTGGTCCACTACAGTTCGCCACTGGTCAGTTTGATCTACTCCTACAGACCGTGGTTCCCATCGACCCTGTAGTTCCAACTGCTCTCCCCTTCTTCACTATCGACGGCAACCACGCTGACGTATTCCCTGTTAGCTATGACCACGATGGTAAGGTAAGAACTGTTCAGGTTGTTGGACCAGCCGACACCTCTTATGTCTTTGAGAGTGTAGACCTTGCCCTTACTGCTAACAGCATTGCTGGTAGCGGTATCCTAGAGCAGGTTACATCTCCAGGCTCTCCCACCCAGACGCTTACAGAAGTAAACCTATCAGAGCTAGACCTTAGCCTCTGGCTAGATGATGGCTCTCAGGCAGTAGAGGTTAAGACTAAGAAGATCACCAACTGGGATCTCGTAGAGACTGTTCGCTCTGGTGCATACATTAAGGAAGAGCATCGCTTCGCACAGTTTGATATCTACCCTGCTGGATACACTGCTCCTACTGGCTACTCACCTAAGGTCCTAGGTGTTCACGCATGGATTACTCAGCGCTCTGACGTAAACGTGGCAGAGATTACCTTCAAGATCGCCAACGATGTGTTCGATGATACTATCGGTGATCGTGGAGCAGATCACCCTGAGGTCAACGGAGAGGTTTGGTTCTATGGTATCAAGGTAAACTCTCCTGCTGGCTTCGGCTGCTTTGAGGGTAGCCAGTGGACCAACAATGGTGGAAACGTTGACATCATCCCCACCGATCCTAGCATCGACTCAGTAAACGGATGGCTAGTTCGCCCTCTTAACAGTGCCAACCCTGACGCAGTTCAGACCTCAGTCACTAGGGGCAACACCATTCTACAGCCTCTACCCAAGCAGGCTAGACTATACCGCAAGACTGTAATTGGTAGACTCAACAACCAGGGTCGCGCACTTGCTGTATACCTTAACCGCTTCGGTGGCTACGGCATCTCTTACCCACTAGCCTTTGATGGTGATAAGCCACTTGGCAACAACTATCAAGCCAAGCGTGGCTATGGTTCCCAGCAGGACTACCTACCCAGCATCGACAGCGCTAACGCAGCAGCTAGAGATGATGTAGAGGTTGCATGGTATGCCCAGTTCGGCTCTGGCCGTGAAGTCTTCCGTGCTAGAACTACTGGAACCCTACGCATAATGCGCTCTGCCTGTAGGATGGAGAGCCAATATGAGGGTCCTGAGGAAGGCGGTCTAGTCGCTGGTCTTGGCTGGGAGGCATACTCCTATGGTAAGATCTTCGATGACGAGACAGACCGTCGTAAGTATAACTCTTGGTTCCGTCCCTACATGCACAAGACCATCCAACAAGGTGGTGGCAAGGGTATTGTTCCTCGCGTAGGATACGGCCAGTGCCCAGAGGATATCGAGCTTGGCTGGATGCAGCTACAGTATGTCTCACACAGGGCACGCACCTCAATGACCAACCTTCAAGGTAAGGTCGTTGAGCCTGAGCAGATCGCTAAGGTTACTGGAGACTTCCACAACGCTGGTGTCCCCATCCTTCCCTGGCAGCTTGACACCTGGAGAGGTGCTGCAAAGGCAGGTAACCATCCCTGGTTCTGGGGTCCACTCAAGGACAGTAACCTTAACCCAACCACTAAGGCTAGCATGACCAACGGTCATGAGGTTAACCCACCCCTAGCTCCAACCAACCGCTTCTGGAACGCACCAGCAGCAGGTCTTCCTACTACATACGCTCACGTTGATCAGAGTGTTGGTGCCACAGAGCGCTCGAAGATGAAGATCATGTTCAGTGATGGCTACACCACTAGCGTTGATCAGTTCATGTCCACCGATGGTGAGCATCACTGGCGCTTCACCTTCATGACCCAGGCACCTATCTGGTTCGGCAACATGGGTCCAGTTAAGCATTACATGCAGCAGGACGCTGCCTTCGTGCGCCACTGCCACAGCCAGTATGACACCATGGGTGACTACGTCCACCAGGGCACCACCTATCAGCAGAAGGGACGTGATGCATACAAGAGACTGAACCTCAAGTATCTCGCAGACAACGGAACCCATCGTATCAACAGTTCAGTAGGCTCCCAGCACACTAACCGCGCTCAGGGGGAGCCCCTTGATTCTATCGGTATGGCTTTCAGTGTTCTTGGCGACGAGACTAAGCGTGCCAAGCTAAAGTCTGAGTGGCTACCTACACTTGTAGATGCTACTAAGGCAGTCATCTTCCCACTAGGTATCTCTCGTAGCAACGATGGACTCCAGAGCTACGCTAACGACGGCAGCCTTGGAGCCTCTCAGTGGGACAGCACTTGGCAGGAGCTATGCTACCTAGAGAGTGGACTGTCTGGTGTTCAGGATATCCTTGACCTAGATGATGCCAACTTCCTCCTCGAAGAAGGGCGTCGTCGTGGTGCAGGCAACCTTACAGTGGGCACTGGAGGTGGATACCTTACCCACACCCAGGCAATCACTTCTTACATCTACTTCGCACACGGTATCTTTGGTTGTGCTGTAGCCTTCGAGGGCGTGGAGCCTGGAAACCTAGGAAACCTAGGTAACGCCATCCTCACAACCACTGCCTACCTACCACTACGTCAGTGGCAGTGGACTGACCGTCGTCGTGAGCTTATGTCTCCTGACCTTAGTGCCTGGAGTAACACCGACACTGAGTTCTGGCGTGCCATTGATGATAATAACCGTGAGTTCTACTGCCCACAGACTGGTCTTATCACTGGTGCAGGCGGTGTCAACGGAACCTTCAAGCCCGCCATGGACTTCGTTCCCTGGTCATGGCCTAACAGCACCGTTACGTCTTGGTTTGTAACTGGTCACCGTCCTATCCGTGACGCACTACACCAAGGTATTGCCTACCGCATGACTGGTGACCGCCGCTTCTTGCTCTGGGGAGCCCAGCAGATGTTCGACCAGTGGACTAACTGTGACTGGGATGCTAGCTGGAACCCACTGACCCAGAACGATAACTATGTCGAGTGTGATCATATCAACGCAGGGACTTACACCTCCCTTGTCCCAACCACACCAGCCAACGCTGCCCGTCTATGGCAGTGGGGTGCTGCACAGGACTACTACTCCATCACTCAGAACAGCACCATCGAGCCTCCCACTATGGTTGATCCTATGGGCGCTCACATGGCTGGCTGGGCTGGTGAGTGTATCCATCTAGACTGGAACCTAACCTACGATCCTAAGAGACCTCCCAACTACGATGAGGTCAAGGCTACTCCTCACGGTGCTGCCTACTTCGCAGAGGCCACTGGTGCTGGTGGAGGCGTAGGTTTCCCAGAGACCACTAAGAAGACCACTGGTGTTATCGCAGACTTCATCCTTAGCGGTGGTGTCATGGAGGACCTTGTCTCTGGTCTATCTGTTGTTGATAGCGGACAAGGTGTCGTAACTGTCAACGAGGTTGATGGTGTTAAATTCCTCACCCTTGCTGATGGTATGCTTACCATTCCAACTGCTGACGCAGACCAGATCCGTGACGCTATCGTTGCTGCTGGTAACAACGCAGTTACTATCGAGGCTTGGGTTCGCTCACACGACATAACCAACGAAGGTCCTGCCCGTATTATGTCATGGACTGACGCTGCTACTCCAACAGGAGCCCGCAACGTTTCTCTAACTCAGAGCAAGTGGGGTAATGCTACTGACTACCACGGTGCTCTTGGTATGCAGACAGGAACCGTAGGTAAGTATGCTGCTCCTACTGCACCCCAGCACTATCTCAAGCAGGATAAACTACATCACATTGTCCTAAGTATTGAGGGTCTAAACGCCAGCGGGTGGGTTAACACATTCTGTGATGGCGGATCTGTTATCAACCAGCACGTTAGCAACACTGACGCTCCTCTAGTTAGACAACTTGGACGCCAGCCACAAGACTGGGTAGCAGGTGCAGAGATTACAATCGGTGATGAGAAACAGCCTGCTAGTCAGGCCACTGCAAGACAGTTTGATGGAGACTTCTATAGACTCAGCTTCTATGATGATGTCTTCTCAGCACAGGATGTGTATGATAACTTCTATGCTGGTCCTGATGCTGACCTAGGTGTCACCACTGTTACTCAACCTGCACGCGCTCGTTGGACTAACACTGCTGTTGTAGAGAATGAGGATGCTGACAACAAGATTATTACCCTTGAAGGAAGCTACACCAAGCCACTAGCTAGCAGCACCACTCTAACTGTAAGCGCAAACATCCCAGCAGCAGAGACACGTCTAACTGCTGTTGGATTCACTGGTAACACTAAGGACATTACTCTTGCTGCTGGTGAAACAGACTTTAGCATTGAGCTTCTTATGACCAGTGCTACGGGTGATCAGGGAACTCAGGTTTCTAGATTCTACCTCACTGCTGACAGTGGCACTGACTCAGTGGTTAGCGACACCTCTGCTTGTGTCGTTCAACTGATTGACGGTCACGTCCCTGACAACACTGGAGGCACTGGTGGCGGCGGTGGAGGTAATGGTGGCACTGGTTCACAGGTCACTGAGATTACCACCGACTCTGGCGTCACTTGGTATTTCGATAGACAAGTTGAGGCTGGTCAGTTCGTAACTGGTGACTGGTGGGTAGTTGGTCCTGTCAATGTGATCGACATCTTCCCACGTCCTACCAACGATCCCAACATGGGATACATTCACGGATCTATGATCAACCCAGCCACCCCAACTACACAGGGTGAGCTAACTGGTCATGAGAGAACTGACTCCACTGATGACGACTTCACTGTGGATGTATCGGCTATGACGTTCGACAGCAATGTCGTGCAGCCTTACAGAACTCAGGGCTACGTCAACTACGAGATTCAATACACATCAGGAAGAATTCCATACGACCACTCTCTTAACGCAGGCTTCCCCAACGGACAGCAGGTTAGCCAGAGCAACCCCATCACTCTAGCGGTAGGTGACACTCTGAACTCATCGTGGACTCACCAGGAGGGGCCTTACTGGCCTGGAAGCACCGAGATGGCAGAGGTATACATGGATGGTCAACTTGTTCGTTCCGACTACGAGCTAGGCAAAGCACCTTGGCAGCAGTCTGCTAAGACTATCCTAGGGTCCTCTGACAGATCTACAAACCTACTCATTGAGCCTCTTACGGTTCTTGAGGAAGCACCTGCTGGTTACAACAGCGGTGGGTCCAACACTGGTGGCGGATCTGGTGGTGGAGGTATCTCAACTGTCTACCGTGAGGCTATGCTCCCCAGCCGCCTTGGCACTTGGTATACTCCAAAGACCAAGTGGATAAAGGATGTAAACGGAAACAACCAGGGACTGAACGTGTGGCAAGATCTTAACAGCATCGGTGTCAAGATGGCACTCCGCTGGAAGAACCACTCCAAGCAGACCCCTCCTTACGATCCTCCCTACACCGCTGGTGAGTATCAGAGTATGCTTGATGATGGCATGGAGTTTATCGGTGTTAGATCCTTTGGTCTTAGCTCTGATGATCCTGACCGTCCCTCCTCCTTCAACAAGCTCCATGGTGATGCAGTTACTGGAACTCCTCTAGAGGATGGAACCCCTGTATCTTACAGGTGGGTTGGATTCGCCCACGATGACTGGCCCATTCCCTACACTGGTGTGGACGCAGACGGTGATACCGTTGAGCCCAAATACTGGATGCTTGGACATGAGCCTGAGCTAGCTGGTGTTGGTATCTCTCCCTGGGATCTTAACACTGATGGCACTCGCAAGTGGACCATGTGGGACGGTGAGGCAACCTACAACACTGGCGACAAGGTCTTCATGATCGACCGTCAGTCTGATTACACCGACCCCTACGAGACCATGTATGGTAGGATGCAGGTGTTCCGCGCAATCCAGAACGTTCCTGCTGGAACCTCTCCCCTATGGCAGGTAGCCCCTGGATACAGCAACCAATACATTCCTGCTGACAACGCTTACTGGGTGCGTGACACTGGTGACACGAACGTAGACTGGGGCCACGGTCCTGGAGCTTACGCTATCGCTCAAGCAGCTAGAGACTTCAAGGCAGCCTACCCAGAGCAGAAGCTATACTACTTCTACTCTAAAGGCGTATGCGTTGCTGGATGGAACGGTGTTGATGGACGACTTCGTCCTGGTTGGACTGACCCTGAGTTCGGACTCTACGAGGATCAGCTATCTTACTTCTCCGCTATCGCTAGCATCCCAGAGATTGATGGATTCCTCTTCGACTACTATCCATTCAACTCCAAGCCAACTGGAAGAAGCGGAGCAGACAACGACGATCCCCCCTCTGTCTACACCAACCCAGTCTCCAACGGAACCTACATTGTAGATGATCCTAAGTGGGTTGTCTCTGGTGTGCACCGTATCAAGGACTGGTCTACTAGTGACGACTTCCCTGAGGGCAAGCCAGTCTATGTGACCTTAGCTGCTACTCCTAACTTCGTGTCTGGTCTAGCATCTGACACTAATAACCCTGATCCTACTGCTGGTGGCCTTATGGCATACTACCACTGGGATAGGCCAACAGTTCAGGAGCAGAAGGATCTAGTTCTATCCTGCGTCAACGCTGGTGCTGATGGATTCATCTGGTATAACCACACCTGGAAGTGCGTTCCTCTCGATGCAGCTACTGCACCTTGGACACCTGCTGATGTTAAGATTATCTCTGCTGGTCCTGTTGCAGACTTCTGGCCTTACGCATACAAGAACTACTTCAACAACGACAACTCTCCAATCCTTGACAAGGATGGTAACCCCACCAACCTTCACGGTAAGTATTTCCCTGACATCCCCAACGTCAACCTATCTGGCGATGGAACCTGGGAGATGATGACTGAGGTATCTCAGTATATCCTACAGCTACTTCCTGAGCTAGAGGACGAAGAGTTCGGTGGAGCTATCACTCCTCCCGTGGTAGACTCTCCTCCTGTCACTGGGGCTACTGGATACTTCCGTCCCTCTGTCCACCTAGCACGCGCAGGTAATGAGGCACAGAAGGTTCCTACCTACCACACCTCTTCTGTTGATGCTTGGCTTGATGCAGGTAAGTTTGCTAACCTACCTCTCACGCTACAGAACAATATGTATACCTTTGATTACGACACGTTCATGACGCCTTACCCAATGGGCTACACGACCGATGGAGTGACCGGGGTCCCCAACCCAGAGGATTACTACTACCTTCTCCCTGACGGAAGAAAGTATCAGTATCGTTACGCAGGAGGTATTAGTAGAGTTACCTCGAACAACATGGCTGCTACTGATTACTTCTATGTAATTGGTCAGCGCTTTGGTGCAAAGAGACAGGGAAGTAACTACGGTGGAGTAGGTGGAGTGATGAGCCTCGTTGACGATGTGATGGTGGCTCTGAACAGCGACATCCCCCGTGAGCATAAGCGTGCCCTCCTTATCTGGTTCATGCAGTATGCCATTGACCTAGACGCACTCTATCGCAACGGTCAGAAGTGGCTACCTAACGGTGACCACAGCAATGGTCGCTACACTCCCATCCTACTCAAGCGTCTCATCTTCGATGAGGAGATTGATAGTCTTAACCCCAAGCACTTCTCTGAGAACAGACAGATCTCTAGAATTAATGACATTGACGAGGCTAACTTCTACGTCTGCCAGTCCGAGAACCCAGCCGCAGACGCCACTACCTCTGGTGAATGTAGAACCTATCAGATAGGCTTCGACGTTGGTCAGTATACACCTACTGATGGTCTAGAGGCAGCAGGTAACGGAAGCGACAACATTCAGGGTATGCCCTTCGAGGATGACCACGCTCTTGTGACTCAGTGGACTCAGTGGGGATGGCCTCCCTACCGTGGCGACACGACCAGGGGCCTGACTGCTGACGTTCAGAACCCTAAGTATATGGTCCAGACATCCAAGCAGCGTTATGGTATTGCCATCGGATGGCGTGCCATGAACATGATGGATAAGTATCGCTTCAACGAGTTCTTCGATCACACTGATAAGGCTGCTCTTCTTATTCAGGACTACCCTTACGTTGACAATGCTGTAGCCAAGCGCAGCCCCAAGGTTCTTCCTTGGCTAGGAACTGACAGCACTCCTGGGCAGACTCGTATGGCTAACGCACTGCTGTATGACCTATGGCGTCCTCTAGTAGGCTACGACTACGACCTTTCTTCTGACACTCACAATTATATCTCTAACGCAGAGAGTGGTAGAGGTAGCGTCACTCCTGTCACTCCCTACGCTAACCTCAGCGAGGCGCTAGGTGTGACCTTCCCCGAGCCTCCTGCGCCTGGAGGAACAGGTGGGCCTAGCCAAGGTGAGGTAGGTAGCAACCCCTTCTACCCTGGAATTGGATCAGAAGGTAACGGTGAGCTATACCCACCAGCCATTGACGATAGTGTTACTAACCCTGACGCGGTAATCAATGGAGCCAACACTGGTCACAGAACCTCACTCGGAGACATGACCGTAAGCTCTGTCCCCACTACAGGTGATGCCTGCTTTACCTTCGCAAGACAAGGTGACTGTGCAGGTTACACAGACTGTATTGAGGTTCCACCCGAGGGTATGATTGTTAGTGCTGTTGTCTTCTCATCAGTTGACAGCTACCAGAACAACAGACTGATTCAGATCGACAACGATATGAACTACGACCTGTCCTTCGTGGACTGTCTGTTCATCGGTCAGACTCACTTCTTCCAGCGCTACTCAGACAACGGCGGCACTGTAAAGACTGCTGATCTTGGGAAGTCCACTCAGAACGGTGGGTGTAAGTATACGATATCCAAGGCTCAGGCTGCAAGCTCTGACAGTATTGACAACCTTCACATCCTATGGAGTAGCTTCCGTGGAACTGCATCTAAGATCATTAGCGCACCTGTCAGGACTCTAAAGCGCGTGAACTTCGACTGGTATACCGCTGACGCTGTCAACATGATGCCAGTAGGAACGTATGGTGCAGGTCAAGAGCCTTACCACTTCGAGGAATGCTGGTGGGGAGATAGCTCTCACGTCCGTGGTATGGCATCGTGCAACCCTACGGATAGTCCCTGGCTGTTCGACTGCTCAGAGCAGAGCACTTACAACGGATACGATGTAGAGAACTGCAAGCCCTTGCACTACACTCAGTGTGGTCAGTTTGCTTATGGGTGGTCATGGCCCGAGGGTGATGAGGTTCACTGCGATAGCTATCAGATTGTGAGCACTCAGTTCGAAGAGTTCAGGCTAACTAAATGCACCTTCGCAATTAACCCATCACTATGGAACCCCAAGAACGATCCAGCTTGGAACTACCGCTGGGTTCTCAACACTGCTGCTAGATACTCACCACTATGGCACGATGACGAAACTCATCTATCTGCCATGACTGTGGACGGATACCCTGCACCTCCTGTCTCTACCTCAGCTACAATTCTAGAGCGTATGCAGGACAAGAACCTACAGGTCAACGGCATTACTGCTAAGATGAAGAAAATCATCTTTGATAGATGTAACTTCATGGGAGCAGGCTCTAGCTACCACAGCGTTCACAACGGTAAGTATCAGATCAGAGATGGTCTATGGTCTATCAATGGATGCCCTGATCCTAGCACGCCTCTCTACCCTGGTGGTGGTAACGACCCTGCTGGTTCCCCTGGATACGAGCAGTATGATACCAGATACTATAACGTAACTAGATGCACCCAAAACGTTGGCTATAACGTCAACTGGGGAACCCTCTACAATGATGGTCCTACTGAGTGGCACTTCTCATCCTGCACGTTTGGCAACGCTAACAAGAGTGCAATGTGGCAGCTACATTCAGATCAGAACCTATCCATTCCTCATGAGGTTGTGCTAGACATTGATCCTCAGGCCATTAGCACGGCCCAGTCCACCTCTGTTCTCTCCTCCTGTGATGAGCTTAGAGCAGCAGGCTACACTGACGCCAACGGCTGGACTGGGATGGATGCCTGCGAGGACAACTTCGACTCCAAGCAGATCTTCACTGACGGCAACAACAAGTTCATCGACATTGAGACTGGTCAGACATGTCAGAACATCAGGATGAACGATGGCACTAATGTGTATGGGACTATTAACCCTGCCTTCTCTATCGAGGATTTCATCGCAGGTAACCCTGTTGTAGGTAACAACGTCAGCGTTATCAATGTTCTGAACAGGGAGCAGAAGGGGGATGAGGATGACTACACTATCTACCAAGACACCTTCTACCACCCCGACAGGACTAGTGGAGTTACTGGAACCAACGTGTTCCCTGCCTATTTAAGAAAGCCATACACCAGCCGTGATCGCTGCCAGTGTGAGGACTGATTATGAATATCCTATATCATCAAGTATCTAAGCTAAATGGACTCGGTGTAAAGATCGAGGCTGCTGACCCTGGTGTCAGTATGTTCAAGCCAGGGATCAGTGGTGATGTGTCACAAGGGGGTTGGGTTACCCCTGGACGATACACACTTAGCTTTGATCCTGATGTTTTAGGAGACAGGTTGAATGAAGCTGCTGCAAGGGGAGAGATGCTTATGTATAAGATTATCTCTCGTCCCTTCGGCAGTTTACCATTCACCAACGACAACTTTACTATCCCTAATGGATGGGACTACACCTCTGGTGTGCTAGCTACTAGCACTGTCGATTCCAGTGGTTACGAAGGTGATACTTATGGTAACTCACTCAACAGTTCTGGTGATGGAGAGCTTATTGATCCTACCGATACTTACACCGAAGATCGTGCTACAGATTCTATCGTAGTTACACTGTCTGATGGTGATACTCTAGTGGTAGGCATAGGAACCTATGGAGGAACTTTGGCTAACCCTGCTGGATCAGATGGGTTTACTGTCCACTGTGCCACTCACCCTGGCTATCGTGCCCTGCCCTTCGGCCAAGGCACTGGGTCTTATGATGCTGATGTCTGGTCTAACTTCAAGACCAAGGTTACTGAGGGCCTTAGTGCACTGCCTTACAGTGCCGAGCTAGCCTTCAACGCCACGACAGTCCCCACTATCTATGTAACAGAACCTTACGAAGTGGAGTGCGATGGAGAGGTCGTTAGCGGAGTGGACTGCTCCAGCTATTCTATCACAAGAAGCACTCCCTCTACCACTTTTATAATCAACTACTTGACCAAGGCAGTAAGGACTTTTGATAAAGATTCCTTCACCTTTGAGCAACTGGCTAACATTCTATACAACACTGCTATTAGACAGTGGCAGACTCACGATACTTCATCAGCCTATAGCATCTCGGATTACCAGATGATGTGGAAGGTGTTCAAGTATGCCTGCTACAATGCACAGTATGGTTCAGGTGATTGGTGTGAGGGTATCAACGCTAAGAGACATATGGCTCACGGTGTAGCCAAGGCATCTGTCAAGAGACACCTAGCAGCTATGAAGTTGTTCTTCTTTGCTGCCGTAATGGATGCTACCTCTGCTCCTGTTGGAACCTATACTCCTGCATTCGAGGGACTATGGAAGATGGCCTCAGTCGCACAGACTATGAGAGCATCTTACCCATCCGTTATATCTTACGGACGCTTCAACCAAGGTAGCAATCTTACTCCATCAGGTGACACTTATAACTGGGTGTCAGGTATTACAACCGACAACGTAGGCCCTACTGGTAGAGCATTCATTCCCATGTATGCTGACAAGGAGTATCGTCAGGCAGGCATGGCAATCAAGCTATGGTTCGCCAAGCTCCTAGGCATGGAGCTACCAACAGACATCGAGCAGTTCCTTCACGTTCCACAGAACGGAGTAGCTATCACAGATCCTTGGGGCGTGAGCAACTCTCGCTTCGGCCACATCTCCAGCCCCAACGGACTAGGCTCCTGCTGGTCTGATGAACATAACCTTCTAACCTCTGAGGCTATGCAGTGGCTTTGGATGACAGGGGAGTATGACCACACGTCTATGATGCAGTGGTTCACTAAGAACATTAACTTCTATGCTCCTTATCGTATCGCATCGCTGTCTGGTATGCCCATGGCATTCAAGCTCATGAGCAACAGCGTGAGTGGCGTGCAGAACCTACAGTCTGCTGACGATGGCTCAGGTGTAACTCTTACATGGACTGACGAACTGGACAGAGACTACGAGGTTTATCAAGTTAGCGTAGTGTCCTCTTATGAGGGAGCTACTCACCCTGACAACGACCTAGTCTACGGATCCTTCAAGGGTGATTACAAACTAGTAGCCACCACTTCTGATCTATCAGCACGTATTGCTGTCCCTGGTGATGGGACCTATCGCTACGTTGTCCGTGCTACATCTCCCATTAAGTCTCGTAACACTGAAATCCTTACCCACGTTGTATCAGGTTCTACTGGATGGGAAGGTAGCAGTGTTACTGATAGTCGCTCTGGTATTAGCTGGGATCTAAGTAACACTGGCACTGTAGGTGTATTCGTTGACGGTAGTCCTTGGGTCCTAGGTCCTGCTATTATCACAGGCTCCAACGCTGACGCTGACGTGGTAGACTTAGAGGTTGGACAGGCACAGCCTTTCGACCCACGTGGAGACAACTACGATGGAAGCGCAGCAGCCACTTGGCCTCTAACACTATCTGGAGGTAGCTCTGTGATCAGCACTGTCTCTGGAGTTAGTGGTGTCAGTGACATGGGTATACTAACTGTAGTGTCTGCTATCCCACATCGAGGCGACTTCCGCCCTGCTCCATACGCAGGTGCGGTTAACTTACAATTGAATACTAGTGATGTTAGCACTAGCACCTTCGCTTCTAGCATTGATTCTTCTGGTGACATGTTCCTGTCCCCCAACAGCACTAGGGTGGAGACCTACAGCTACAGGCTAGATGATGTGTGGTATTACGGAGACTCTGATGTCAGCGCTCAGGCACGACGCAAGCCTCGCCCACGCCAGATGCCTAGAAACTCTACGGACGCAGCCATTGTATTCCATGAAGCTGCACTCCTATTACACTCCTCTGATGCTGACAAGGATCTTCTACTCAACCCTATGGTTCAGCAGTGCATTGACATGGTGGGCTCCTACGAGTCCGCTGCTGCCGCTGGAGCCCGACCCAACCCTGTTGTCGCACGATCCGCTGGCGTCCTTCTCAAGCGCTTCCAAGGGCTCTCAGGAAGCTACCTTCCTGCTGCCTCTGGCACACTGCTAGACAGTAGGGTCTACCTGATCGACACTGCTGATGACCGTAGCTTCTCTGGCACCACTATCGCTGGTGTAAGCGCTAGTGGTGTTCGCAGTGTTAGTGGTGATGCTATTGGATGGACTGTTGATAACACGACCAGCACCTACGCAGGATCCATGGAGGGTGAGACTCTGACTGAGTATGAAGGCTTCGACCAGGAGTCTGCACTAGAGGCAGAGCGAGGTGATACTCGTTGGGCAGCAGCCGAGACACTTTCCATGATGCTGTTCGGTGATGCCGAAGCAGACTATGGTAACGACGTAGCACTAGCCTACGGCCACCAGAACGCTAGCCGTCCTGTGGTTAGAGGTGGAAGAACGATGGGCGAGCTAGCTTCTCCCTTCATGCGCCAGTCCTTCGATAGCTTACAGGCTGTCTTTACCTCAGGAGTTACCGCTGCTGACTCAGGTCTACCACCCATGGGTAGTATTCCTGGACCAAACACTCTCCAGGCTTCTGGAACTCACCTTCTTAGAAACGTTATCGACCAGCCTGGATACTATTCTAACTTCCGTGTCAATGGCACGGTCCATATCCGAGCTAACGATGTTCACCTATACGGTGGTAACATTGACGCACGCAACGAGAACCATTGCATTGAAGGTGGTGGATTCTCAGGTCTTAGGGTAGAGAATTGTAACCTTACAGGCTCTACCAAGGCTGCCATCAATGCTGATAGTGTAATCGTTAGAGGCTGCACCATCTATGGCATCAAGGGCAATGGGCTCAATATTGGTGGGCATGGCTCTTTGGTTGAAGCTAACTACTTCGATGACATTGCTACCGTAGGTGATGGAGATTACTACGGTGTTGTCGTCAATGAGGGTAGTGATATTAGCATTGAGTGGAACTACTTCAACACTCCTTACGACGCCAACGGATCCAAGGTAAAGAACTGCGTCCGCATACGTCCTGCACAAGGTAATGTGCAGGACGTTACAGTGTCTGGTAACTGGTTCCGTGGTGGCACAGGTCCCGCCATAAGGGTAGGTGCCTACCCATCAGCAGGCTACACTATCTCTGGTATTCAGATAGTAGCCAACAGGTTCAGTCAGGAGTCTGGCACCACTGAGGCTTGGTCTATTGCAGCGCCAATCGCCGCCGGGGTTACCACAAATGACAACAAGTGGTGGAACCCACAGACTAACAGTGTAGTCCGAGATGTCATAGATGACCCTGATTACAGCGCACCAGGGTCACCCTCCCCAGCATAAAATATATTCCCTAAAGCCTATCTAGACCACCTAGATAGATGTAGGAGAACGCTATGAAGTCTATTACTAACGACAGCCTACAGGCTTTCGAGATCAACGTTGCCTACCCTACAGGCACTCAGCGCGTGTGGCTAGGTCCTAAAAAGACTATTGTAGTTCCTGCCACCGCAATTACCCCACAGTGTGCCCTTATGGCACGCAGAAGGATTCTGCGAATTAGAAACATCTGAGGATAACAATGGCAAACTTTGTAAGCCCCGGAGTCTACGTTGTCGAGAAGGACAATTCTGACTACCCCGTATCAATCAACCCTAGTGTGGTGGGTCTTGTTGGTTTTGCCAACCGTGGTCCCGTCAACGATGCTACTCTCATAACGGCAGCCGAGCGCCTTACTCAGGTCTTTGGTCGCCCTTCCGAGACAATCTACGGACAAGGTCTAGAGGGTGCGCTTGAAATATTAGAGGCAACCAACAGCCTTTATTTCATCCGTGCTGCTTCTGACGATGCAACTGAGGCAAAGGCTCTTGTTCCCCTAGGTGCCTGTCCCGCTGCCGAGCTTACCGCTTCTGGCTTTGGAACGTCCGCTGGTCTGGTTCTTAAGGCTCAGGTCTTTGACGAGAACGGTATTGCCCAGTTCAACACACCTAAGACCTACACCATTCCAGCCTCTACACCTAGCGTGAACACTCAAGGAAGAGCCGTTCGTCAGGCTATAGGTGGTCCTTTCGATGGTGCCAAGCTCTTCGCAGACTTCGACACTGCTGACGAAAGTGTTGCTTATATTGGTGGTGGCTTTGCTGGATCCTCCTGCCAGCTATTCCTATCAGCCTTCGAGGTTGACGGGTCCACTCCAGTAAATGTCCTCAAGGCACTAGATATTGCAGGTAACCCTACTGGATCACTCTCATCTGTGGTCCAGGTTCGTGGAACCACTCTCCTTGCCGATAACACTAACTCTAGTGTTTGCTACGAGGTCGAGTCCCTTTATCCTGGTGCTGGTTACAACCGAGGGATTACCGCTGCTGGTGGCTTCTCAGGCACTGCTGCTGTTGTTCAGCGTTTAGGAAGCGAGCTTGCTTTCCTAGGTGTCGAGGATGAAGGAGCTATCTCCGAGTCCTACAAGGTTGGTCTTGTCGATGGCGCTTCCTTCATTGAGGATGTGATCAACACTGGTCGTGTCGATGCAACCTCTGAGTATATCCAAGGTCGCCTCATCGCATCTGGTGAAGACTTCGATGCTGTTCCTCTCACTCAGTTTGCTGATAAGCTCTCACTCCTAGGTGCTCCCGTCACTGCTTACGGTGTGGGTCCTGCCGAGGCTGTCTATACTGTGGGATGGGACGGATCCTACGGCGGTGGTGCTGCTCCTGGAGCCTCTCCTGCCTCCAGCCCTGTCGGAGCTAGCCCTCGCTTCTGTAAAGTTCTTACTGGAACCTACGGACTCGCTGGTGGTGACAGTGGTATCCCAACTGTAGAGAGTGAGGTTGCTGATGCTCTCATAGGCGAGGCACTTGAGCCTAAGACTGGTATGCAAGCTCTTGATGATGACCTTCTTAACATCTCAATGGCTGCTGTTCCTGGCATCACTATCCCCTCTGTTCAGAATGCACTGGTCACCTTGGCCGAAAGCACTCAGAACTTCCTAGCAGTAGTCGCTCCTCCCTATGCCATCGGTGGTGCTCAAGAGGCTATCGAGTGGACTAATGGACTAGGTGGTGATCGAACTGGGGCCATTAGCTCCTCCTACGCTGCTGTCTACTGGCCCTGGGTCAAGACCTTCTCACCCTTCGATGGATCTGATCGCTGGTATGACCCTTCTATCTTTGCAATACGTCAGATGTGTGTCACTGATGAGGTAGCCGATCCCTGGTTCGCTCCAGCAGGATTCAACCGTGGTCGCCTCACCAAGCCTTCTGATGTTGAGGTTCGACTTAACCAAGGTGACCGTGATGCTCTCTACTCTGGTGGAAACGTTGTTAACCCAGTCGTTAACTTCCCACAGCAAGGCATTACCATCTTCGGTCAGCGCACCGCACAGCGCACGCCAACTGCTCTTGATAGAGTTAACGTTCGTCGCATGATGATCGTCCTACGCAAGACTTTGCTGGCTAGCACTCGTCAGTTTGCCTTCGAGCCTAACGACAGTGTAACCTGGGAGAAGATCACCAACGTGGTCGAGCCTCTCGTTGACGATATCCGACGCCGTCGTGGTATCACTGAGTTCAAGGTCATCTGTGACGAGACAACTAACACTCCCGTCCGCGTTGACCGCAACGAACTATGGTGTAAAGTTCTAATCAAACCTACGAAGACTGCTGAGATCATCGTCTTCGAGTTGAACCTCACCAACCAATCCGCAACCCTCTGATAAGCCATGGCATTCCGCTCCTCATATTACGCTAACAACCTTAACCGTGACCTCACGGAGAACGAAGGACTACCTGTAATCTCACAGGACCTAGACTCAGTAAGGTCATACCAGTGGGAGGTTACCTTCTACCCACCACAAGGTGTCGAGACTCCCTCGGTATTCTCCAAGCCATTGACGCTGGCTGCTAAGAGAGTTGGTGGCTTCGGCTACACAATGCAGGACATTGCTGTGGATCGTGTCAACGACAAGGTCTTCTACCCTGGTCGTGTGCAGCAGGACGAGCTAGAGGTTCAGTTCGACAACCTGCTTGCTACCAAGACTGGATTCCAACTCTACAAGTATATGACGAGCGTTTGGGACCCTGCAACAGGTGAGTATGCTAGTTCCTTCCTCCAGACTCCAGGCAAGTTTAAGTCTAAGGTTGAGATCATCGAACTAAATGGTCGCAACGAAGTAGTGCAGGTTATTAAGCTCAAGGGTGTCTACCCAAAGCAGATCACCAAGGCCGAGAAGGTATACTCTACCAACGACATGGACACTATCACCATGAAATTCCGCTGGGACTTCATGGAAGTTGAGGGTGATCCCGCAGGCTGATCCCTATAATAGTCAAATTATCTAGGCCCTGTCCATATGTGTATGGGCAGGGCTTTTACTATAATATATCATGCAGATCAACGAAGCAGTAACTAACATCGGTGACGGCGGACTCTTGCGCCAGGACGGGGGACGCATCGAGGCATACCGTAACGACAATGGAAACATTGTGGTCACAGGTGGTCCCTTCAACCGTGTAAAGAAGGAGCTAGATGCCAACGGAACTCTGAGCCCTGAGGATGCAGAGATGGTTACCGCTTGGTATGAAGGTGAAGGTGGGGAGGAAGGAGATGCGAGTGGCGCTCCCGTCATCTCACCCGAGGAGCAGGAGATGTTGGAAGCCACTGCCGCCATCGACGCCATGTTCCCAGGCCAGGGCGTAGGAGGCATGATGCAGTGGATGGCAACCAATATTCCTGGCATGACCCACAAGAAAGTCTTTGGTCTGACCAAGCAGAGTGGATCACTAGCTTTCAGAATGCTAAGTGATGCAGAAAGTCGCAACCCCATCGCAGTAGAGATGGACCTAACTGATAGGAAGATCGAGGACGCAAGAGATAGTAACGTTGACATCGCAGGCAGCTTTAAGAACCTAGTGTTCCTGCACAAAGTAATGAACGACATTAGGCGTGCTGGTGGCAATATTGATCCTAACATGCTAGCCAACAAGCTACGAATTATGGGTAATATGATCCATGTGAAGAAGATTCACGGCACCACTAAACTGTTCGTGCGATCTGTTGCTGACCCTGCCCACCACTATGGAGCCTGCCTTAACCTATCACCCATGCACCCCTTAAGTATGGCAGCAGAGGAGGCTGTCAAACAGATCCAGAAGATGGAGAAGGACTTAAGGGATCGAGGTATCATTAGTGAGGACGAGCCTGAGTTCATTAGACAGGCAGAGTTCCCTAACGCAACCCGAAGTGGAGGAAACGTTTCAGCCTGCATCAAAGACGTTTCTGAGATTGGAGAGGAAATCATTGACATGTATGAGCGCGGTGATCGTCCTGGCGCTATCAAGGCAACCATGAGACTGGTAGAGAAGTGGGCCGACACCTTCGAGCAAGCTATGCGTCTGGACGAAGGAATCCTTGACGAGGCAAGCGAGGAACTACGGGAGATTGCTGGCATGGTAGCAGATAAGCCAGCAGACTTCCGCAAAGGTGTGACTAGGCTCCTAGGTTCATTCCTCAAGAGGCGTAGAGAGTTCCACCGAATGATGAAGCCTGATAAGGTGGTGCGTGTAGGGTCAGGAGCTACAGAGCTAGGAGATAAACCCGATGCTCTCTACCTATACAAAGAGAAGCCCACTGACTGGCGGGCTGAGTATGCATACAAGGATAAGGAGTCTGGCATGTGGGCTATAGGTGTGTCACTTAAGACATACAAGAATACAGGTGCTACTAAGTCTGGAGAGGTAAACGGTATGGCTCTGGCTACAGACTACATCCTAGACCCTAGCAACGAGCACATGAGGAGTGTGTATAATCAGTGCGGGTTCAACACTAAAGATGCACGCGAGGTTAAGGAGGCTGCAAGGGGTGTTAACCAGATGGCTAAGTTCTGTAAGGGACTACAGACCATGACTGAGCTACGAGGACTAGACTTTACTCAGAGCAGCAAGGTAGTGGCGGAGCAGATCTTCAAGACCATGGAGTCCCAAGGCATACAGGTGCCTAAGGGTATGACACAGGACGAGGTTATCAAGGCACTCAACACAGCTAGAGGTGAGAACCAGACACAGCAAGAGTATATCACTAAGCTATCAGTTCACCTGGAGAAAGAGATGAATCTTAAGATGCTGTCGGCAGCCACACGCGCGGACGGAACTCTAGATCCTGATCACCCCATGACTAAGCTCCAGCTAGCTCTGTATGCACAGGCAGGTTTAGACACCAAGACAGGAGCCCCTGTTCTAAACTCCACTACCTTTATGGATACAGATGAGAGCAAGCATTACAATGCTAACGAGCGTATCACTCAGACAGTGAAAGATGCCAGAGCAGGTAAACTTCCTATGCATGTCAGCAGAGGAGGCATCAGTATAGGTGGCTGCGAGAGCTTGAAGTATAGCTCAGACCGTAACAGGAACATTGTCCAAGGGTATCACAGCAACAAGTGCTAGCCTAGGAAGAAAGTATCAGGAAGTGATAGGAAGTCCTCTAGGTAGAGCATTATATACTTGTCTACTATTACCTTGTTATCTGTGTGGTTATCTATTTGCTTGTTATAAGGGGTTATTACAATACTAGGCTTCCTATCCTGGGCTGTCAAGATAAATCCAGGCTTTCTTGATGCTGCCATGTCACGCTCTAATGTTTCAATCCACTCCCACACCTTGGACTTGCGGTTGAGCAGGGCGTCCATGCCTAGCTGGTTGTAGCCCTTCTTGCACTCCACGATGAACTTAAAGTCCTGAGGTGAGATGAGGTCACCGTATATTTGTAGGTGAGAGGGCAGTTTGTGGGTTGTCGCAAACGCTCCACTCCCAGGCGAGCGAGAAAACTCATCTGTATCAAATCTTTCATTTAAAATCTTACTCACCTTGTTCTCAAAGGCATTACCTTTGGCCCTACTGTTCTTCCTCTTCTTGGGCTTGAGTGAGGCAAGGATAGTTTCTTGAGATTCTGATAGCTCGTCCTTCATTACATCCTACTATAGTCGCATGGCACTTGCCGATAACATTTCTGTCTCCAAAGCGAGACTAACCCTTAAAACAAGAGGAGCCATGAAGGTTCAATTTAACCTAACTAAGGAAGAGGCGGAAGCCTTCTCCAACTTCTTCAACGCTGTCAACGTGAACGGCCTTTCGGAGACGGATTTCTGTAAGTCTGCGTTCATTATTGGTCTTCAAGCAATGGAGGCTTCGATCATGAACGAGATGAAGCGCCGCCTCGAAGAGCAGAACGGTGACGTGGAAATCGTTGAGGAATCTGAAGATGGAAACGAAGATACTGAAGAGTGATTTATCACTATCTAATGTCGTGAGAGCGGCACGTAAGGAAAAGAGCTACACTTACATTCTATTCACATCACCTTGGGATAAGCGTTCTAAGGCGGTTCGTGAGTGGGTGGAGGAGAACATTGAGCACAGTGTTTATGAAGTGTCCTACTATGATGCGCCACAAAGCTGGATGCAATTCAAGGTAGACCCTGGGACGCTGGTCAAGATGAACTCTAAGAAAGTTGTAGTCTATCCTGGTCTAAACGCTGCCAAATTGGCAGTCTAGATAGGTTTGTGCCGAGAAGACATGAGCGATTCATAGTTCTTGATCTTCTCGGCATACTTCTTATTCTTGGTGTAGTTTAGTTTCAACTGATTTACAATAACAGTAGTAAAGAAGTTGAAAGCACTTCCGTTATCTGGATTGAAGTTAGAAATAACCTTTAGGATAAGCACGAAACAGTCTTGAGTGGCATCCTCACGTTCTACATCAAATCCAAAGGCAGACATTATGTTGTCTACTAGCAGACCGAACATCTGCCATAGTTCATCCGCCACATCCTCGTCCCCAGCTAGGTATAGGCGTATACACTCCTCGAAGCGTTCATTGTCGATATAGTGCTTGCTCATGGGGCTCTCACACCCTATTATACTTGCACTATGCACATCAAGGATGTTTTCACCGAGGTTCCGCCTCACCCTTACTGCGAGGGATGCTCTCAACTCTGCAAGAAGAAGCCAGCGTATGGCATAACGGACTACGATAGTCTGGGTGAAGCAGAGATTTTGATCCTGTCAGATAGCATGACGGGTCGTATGGGTCGGTATGTTCCGTTCACATCTAGGGATATGGACCTTATTGAAGGCGTTCTAGTTCAATCAGGTGCCACGTGTCGGGTAGAGATTAGCTCTGCTGTCAAATGCCCGTCCGTCAAGGACTCTGAAATGAAGACTGCTGATCGTAGAGCCTGTGAGAAGCACCTTGAGGAGACACTCAACAAGGTTAAGCCTAAGCTAGTTATTACTTGTGGTAATCTAGCTATGCGTATGGTTATCAAGAAATCTGGAATCACCAACAAGCGTGGCAGCGCGTTCCAATGTGTCACAGATGCAGGTCATGCGTATACTATGGTCCCCACTTACCATCCTTACGCTGTCCACACTGAGCCTAAGCTCCACGAACTATTTGTTCAGGATATCCAGCTTGCAATAGACAAGGTGATCAGAGGCAAGAAGGCAGAGACTCTTAAGTGGACCCGTGTGTCTAAGGTAGAGGATCTTATGGAGATCGACTACCTTCGCACCACCGACCTAGACCTTGCGTGTGACACTGAGACTACGGGCCTGAACTTCCTTAAGAAGAAGCTCAATACTATCGCCTTCTCTACCGTTAAAGGCAACTACGCTATACCTCTGGAGCATAAGGACACTCCGTTCTCTGAGGAGGAGCTAGAGACTGTGGTCTACCCCTGGGTGAAGCAGGTTCTAGAGAATACTCGCAACAGGAAGATCTTCCACAACGCATCCTTCGACATAAAGTTCTTGTTGTCTAAAGGTATTCACACTACTAATGTGTATGATACTAAGATCATGGCGCACCTCTTCGATGAGGAGAGCCCTAAGTCCCTTAAGGATTTGGTCAAGCGGTTTTTCCCTGACGGTATTGACGAACTTTAATGCTTACAGTTACATCTAAGAACTTCGACTGGGAGAATATCCCCCTAGCAGACTGCCTATATGGCAACTGCATGGACACTAACTTCACGCTCAAGATCTTCCACCTACTAGAGGAGAAGCTCAAGGAGCAAGGGTGCTGGGATGTTATGGACAAGCTACTTTCCGACGTTATCCCTATAATGTCTGAGATGGAGTATGGTGGTTTGGATGTAGACCCGAGTGTGCTAGATGAGGTCGGAAGATCTTTGAATAAGCAACAGATGCTAGCGGAAGACGATTTGCTCATGCACCCTAAGGTGTTTAAGGGAGCTAATCTCCAGGCTACAGTGGACCTACGCGAGATCCTATTCTTGGATGAGAAGGGTTTCAAGCTATATCCTCCGAAGAGGACCTCAAAAGGTGTGCCGTCCACTGACAAGGCAACTCTGGATACTCTGCTAGACTTTGTGAACGATGAGCTAGCGGAACGCCAGAAGAAGTTGAAGGGCCGCAAGAAGTAGCCTACTATACTGACATGCGCCGTCGAGTGAGTAAAGAGGATCAAGAGAAGATGATCTCTCGCTCTGTCCTACAGGACAAGAGTCTAGAGGATCTACTTGATACGAAGAGTTGGATCGAGTCCCTCTTAGCTTACCGTGCCTCAAGCAAGCTACACAAGACTTATATTACAGGCTTGACGAGGGCGGTAGACTACAACGGAGAGAACAAGGTCTACTGCTCATATAAGATGGACGGCACTGCCACTGGGCGTTTGTCCTGTGGCTCCTACAACGCAGAGCAGCCGATGGGAGTGAGTTTCCACACGCTGCCCCGTGATACCAACAATAACATCCGCAACATATTCGTAGCTAACAAAGGTGAGGCGTTCGTAACTATCGACTACGCAGGTATGGAGCTACGAGTGCTGGCTCACGTTGCTGACGATAAGGTTATGCAGAAGGCTTTCCGTGAGGGTGCTGACCTTCACTCCTACTCTGCCTCGCTCCTGTTCAACAAGCCGCAAGATACAGTATCCAAGGAGGAGCGACAGATTGCCAAGGCAACCTCCTTCCTCATCGTCTACGGAGGCACTGCATTTACCTTGTCTAACAATAACAGGATTCCTCTGGATCAAGCCGAGCGTATCATTGACACATATATGCAAGTGTTCCCTGGCATCGGCGCTTACATCGAGAATACTTACAACACAATTCAGACCGATGGTGAGATTACCAGCATCTTTGGACGCAAGAGGCGACTGCCTAACGTGTTCAGCGAGGACAACAAGCTAGTGGGTCGTGCCAAGAGGCAGGGGCTTAACTTCACCATCCAGTCCGCCGCATCTGACATCATTCTATGTGCTATTAAGGGTCTAGGTTCTCGACTTCCTGAGCTAGGCGCTCGACTTGTATCTACCGTTCACGACTCCTTGGAGATAGTCTGCCCTCAGTCTACTATGGCAGAGGTGTTGGAGACATGCTATGATGAGATGGTGAACGTCCCCACTCTTCGTGAGTCATTCAACATCCACCCTAATGTTCCTCTAAAGATCGACGCTGAGGTTGGTCGCTCGTTCGGTGACGGGCAGGAGGTTCACTTCTTTGGAGGCAAGGTTACTAACGAAGTAGCACTACTACAATACCTAAGAGAACAAGGACTATGACTGACCCCATTATGATTGATACTCTGGACGGCCAAGGTTTCGTCCGTCTCGTAGATTACATGGGAGACGACCTCACTGTGGTCAACGCTGCTCGCGTCTCATTCCGCAAGATGAAATCCGAGATTGACGAGAAGGATATCAAGCTGATACACTATCTTGCCAAGCACAAGCACTGGACTCCCTTCGCTCACCCTCAGATCACCTACCACATCAAGGCTCCTATCTTTGTAGCACGTCAGCTATTCAAGCACAAGATTGGAACAGTAGAGAACGAGGTTAGCCGTCGCTATGTAGACGAGTCTCCTGAGTTCTATACCCCTACCTTGTGGCGTAGCCGTCCTGACAAGAGCATCAAGCAGGGCTCAAGCGACGAGAGTATTCCCAACTGGAAGAGTGTTGAGGATTACTATAAGAAAGCACAAGATCTAGCTGCGAACTGCTACGAATATTCTATTATGAATGGAGTAGCTCCTGAGCTAGCGCGAGCCATCCTACCCCAGTCCATGATGACTGAGTGGTATTGGACTGTGTCTCTCTCAACTGCTGCTCGTATCTACCACCAGCGTTCCGACCCTCACAGTCAGGCTGAGTCTCAGGAGTATGCTTGGGCCTTGGATGCCATCACTGCACCTCTATACCCTCACGCCTGGGACGCGCTTACTCGATTCGACACATGAGAACACTAGTCATTGGAGACACTCACTTCCACGATAGCAATAAGTGGCTCCGTAGGTCTCAGATCGAAGCCATTAGTAACCTTTACATAAACAACCTTGTAGATAATGTCATCTTCTTAGGTGACGTGTTCGATAAACGAAAGCCCTCTCCAGAATGCATTATAGATGTAAAGACGTTCTTTGACAGCGTCTCTGTCCCCACCTACCTTATAAGAGGAAATCATGATTCATCAAACAAGTCCGATGATGGTAGCACTATCCTTAGTGTTCTTCACCGCACTGGTAAAGTTACTGTCATCAATAAGTGGGCACGCCTCGGACCTTATGTTCTACTATCGCACCTTGAGAACGAAGAGAATCTCAAGGAACTTCTTGCTGATGACTGGCCTGATGATACTATCATGTTTGGTCATTTTGGATTCGATGGGGCTTTAAACAATGCAGGTGACGCCGATTGTTCAGTTTCCCCTGAGGACTTTCGTTACCCGACTATTCTGGGTCACATTCATCAGCACCGTTGGCATGATAACATTCTTGTCCTCGGCACTCCCTACGACACCTGTTTCCACGACCACGGCGATAAGTTCTACGCCATAATCGAAAATGGCGACATCACAGTCCATCCTCATAAGGCTGGACCAAAGTTCCTGACACTGACACCAGCAACTTTATCACAAGCCAACCTCTACGAAGAATACACCTCAGTTCGCTTGATGCTTGACAGGAACGATGTTGCTACCTACAATACTAATGACCTCAAGAAGCTATACCCTGAGGTAAAGCATTGGGACATTAAGTATACCATGAACTACGATGAAGAGCAGTTGTCTACCTATCAAGGTGGGGAACTGTTCTCCATCAACGATCAAATCATTGAGGATTACCTTGAAGAGGCTAATACTTCATGGACCAAGAAGCAACTCTTGGATGTGTTAAATGAAGATCCACTCTATTAGTTTCAAGAACTTCTACTCCTACCACGAAGCTGATTTAGACCTGAGCAAATATGCATCGGGTCTTGTCGGTATTGAGGGTATTAACAAGGACTCAGGTGGTAGTAACGGTGCTGGAAAGTCTGTTATCTTGGAAGCTATAGTCTTCGCACTCTTTGGTAGAACTATACGCAAGAGTAACGAGGCAGCCATGGTGAATGTCCAGGCCAAGCGAGGCATGGAGGTTATCATCAAGGTAGAGGATATGGTAATCATCAGGAAGCGTAAGCCTTCCAGCCTCAACGTGTGGATTGCAGGAGAGGAGAGAACACAGGCTCATGCCTCTACAACGCAGGAGATCATTGAGCAACATCTAGGAGTAGACTACAAAACTTTCATGTCTGCTGCTGTGTTCGGGCAGCACTCTACTGTAGACTTCCTTGACGCTAACCCTGATGACAAGCGTAAGATTATCAACAACTTCCTAAACCTGTCTTACATCTTTGATAAGAAGGCAGACATCAAAGAGCGTAGGTCTTCTATGCGTGCTAAGATTAGGGAGAACGAGGTCCTAATAAACAAGCTGAACACAGATATTGCTAAGTATGAGGGAATGTCTGGTCAGAGTCTTACAGAGCATCAGGCTGCTATTGTGAGAAGCTACACCTTAGAGCAGATTATTGACATGCGCTCTGATAACTGGGGTAAAGAGAGAACGATCAGCAGTTACAACGATGAGATTCGGAGCGTGCCCTCGGATGTGCGTAACGCTCGTAAGGCTGTCAAGAATGGTGTTGGATCAGATCAGTCTTGGACCTGCAAATCCTGTGGCACCAAGTTTGATGGGAAGCTAACTCAGGAGCAGTATGATCACTGTGTAGGTATTGTTGACGAGTGGGAAGATAAAGTCAAATCATTTAAGGACCATGTAAAGCAACTCAAGAAGGAACTCAAGCGTTTGCCTTGCACGGTTTCTGAGTATCAGAAGTGGAGTAGCCTAAGCCCTGTAGATGGTATACTAGCAGACTCGCGTGCGGAACTAGAAGAGGTCTTAGAACTAAACTATCAGTTACAAGATAAGTATGACATGCTAGGGTTTTGGGACAAGGCATTTAGTGAGAAAGGTCTTGTGCGTTATGTAATTAGGACTGTTAGGGATTACCTTAATGATAAGTGTAACTTCTATCTTGCATACTTAACTCAGGGTCAGGTTTCTCTCACATTTGATGATGAATTAGTAGAGAATATTGAAGTTGTTGGAAGAGAACGACACTATATATCTCTCAGCGGTGGAGAGAAGCGTAAGGTCAACCTCGCTGTGATGTTGGCGCTTCAATCCATCCTTTCTGTGTCTAATGGGACTGAATCCAACGTGCTGTTCTTCGATGAGGTTGCAGAGAATCTCGACGAGCATGGTATCAGAGGGTTGATCGACCTACTATACGAACTCAGAAAGGACAAGACCGTATTCGTCATCACCCATAACCCCCACTTGGCCTCTCACATGGAGAGCCATAAGAAGATTACAATAACTAAAGAGCAAGGAATCTCTACTATATCATGACCATCAAGAAGCTAAACGATCTCGGACAAGAGATCTTCATGTCACGTTACGCCTACCCTGGAGAGACCAAGTGGTCCGAGAGGGCAAAGATTATAGCAAAGCATATTGCTAGTGCGGAGAAGCCCGAGGATGTTGTGGGTATTGAAAAATCTTTCTACGACACTATCTCCAGCGGTGACCTAGTCCCTGGGGGTCGTATCATTTATGGCGCTGGCCGTAACGCTGGACGCCATAACATGCTTAACTGCTATGTCATCATTCCTGAGGACACCGTAGACAGTATCGGCAAGACTATTCAGGACATGTATAAGATCTCTTGTGCTGGTGGTGGTATTGGCTTCAATGTGTCTAAGATCCGCCCAAAGGGTGACGATATTGGAAATGTCGCCAACAGCGCCCCAGGCTCTGTGTCAGTTCTCCGTATGATCAACGAGATCGGTGACCACGTTAAGTCTGGAAAGAACCGTCGAACCGCTCTGATGGGTATTCTAAATGTAGACCACCCTGATCTTCTAGAGTTCCTGACTGTCAAGCTAGATGCGGGTGAGCTTACTAACTTCAACATCAGTGTTGCTGTTACCAATGCCTTCATGGAAGCTGTTCAACTTGACCAGCCTTGGTTCTTCAAGTATGCCAACAAGGAATACCACACATACGTCCTAAAGGCCACTAACAACAAAGGTGAGGAGCGAGAGCTAGAAGTAATCGCCTTGACCCCTGAGGACGCTGTGGGGCGTGCTGAGGGCTTCTGGAGGCAGGACTGGACTGAGACTTTCGAGGTGATCGAGCAGCGTGATATCAAGGCTCGATGGCTTTGGGATCGTATCTGGACTAACAGTGTAGAGAGTGGTGACCCTGGTATCTACAACATCGACCTTGCCAACTCCTATACCAATGTGAGCTACTTCGAGGAGCTAGCCTCCACCAACCCTTGTGGTGAGATTAGCCTTCCCTCCTATGGTAACTGCTGCCTTGCTAACATTAACCTTGCCAATATGGTAGCAGAAGGAGATGTTGATTGGAAGCGTCTCGCTCGCGCTGTCCGCACGGGTATTCGTTTCCTAGATAATGTCCTCACTGTTAACCACTTCCCAACTCCTGAGTGTAAGGAAGTAGGACAGCGTAGCCGCCGCATCGGTCTAGGTGTCATGGGTCTTCACTACATGCTCATTCAGCTTGATCTAAAGTATGGTAGTGAGAAGTGCCTAGAGTTCCTTGAGCGACTCTTCTCTACCATCCGTGATGAGGCATACAAGGCAAGCTGCTACCTAGGGCGCGACAAAGGATCGTTCCCAGCCTTCGACGCCGAAAAATACCTCCAGGAGGACTTCGCTAAGACACTTCCTATTCGCATTCGACACCTAATCCGTAAGCATGGTATTCGCAATGCAGTTATGCTCACTGTGCCTCCTACGGGAACTATCAGCATGGTCATGGGCGTCAGCAGCGGTATTGAACCCATCTTCTCAGCAATGTATAAGCGTCGATGGCGTCAAGGTAATGTATGGAAGGAGCAAGTGGTTGTCGATCCTCTCTTCCAGCAATACTATGACGAGAACAAGCCACTCGGAGCGTTTGTCGGATCTTACGATGTAACTCCTGATGAGCATCTAGCGGTGCAATCGACCATTCAGAAGTATGTTGATAGCTGTATCAGCAAGACCATCAACCTTCCAAGCGACTTTGACGCTTCTCAGTTGGCCGACGACATGATGAACTATCTTCCTTACATGAAGGGTTGCACGGTCTACAAGGCAGGCTCCAAGGGTATGGAACCGCTCCAGCACATCCCTCTTACCAAGGAGAATGTGGACAAGTATATGAATCAAGCTGCAACCGCAGAAGTTCAGACTGGAGAGGCTTGCAGCCTAGAAGGTGGAGACTGCGGAGAATAATATGGAAGAAGAAGTTGATTTTGAGGAACTTCCTGATTGGGATGATCCTTATTGGGAGGAATGATGCCTTATTACGACTTTAGATGTAAAACCTGTCGCTTGGATTGGTGTGTAGAAGCTCCTATGTCGGAAGCACCTGACACAGACGATTGCCCTGAATGCGGTGCAGTTTGTGAACAGAACTTCTCACCCCCTGTGCTTATCTTTAAGGGGAAGGACTTCTACACCAACAAGCGCAAGCAGCATAACCTTGTCCACAACGACAGGAAGATGCAGGACGAGGTCCAATCTGACCTTGTAGATATTGCTAAGAAACGAATTGAGGAGCAAAGCAGCCCTTATCGTAACATTGGTGTAAAGCGTGAATGGGTGGAGAAAGCCGTCGCTACGGGCCAATGGGAGAAGAAGAGGAAGCCTTGACATCTGCCTCAGAATCGTCTACTATACCCACCTATCACCAATCCTGACCCCTACATACTACAACCACCATGGCTTACTCATTCTCTGACAACATCCAACGCGGGATTCTACAGCTTGCGAAGTCGGATATCAGCTTCTTCAACGAGATTGCTCCTCTCGTCAAGGCTGAATACTTCGACTACCCCATCCACCAGACCCTCTTCGCTGGTGTGAAGGACTTCTTCTCGAAGTATCACAAGCTGCCCACTGACGACTTCCTGAGCGAGTTCTGCAAGGACCGTAAGCGCCAGGGAGAGTCTATGGATGAGTATGAGGATGAGCTTGCTCTCATCTCACGTCTGGACACCTCCTGCACGGCGAACCCTGAGTTCGTGATCGAGCTTGTGGAGAAGTTCGCCAAGCGCGAGAGCATGAAGCAGGCCATCACTGAGTCTGTAGAGTTGATGAAGGACGGTCGCTTTGATGAGATTGAGAAGACTGTCAAGGACGCTCTTCTCGTCTCTCGCAACCAAGACTTCGGTCAGGATTACTTCAAAGATGTAGATGCCCGATGGGAGCGCCTCTTGAGCGTGAACGAGGGTGATTACATCAAGACTTGCTTGCCCACTCTGGACCGTGGCCTTACTGGTGGTGGCCTAGGTCGTAAAGAACTGGCGATGGTTGTAGCTCCGCCAGGAGTGGGCAAGTCCCTATACCTTGCTAATCAAGCTGTGAAGTGTCTCATTGAGAACCTTAAAGTAGTCTATATTAGCCTGGAAATGTCCGAGGACCGTGTCGCGCAGCGACTCGACTCGATCTCTACCCTGATCCCACAGGGTAATCTTAAGAACTCCTCCGAGCGCAGCAAGCTCAAGCAGCGCCACAAGATCCTACGTGAGCGTTTCTCTAAGTCGGATCTACGAATCAAGGAGTTCCCCACTGGCATGGCTACGATCAATACTATTCGTGCCTACCTCAACCAGCTAAAGAGCTACGAGGGCTTTGTGCCTGATGTGCTTGTCATCGACTACATGGAGCTTCTACGCCCAGTCCGTGAAGGCATGAGTGAGTATGAAGCCCAGCAGCGCATCGCTGAGGAGCTACGAGGACTCGCTGTGGAGCAGAACCTCCTTGTGTGGACTGCTACCCAGACGAACCGCGCTGGCCGAGGAGCCCGAGTAATTACTGACGAACACCTTGGGGATAGCTACGGTAAGTTCCGTGTTGTGGATCTCGCCATCTCTATCAACCAAGATGAAGAGGAGTTTGATGAGGGTATGATGCGTGCCTATGTGATGAAAGCCAGGAACGGCAAGGCACGCTTTATCATTCCCATGACCATCTCTTATCAGACTCTAGTCATGCAAGAGATCGACCATGAGCAGCAGCCTGAGACAGCAGATTGAGAATGAAATTGGAGTCCTAAACGCAGGATGGGCACTATTTCCTATCTATTTCAAGGATGACCTTGAGATAGATGGGGATGAGTGCTTAGGTGTAACAGATTTCGATAACCAAACCATTACAATCAGAGCTAATATGTCTGAGGCCATGGTTAAGCAGACTCTCATTCATGAAATGTGGCATGTAATCTGGTCAACAATGGGTCTCAGGACAGCAGACGAGGATCCCGACGCACCTATCACCACAAATCAGGAGTTTCTAGTTGAACAAACCACCAGGGGGAGCCTACTATATCAGTCCCTGAACCCCCGACTGTGGAGACTACTCTATGAACTCTAAAGCACATGATCTTCTTACCGCATACGAGATGCTCGACTGGGATCTCTATGTAACCATCTCGGAACAACTGTGTAACGTTGATAGGCACTGTATTGAGGATGAGCTTGTTAGCTTTCCTCGACAGTTCTCATACTATACTGGCCTCTATGAGTATGCTCGACAGGATGTCGGGAAATGGGAGGCCAAGCTAGAAAAGTTCATGGCAGAGCTTAAGAACGAGGCTGCTGACCAACTCAAGTCCACTGGCACTCGCCCCACTGTTGATGCAGTTATGACGCGAGTAAACACCTCAGAGGAACTATATATGTTTAAGGAAGACCTTGAGGTCCGCAAGGGCCGACTCGGTCTTCTCAAGTCCCTTGTGTCTGGTATGCAGGCCAAGAAGGACATGTTAGTCCAGATCTCCGCTAACAGCCGAGCCGAGATTCAACTTGCTAAAGGCTGATAACTGACCTACTATACAAACTCAACCAACTACTAACTACTATGGCTATCGACCTTAACGCGCTTCGTCAGAAGCACCTCCAACTTACTAATCCTAAGGCCGCTTCTGGTGACAACCAGGACTTCCTTAACAAGTTCTACCGTGTTCAGGAGGGTGACGCTTATGTCCGCATCCTTCCTGCCCCTGAGGGCTCTGACAAGCCCTTCTACGCAGAGACCAAGATCCACCGCGTTCCTGGTCCTGACGGGACCGTCCACAACTACCATTGCCGCAAGGTTCATGGTGAGAAGTGCCCCCTCTGCGAGCTATACTATGCTCTGTGGAAGACTGGTTCCAAGGAGGACGAGGACCTTGCTCGCCAGATCAAGCCTCGCTCCCGTTACTACCTCAATGTGTTCGACCGTGAGACTGAGGAGGTCAAGATCTTCTCTATCGGCATGATCCTCTTCCAGAAGATCATGGAGACCATGCTCGATCCCGACTACGCTGATCTGTTCGAGAAGGCCGAGAACGGCATCATCGACACCAAGATTGGTCACGACTTCAAGGTTTCCATGTTCAAGGAAGGTCCTTGGCCCAAGTATGACCGCTCTATGTTCCGCCCCCGTGGTAGCGAACTCGGTAGCGCTCAGAAGGTCGATGAGGTGATGAACTCCCTCCACGATATTCACGGTCTTGTGAAAGTGGAGGAGTATGATACTCTTCTGGAGGCAGCACAAAACCTTCGTCCCGAGCTTGGTGTTGTGCGAGAGCGACCCGCCCCTTCTTCTGACGATGCTCAGAGCGGGTCCGATGATGATTTTACTAGGAGGCTTATGTCATGAAAAAACTTATCCTCGCTCTTGCATTCGCTGGTATGACCAGTTGCATTGCAGAGCAATCTTACCGTCTTGCAGATGCAGACTTCGTCCTTCCTGGGTTCGAGCAGATTCCATTCCCTGCTGAGAACCTTACCCAGCACCTTTCTCCTGCACAAGAAGTTGCCTTCCAGCAACAATACGGTGACGGTCCTTACGTTATCGTAGAGGAGCAAGCTCTGCCCGCAGGGGCACCTTCAATGCCCCTCACTATCGGGCAGGCTCAAGGAGGTGATACTGGCGGGGAGACTTCCTGGAATGTAGATGCGATTGGAGAAGCTGTGGTGGGTGGTCTAGGCACCCTATTCCCCAGCCTGCTTCCTTTCTCACCTGCGCTGCTTCTTCTGTTCCGACGCTCACGAAAGCATCTAGTGGCTGCTGCCAAGAAAGCACTGCCACGCCCTGGCGACCCTACAATTGATCTAATTGGTGCTGCCACTGATACTCTTCGTGCAATCGGATTGCTTCACTCCACTCCTGCTAGCGAGTTCGTTACTGAGAATGGTCTAGTAGTTTCGGATGAAGAGGAGGAGGCTGAACCAGAAGTTTCCTGACAAAGTGATTTGAGCCCACTTGGCCCCCACAGATTTCTAGGATCTGTGGGGGCTTTCTCATTATAAGCTCCTATTATAGTATGGACATGGACAAGATCAAGATCCTCGTAGTCCCCGCTAACGACGGAGGATGTGCCTATTATCGTGCTTGGGATCCGTTTAGGAAACTAGCTGCGCTACACCCTGATGAAGTAGAGGTTCGGTTCGAGAAGAACCCTCTACAGATTGAGCAGGACAAGGACGGAAAACTAGGCCAATTCCCAGAAGACCCAGACTACAGTGAAACCTTTGAATGGGCTGACTGGGTGATGACTCAGAACCTCAGCAACTATGGAGGTCCTTACACTGCACGCATAGTAGGGATTGCTAAGGAACACGGGTGTTTGGTTCATTACGACACTGATGATCTTCTCACTGATGTATACAAAGGTCATCGTCTACATGACGTATACAAGGACAAGCAATTAGGTGAGATTACTAAGTTCATTTACAACAATGCTGACCTTGTAACTGTAACGCAGAATAAGTTTGCTGACCGCATCGTAGAGTTTATGCGACCAGGGTCAGCGCTGTGCGTAATTAAGAACGCTATAGACTACAACCTTCCTTGCTGGAATGAGACTAGATTCCTGCCAAAGAACAATATGTGCCGTTTCGGATGGGCTGGTGGAATCCATCATGAGCAAGACGTTAGGCAGTTCGCAGGAGTTCCGCACTTAGTTAATCAGAAGGCAGGCATGGGTAAGTGCCAGTGGAACCTGTTTGGACGCCCTCCTGTCCCTGAGGACGGTAAGAGAGACTGGCAGCAGGATGTATGGGACAACTACGAGCGCATTATATTCCATGGAGCTAGAGGAAAGAATCGGGCAAACATGCACATTCATGCGGCAGCACCTCCTGACCGATATGGATCCTTCTACGCCAGGATGGATGTCGCTCTAGCTCCTCTTGAGTTCAACAATTTCAATGATTCCAAATCTGACATCAAAGTGGCCGAATGTGGTCGATACGCTGTGCCTCTTGTTGCTACTAACTGCGGTAGCTATTCTGACACTATTGTGGATGGGGTTACTGGTTATCTCATTGATCCCTCTAACCCTCGCTCAGATTGGGTTCGTGTTCTCACAAGGCTTGCAAAGGATCGTAAGCATCGTGAAGAGATGGGTCAGAACCTAAAGGCTATTACTGACGAGATGTTCGACCTGAACAAGGTAGTAGGTCAGCGTCTTCGTGTATACCGTGAGATTATGGAGAAGAAGAATGAAGGTTAGTGTGATAACCACGACTTACAACGATGCACATATGATGGATCGTTGCCTCAGAAACATCCGTGACCAGCGAGCGCCTTGGGATGAGATTGAGCATATCGTCTGGGATGATGGCTCCTCTGACCTATTCGACCTAAAGCAGATGCAAAAACTCTACCCACACGCCAAGTTCTATCTAGGCAATGGTAACGTAGGTCTAGGTGCTGCTCGTAACCTTGCCTGCAAAGAGGCTACAGGTGATGCTTTCCTCTTCCTTGATGCTGACGATTACTTTAGCCTAAACACTGTAAGCGATATGGTAAAGGCTAGCCGTAATGGCGAGCGTGGAGGACCTATCTATCCCAGTGTCCAGCACGTGGGCAAGATGACCAATCTACGCAAGCCAGGGAAATGGAGCCCTGAGAGGGCTTGTAAGGAGCTATTCATCCCATCCTCTTCTATGGTTATGCGTAAGGACTTTGAGGCTGTAAGTGGGTTCACTGAGGGATTACCTCTGTTTGAGGACTTCGACCTATGGTATCGCCTTGCCAAGAATGGGACTGAGGGATACTATTGTAGTAGTGCTGTGCTATACTACAACATCCGTGAAGATAGTATGAGCGATCATTTCGATCTAAGTGGTATGTCCACAACTAAACAAGAGATCTACCAGAGGATTGTGACGCAATGAAGACTCTTGAAGAATACCTTTCAGGTAAGACTGTAGCACTGGTAGCTGGAGGTAGTTCGCTGGTGGGTCAGGGTTTAGGCCAACTAATCGACTCCTATGATGTGGTTGTTAGAATGAACAGGGCTCTTCCAATGGACCCAAAGAAGATTGATGACATTGGTAGCAGGACTGACATTCTATACAATTGCCTAGACCTTGACCCTATGGCAGGAGGTCCAGTCATGCCTATGATGTGGATCAACTATGGTGTAAAGTATCTGTGCAGCACCTACCCACAGAGCGAGCCTTTCGTATTTCCCCAGCGAACCTGGGGCATCCAGAACTTCCTACCTACACGATGGATGCCTGACGAGGTATATTATCCTATTAGGCAACAGATTAAGGGTAGACCTAATTCTGGAACTACTACGCTGGTGGATCTTCTATCGTTTGATATCAAGAAGGTCCACCTGTTTGGCATGGACTTCCACAGGACTCTCTACGACAAGGATTATTATGATGGAGGGGAGGATGCTGTGGCGTTTGAGAAGCTACTAGCTACTAACAAGAACGACAGACACGATCCTGACAGTCAGTATATGTTCTTCAAGAACTATCTCTACAAGAATGATGACAGGATTGTAGTAGAGGATTACTTCAAGGAGATTATGAAGGACCCCTCTAATGACAATCTATACTTTAGGCATGAAGGTTAGTATTGTAATCCCCGCCAAGGGTAGCAGCGAAAGGCTACCTAGCAAGAACCTACTTACTCTGGGCAACGCCAGTCTAGTATACGCAGCCTGCGAGAAGTGTCTGGATGTATCTAACATTGATAACGTATACATCGACACGGAGAGCCAGGACATTTTAGATGCAGTAAAGCCTCTCATCAAACGAGGGCTTAAGGTCATCAACAGACCAGCACACATGGCTGACAATAACACTACAGGTAACGATCTGATTGTGTTCGAGCAGTCCATGATTGAGGAGTGTGATCTATTGCTTCACACTTACTCCACCTCACCTTTCATCACAGCAGAGACTATCGAGAACTGCATCTCTCTGTTTACTAGTCAGGATGAGTATGATAGTTTCTTCACAGCACTTCCCGTTCGAGAGTATTTCTGGACTGACGGCAAGCCATTGAATTTTAGTCTAGATTCTCTTCCTAATTCCCAGGACCTTGACCTACTATGGGTGGAGACGCACGGGCTGTATGGTATCACATGGGACGCACTGTCTCGACTCAAGCGAAGGCTTGGTGACAAGGCACTGCCTATTGAGATTCCTGAATACGAAGCTCTAGACATTAATACTCAATCTGATTACGATGAAGCAAGTAAGCGAATACGACAGAGCACTCAAGCAGCAATACGCTGATCTGTATAGCGGTCTGATTTATGACGCTATGAAGTTTGATCTGGGGATGGACAACTTCGTCATCCCAAAGTCGGCTGGACCCATTGTCCCTTCATGGTCATTCAAAGGTCATGCGTTCGGCAGGGCGTTTACTGCTGTCGGCCAGAAAACTACCCATCCTGACGAGACTATCATCCGAGATATGATTGATGATCTAGAGGAAGGTAGCGTATACGTCCTCCAGGCCAACGACAACAGCAGAGCGCACTTTGGCGACATTACTGCCAAATTCATGAAGCGTGCTGGTGTCGAGGGTGCTATTATTCAAGGGTGGACCCGAGACATTTCGATGATCGAGGACGACGAGTTCAAGCTCTGGTGCAAGGGCGTTCAGCCTCAAGACTCGTTCGACCGATGGCACATCACCTCCTACAACGAGACCGTGGTTATAGGTAACATCTTCATCGACCCTACGGACTACATCTTCGCTGACCGAGACGCAGTCCTAGTCATCCCAGGATCCGCAGCACTCAAGATTGCTGAACTAGCAAACAAGCGCAAAGAGCATGAGGATAAGATCCGCGCTATCCTCACTACTACTGACATGTCTGCCAAAGAGATCAAAGAGGAGATTGGACGATGGTAAACCGTGAGTTCATATGTGAGTTCACCACGAACCACATGGGCAACCTAAACCTCCTCCTTGAGATGGTTAGGAAGGCTGCTGCTACTGGGGCAGACTACATAAAGATGCAGAAGAAGGACGTTGATACGTTCTACACCGCTGAGAAGCTAAATAGTAAGTATGTCAGCCCTTACGGCAAGACTTACGGGGACTACCGACGCATATTTGAGTTCGGCCAGGAGGATTTCGACAGGTTCGATGATGAGTGTAAAAAGCATGGCATCAAGTGGTTCGCTACCGCACAAGACACGAAGTCTCTAGAGTTCCTACTAGACTACGACCTGGGGATGTATAAGATTGCTTCCTGCAACGCGGACAAGACCCAGATGCTAGAGGAGTTTGCCAAGCAGATTCCTACCGAAAACACCGTTGTTATCTCTGTTGCAGGTAGGACCAAGGATGAGATTGAGACGGCACTTCGCATCTTCGACCGCCATAAGGTCATCCTAAACCACTGTGTTGCCGAGTATCCTTGCAAGAACAAGAACCTTCGTCTGGGTAACATCTCCAAGATGAAAGAGTTATGGGGTTCGGACAAGGTCCGTATCGGATACTCTGGTCATGAGGAGGGTATTATGCCAAGCGTGGCTGCTGCTTTAGAGGGCGCAGAGGTCATCGAGAGGCACTTCTGCCTGTCCAGGGATTCCTTTGTCCACCACATCGAGTGCAGCCTAGAGCCAGACGAGTTCAAGCTCATGGTAGATTACATCAGGGACAAGGATAACGAGCGTAAACATACCCGCAAGGGTCTGGAGCGCTACCTTGGACCAGAAGCTTACAGCAGCGGTTTCTCTATGTCCGAAATGGAGAAGTCCTTCCTACTACACAACAAATACGGTAACGACTACCTTTCAGGAAAATGACAAAGACCAAGCACTTTAAACAAGTAGACGAGTTTCACAAAGCCTACGGAATGGCCCGAGGTAGTGTAAATGTAGACTCTGATATGAACTCCATGACTAAAGAGGATGCAGAAGGTATTCAGCTTCGCTTCCGTCTTATTCAAGAGGAGTTCAAGGAGCTAATGGAGAGCCAAGACCCAGACAATATGATCAAGGAGTTAGCTGATCTAGTGTATGTTGTTCTTGGAACCTTTATTGCATTCGGCTGGGACTTTGATAAAGCATTCGACCGTGTGCATGAGAGTAACATGAGTAAGCTAGGACCTGATGGAAAGCCAGTCTACAGAGAGGATGGTAAGGTCATGAAAGGTCCTAACTACAAACCACCTTACATGGGGGATTTAGTATGAGTGATGTTGTAAAGAAGCTAAAGAGTGTAGGTCTTCTGTCCGATCATGAGGCAGACTTGGGTTATGTGTCCACTGGGTCATATGCCCTGAACAAGATTTGTTCTGGTTCATTTCACCTGGGACTGCCTATTGGTTATATTACACAGTTTCGTGGAGAGAGTTCTACAGCTAAAACTGTGTTCGTCACCTCTGTTCTAGCAGAGGCAACCAAGCAAGGCTACTGGGCTCTCCTGATCGACAGTGAGAATGCCTACAACCCTAAGTTCGCTGAGAGTCTTGGCATCAACCCTGACCGCCTCTACATCGACGCTCCACCCAGCATTGAGGACTGCTTCGATAAGATTGAGAAGTTCATCTTAGAGATTCGTGAGGAGGTTGGTGACAAGGAGACTCCTATCGTCATTGGTTACGATTCAATCGCTGTATCTCCGTGTAAGGTGGAGCTAGAGGGAGAGAACTACGACAGCAATAACATGGTAGGGGCCATGCGTGCTAAGGTCACAGGATCCTGCCTGCGTCGTATCAACACGCTGCTACGCAAGCATAAGGTGTGCCTAATGATCATCAACCAAGTTCGTAACAAAGTTGGTGTATTCATGGGTGATCCTCGCTCCAACGCCGCTGGAGGCAAGGCTCTTGATTACTACCTTGGAATCAATTTGGAAACACTATCTGCTAACAGCGAGAAGCTCAAGGATCCTAACGATAAAGACCGTATTATCGGCATCAGGGGTCGTATTAAGAACACTAAGAACAAAGTTACTGTGCCCTTCCAAGAGACTAGCTTCGAGCTTCTGTTTGATAAGGGACTAACAAAGCACTTTGGAGTGCTAGATATGCTTGTCAAAGACGGTGTTGTCGAACGAAACGGAGCTTGGTATACATACCAAGATCAGAAGTTCCAGGCTAAACTATTCAACGAGGAGTTTTCTACAGGAGACACCTTTAAGGATCTTAGGGAGGCACTAGGACTATGAGCAATAGAAATCTATACAACGAGCTTGATAAGATGGTTAAGCGGGCATTCAACGAGCAGTTGACGACCGCAAAGGTCACCCCTACTATGACTACACCCATCTACGAGTCCATAGAGGACTACACTCTCAAGACTGGTAAGAGATTCCGACAGACCAAAGCAGACAAGGAGGCAGGACTCTCACGTGAGGAGAGCTTTGCCAGGATGTATGGAACAGAACCAACGAATCAAGATTCATGCCATGACTGACGGCTACCTTTACGCAGATCAGATCGCATTCTTTATGAATCGTCCTGATGATGAGAAGACCGATAAGTCTCTCAAGAATTACGCCTTTGCATGGTGCTTCTACAACACTGTAGACGAGGTGTATGAGGACGATGATACATGCGATCTGATCTGGGATCCTGAACTTGAGGAGGCATACTTCATTTTCGATAACAACGGCCTTGCGGCTAACCTTCTGCGTGAGAGACAAATGCTATGAACGAAGACCTGATTCCATTCTTTACCGAGTCGCACCCAGACTACTACGAGCCAGCTAACTTTGATAGCTTTTGTTGGGAGGGGGATCCTGATAGGGTTCTAGAATGGCTGGAGGAACAAACCAAGTGTGTTCCTAGGCTATATAATGATAAGGAGGTTTGGGGCGTGCATGATCTAGACGACTACCAGGACCTAGTCAGCCGCTTCATTCATTACTATGCCAACAAAGAACTATCAGCCAACGAAGGACTACCTTACCCCTGCGCGACTAAACAAGACTTGTCATGATATGCTCAAAGCTGCACGCGAAGACCGCGCCGCAGCTAAAGAGGCATACTTGTTCTTCAAGCAGCTTGTAGAGGATCAGGAAGGTGTTGATCCTGACCTAGATGCTCGTAGGTCCATGCTAGAATGTTTAAAGTTAATGCAGTCTGCCCAGCAGACTGCAATACGTGCATTAGACACCTTCGTCAAGGCTGAGGATAAGCTCAAGAACAAGACCGTTGAAAGGGAGGATAACTCACCTCCTTCATGGAAAGAGCTAAACTCTCTGGACCTCAAGTGAGTATTGCCTAGTATAGTGGTATGAGTAGCGATAACCACTTCAAGGTCTTCTGTGATCCTATTGGTGAGGTGATCACCATTAAGATTATAGGAGCTAAGGAGCTAGAGGCATACCGTGAGGCTGTCTTAGCTAAACTATCGAACGCGAATGCTTTCGACATTCAACGCTACTACTTAAGAGTAATTACGGACTTTGTTATAGACGGTGTAGATCTTATCAATCGTCTAGAAGAGACTCTGAGTGAAACAACCAAGGAGCTTAAAGAAGCCTATGGCATGGATGCAGACGATGATGGTCTGCTCCTGAGCTACCTAGAAGCTATTTACAACAGTGTTGTTGGTGTATACCCTCCTCTGTCTCTGGACAGCTTAGTATCTCGTCTCAATCAGGACAAGATCAAGGGGTTCATGAACGACTACCTAAGAGAACTATATGGTGAAGATGACAAGAAGCCTCGCCCACAGCGTAAGGAGAAGCCTAAACGTGAAGAGCGAGAGCCTAGACTACAAAGAACCAGAACCTCTAACACTCCTAAGAAGACTGATAAATTCATTAGGAATATTCAGGATGTGAAGGTATTGGACAAGAGACTGAGGAGTGAGGTTATAGGACAGGAGGAGGCAGTAGAAACTGTGATACGAACTGTTAAACTCATGGCTGCTAACCTCGCAAAGAACTGCTCCCTTATGTTCATTGGGCCTACTGGTGTAGGCAAGACTAAGCTGGCGCGTGAGCTTGGCAAAGAGTATTCTGGTAACTTCTTCAAGATCAACTGCTCTGAGTTCGCTCAGTCTCACGACTACGCCAAGCTCATCGGCTCTCCCCCAGGCTATATTGGAAGCGGAGAGAAGTCTATCATGGAAATCAAGGCAGAGAAGAGCAACCGTTGGGTGATCCTGTTCGATGAGATCGAGAAGGCCAGCCCTAAGTTGTTCGACTTCATGCTCGCTCTTATGGACGATGGCAAGGTTATGGCATCCAATGGAAAGGAGCTAGACTTCTCTGATAGTATTATTCTCATGACCTCTAACGAGGGTATCAGGGACTTGAACGTAGGCTCCCGCACACTGGGCTTCGGGTCCACAGAGATCACCTACGATGGATCTAAGGATACCCTAATCAAGGCACTTAAGAAGAAGTTCAGCCCTGAGTTCCTCGGTCGTGTGGACGATCTGGTCTATTTCCGCCAGCTAAACGCAGAGGAGCTTCTACAGGTTGCCAAGCTAGAACTAAAAGATGTTCCAGTTCGTAAGACGAAGGCATTGCTGAACTATATAGTTGATAGAGGCACCTCCGAGGAATACGGAGCCCGCTTCATCGCTAAGTTCATCACCCGTGAAGTTAAGAGCGTGCTTGCGGACCATATCCTTGAAGGTAAAAAGCCCACCAAGGGCAACCTCTACGAAATCAAGGTAAAGAATAATCAGTTATCGCTATGACTAACTTCCGTCAAAGAGCAGCCGCCTGGAACAAGGCCAAGCTAGCATCACGTAACCCCCAACCCGCCAAAGCCCCTGAGCCCGTCTCTAAGCCCGTTGTAGAGGAAGAGGAGATTCAGATCATGGAGGATGCCGCCGAAGCCCTAGAGGCCGAAGAGAGAGCCGAGAGACGCCGTAAACGTAGGGCTCGCATCACTAATCCAGAACCTAAGGAGGAAGCATGAATCCCTTCAAGCGTATGGCAGAGCTTGTAGAGCAGGAGCGTGAGAAAATGGCATCCACTCAGTCCATCATCAATAGCCAAGACAAGAATAAGGCTATGCAAGACCGCATCAATAAGATCTTCGGCAAGTATAAGCCTAAGCCTAAGGGCTCTAACTGACCACTAATGCCGCCTTGGGCGTGTGCAATACGCCTTTCGTGTGTGTTAGGGACTTCGCTACCCGCCCCCTGGCTTCAAAACCAGGGGGCACTTTTATTAGATAAAATCGATCCTAGGGGGAATACCTAGATATATATTGTTGGTGATGGGAATATGAGCGACACCAAGAATCGTGACGGGGTTATTACATGGGGAATGCTTGCTAGCATTGTTGCTGTTGTAGGTCCAATGATAACAGCCGCGTGGTTTTTTAACTCTAAAATTGATCACGTCAACAAGGACTTGAATGAAAATCATGTTGAGGTTGTTCAACGTCTCTCAATTGTAGAGACCGACGTAAAAAACATCAAGAGCCAGGTTGAAAAGCTCAAAGACTGACCTACTATAGGGTCATGAAAGTTGACGTTCCTCGACCGCGTAAGCGGTATTACGATCTCTGTGCCCGCGAGGCACTAAAGTCAAATCACCCGCGAGTCAAGATGGCCTGTTGCCTAGTTAAGGGCAAGAAGGTCCTTGCTATTGCCAATAATAGTAAGAAGACTCACCCCAAGTGGGGTCTTAATGGTTACGGTTACCTTCATGCTGAGACTGCTGCACTAGCTAAGGCATCAGCTTCTGGCATTGACGTCACTGATTGTGAGGTCTATGTTTGGCGCAGAGGTGAGCGTCTAGCCAAGCCTTGCAAAAGTTGTTACAAGGCTCTACGTGACGCAGGGGTCGGAAACGTCTACTATACAGACACGAAAGGAGTAGCCAGCAGGTAACTGCGGCTGTCAGAACACAACTCCTTGATCTTTAAAAGACCAATCCTCCTGTAGCTCATCGGTCAGAGCAGTGTTCTTATAAAGCATTGGTAGGTGGTTCGATTCCACCCAGGAGGACCATGGCTGAGTGGCGGAATCGGTATACGCATCAGACTTAAAATCTGACGCCCAGTAGGGCTTACGGGTTCGAGTCCCGTCTCAGCTACCATACACAAGACTATAATAGAACTATGAAAAACCTTACTAAACTTTGTTACTTCGCTGGTTACGCCAGCATCCCCCTGTCTGTTCTTACCTATTTTAATCAGGCTGAGACAGCAGGTATCTTCATCGGACTTTGGGTTCCGACTCTACTACTGTCAGGCATGATTGTCGGTAGTGCAGAGGACGAACACGAATACTGATAAAAACTATCCCCGATAGCTCAGTTGGTAGAGCATCTGGCTGTTAACCAGAGTGTCGCAGGTTCGAGCCCTGCTCGGGGAGCCACCCTTTGCGCCCATAGCTCAACAGGATAGAGCAACAGACTTCTAATCTGTAGGTTTCAGGTTCGAGTCCTGATGGGCGTGCCACTATATACTTTACCATGTCCGCTGTAACTAGAACTTTCCTACTCTCACTACGAGCCCAGCTTGTTGCTATGGCTCGATTGATTGATAGCCACCTAAGAGAAACCGAGGTCACCTACACTATAGGCAACCTCGGTGCTGGTCCTGTTAAGGAAGAAGAGGACTGGGGAACTGGTATTGACCTATAAAAGTCAAATTATATCAGCAGTTCCACTTCTTGAGGGAGAGTGACAGGCGGTCTTTGCCCGTGTTGTTGCTCTTCTTCTGACGCTTACGCATACCACTCATTCTAGCACAGAAGCTCTTGCGTCTTGCAGCACGCTTTCCCTTGGGATTCTTCTCAGTGACAGGTGCTTTGATGTTCTGGCCCTTGGCCTTGAGTGATGCTCTTCCCTTTGCATTGAGACCTCCAGAAGGGTTCTGACCCTCCTTTCGAGTCCAAGCCTCCTCTGAGACGAGAGGTGCTACGAGTATACTATAGACCTCACTCACCTTCTCGCAAGAGCCAGGGGAGTAAGGTGCTTTGCCCTTTACAGGGCGATAACCTTTCCAACAACGAGTCTTCTTTGCCATTTGTGTGGTCCTTTCCTAGTATATAGGCATGAACATATTCTTCCTCGACCGCGATCCGCAGAAATGTGCCCAGGACCACTGTGACCAGCACTGCTCCAAGATGATCATCGAGTATGCACAACTGCTCTCCACTGCTCACCGTGTGGCTGGCAGCATGTGGGCTGATGATGTCTACAAGATCGCTCACCTCAACCATCCCAGCACCATCTGGGCTCGTTCCTCCCATGACCATTATAGCTGGCTGTTCGAGTTGTGGCGTGAACTGAACATCGAGTTCAAGAAGCGTCGTGGCAAAGAACACGCATCCTGGACCAAGCTAGGTCACATCCTGTGCTATCACCCTGACCTCGGTTGCTATGGCTGGGACGACCCTCCGCAGTGTATGCCTGACGAATACAAGCATTACGATTGTGTTCACGCTTATCGTCGGTTCTATCGTCAAGACAAGGTTCGCTTTGCCACTTGGAAGTGGAAGAATTCTGTAATGCCTGACTGGTGGGATTACGAGGAATACA